>Ga0102590_1000784_pt1 | contig 59710 bp, 40 predicted proteins | sample AraplaMF_Col_mMF_FD_76859 | JGI IMG/M metagenome (GOLD analysis project Ga0102590, IMG submission 76859) | Arabidopsis root microbial communities from the University of North Carolina, USA - plate scrape MF_Col_mMF | ecosystem: Host-associated > Plants > Roots > Endosphere | place: USA...
TGGCGCGGTTCAGCTGCATTGCTTCTACCAGGTCCTGCATGGAGGTGGCGTGGTAGCCCTTTTCCCAGAACAGGTCACGGGCTTTTTCCAATCTTTCTTCCGGATCAAATGCTTTGTTTCGTGCCATAATGAGGCAAAGGTACGATAATGGAACGATTGTTCCAAATAAGGTTTATGAAGTTTGGAATGGGGATAATTGTAGAGGTTACTTAACATTGTATGGAGCTTTCAAAGAGCTGGCGGGAGGCTTGTAAACATTACCAGGGCTTAATAGACATTCCCTCAGGGTTGGTTATCGTTTCCGAGGGTTGCAACACTCCAGAAGGGTTGTTCCCGAGGGTTGGTATCCCTTCCCGGAGATCCAATAAACGGGCTGCACCCGCCTGTTTTGTAAAACGATGGCGCGTTTAAAATCGTATTGGGCGTTATTATGCTATAAGGCTTTATCAAGCGCATCACGCCGGGCAAAGGCCCGTTTATTGGAACCTCCGGGGCCGGGGAGATCGAAGCGATGGAAGAACATTATGTTGGTGCTGCAGATTCCTTGCATTTACTATTATGGACCCGGGAGATCAAAGCGATGGAGGAACATTATGTTGATGCATCAGATTCCTTGCATTTACTATTATGGACCCGGGAGATCAAAGCGATAGAGGAACATTATGTTGATGCATCAGATTCCTTGCATTTACTATTATGAACCCAGGGAAATGAGAGCAATAGAACCGATGAAACTCTTTTATGTTGGTTGCTCTGGGTTCATCACATTACCTCGTATTGTTTGTTTTCTCTTAGCCCACCGTTATGCTTTTGAGCCCCCGCTCTCTTGCCGGGCCTCCCACCCGTCCGAGCAGCGAACCTTGGCCGGCGTGATACGCTTGATAATGCCACATCCTTATTTACAGCCCATACGACCTGCTAAGCCCAATAGACTTACCGAACAGGCGGGCGCAGTTCGATGCCGGATGGGTGGGAGAACAAACCTGAGAAATCAAACTTAAGAGTCCGAGCGCTTATCTCCCATATAACTACCGAACAGGCGGGCGCAGTTCGCTCCCGGATGGGTGGAAGGAACGAACATACTCCCTTAATACGTTATTCAACCGCGCAGTAACAGCCCCCGGTCGTCCATTACCAATAGGCTTGCCATCCAGCTGCAGTACAGGCAAAATGTATTTAGTAGTGCTGGAAATAAAAGCCTCTTTCGCGGCACGGAACTCTTCTAAGGTAACATCCCGCTCCTCCACTTTGAACAACTCGCGGGCTACGTTTAAAGTATGCATCCGCGTAATGCCTTTTAAAATATTGCGGGATGGCGTTACTACAATATCATCCTCCGTAATCATAAAAATATTCGCACGCGGGCATTCCGTGACCAACCCGTGCCGGTAATACAGCAAGTCATCTGCCTGTTGCTCCTTTACAAACGGCTGCAGCCAGATGGCCATCAGGTAATCAATGGTCTTTATTTCCGGCAGCTGCCGCTGATGATTGTAGCTTACCAGGCGCAATCCTTTTTCAAAGGCATCCGCTGCAAGCGGGGTTAAAGGCTGCTGCGTGATCACCAGGTTAGGCGAGGCAATGCTATATCCATCCTGCGGGTAACCGCCGGTGCAGGAAATACGGATGCCGGCATCCGGGATCTGGTTGCGTTGTATTAGTTCATGGATGATGGCTTTCAGCTGCTCCGGGCTTTGCTGCAACGGCAACCGCATTTGTGCGGCGGAATTGTAGAAGCGGGCCAGGTGGTCATCCAGGAAAACCGGTATGTTATTGATCGTTTTAAAGAAATCGAAAATGCCGTAGCCACGTTGCGTGGCCAGGTCGGTGGCCAGCAAGGCAGCCTCGCCGGCCGGTACAAATGTATCATTGATAAAAACAGCCGCTTGATTCATGCCGCGTAGATATTTGCCGAAAGATAAGGCAGCGCGCGGGTATTTCTATATTTTGATCACTACTTTTCCCATCAGGCGGCCTGCAGCAAAATATTGATACGCCTGTGCGGCTTCCTCAAAGGGAAATACACGGTCTATTACAGGATGCAGCAGGTGTACTGCTATAGCGCGTACCATGGCTTCCAGGCTAGTGCGGTGGCCAACAAATAAACGGCGCATGGTAACCAGGTTGCCGGCCAGTATCAGCGGATCTATTGTTATCATCTTTTTTTGGATGCCCAGCACACTCACCAGCGCTACATTGGCGTTGAGCGCAGCCACCTGTAATGATTGCTCAATGGTATCAGCCCCACCGGTTTCTATGATATGATCTATGCCTTGTCCGTTCGTGATTGCCTGCACTGCAGGCGGCCAGTTGGGTATGGTGTGCCGGTTGATCACATCATCCGCACCCAGCTCAATGAGCCGTGCCGCCTTCTCCGGGCAGGAGGTAATGGCAATCACTTTTGCACCCAGCATTTTGGCAAACTGTAAGGCAAACAATGCTACGCCGCCGGTACCTATGGTAAGTACGGTTTGTCCTGGTGTAACAGGCCCGCCGCCGGTTAATGCGTTCCAGGCTGTTAATCCCGCGCAGGGCAAGGTGGCCGCTTCTTCCCAGCTCAAATGCGATGGTATATGCACCAGGCTTTCTTCTTCCAGCAGTGCATATTCCGTGAGCATACCGGGCAGGGTACAGCCTAATTGGTACCGGCCAAGCTCGCGGCTGAAGGGGCCGTCTACCCAGCGGGCAAAGTAGCTGCCGGTTACATGATCGCCTATGGCAAACTTTTGTACCGCTTCTCCAACAGCCACTACCTCTCCTGCCCCATCGCTCAGGGGTATTACGCGGGGTACTGACGGCAGCGGGTATACGCCGTTCAGGATATAGGTATCCCGGCGGTTCAGGGATACGGCATGCATGCGTACCAGCACTTCTGTAGGACCGGGTTCCGGGATGGCATGTTGTTGCAGGATAAGTTTCTTTACAGCGCCGGTATCTTCCAGGTGATAAGCTCTCATGATCATTATTTTGATGGCAAAGCTAGGCCGGGCCAGTGCCTGTGGGTTTATCCAAAGACGCCAATCATTGATCATTTTGCGCCACAGCATCACACCCGGTTGTATTTACACTTATCTTGGCAAAAATTTCAGGATGTATGGATCTGCAAAAAGCATTAGTGAAAAACCTGCTGGCCTATGCGGTACGGCGGGAAATATCAGCAGAGCAGCTATGCTCACTGGCAGGACTTTCAATATCAGCCTTGCAAAGTAAAAACCCGTTGGTGATTACGCCCAAACAGCTGAACGACCTGTGGTTAAATGCCTGTCACCTGAGCAACGATCCTTTATTTGGACTGCACCTGGGCGAGTCTATGCAGGCATCAGCCCTGGGTATGGTAGGGCTCATCATCCAGCATAGCAGCACAGTAGGTGAAGCGCTTACACAGGCCGCCTCCTTCACGCATCTTATCACCGACCTGTTTGGCATGCAGGTTACGCAACATAAAACGGGTTTCACGGTACAGTTCATCCCGTATAAAGATGGTACACAGGAGCACAGTTTTGCGTTTCAGCAAATGATGGACCTGTTCATGGCCTATACCCTGCATGAAATGGACGGACTGGTATTGCAGCTCATTCAACCCAAACAGGTGAAGCTGCCCTTTCACAGTGATCATGAAGCGGAATACCAGCGGGTGCTTCGCTGTACGGCTATCCGAAAATCAAAGGAATATGTAATTGAGTTTGATAAACAGCATTGGGATACGCCCGTGATCACTGCCAATTATGCGTTGCAAAGCATGCTGCTGCAAAAGGTGGGCGCGGTGGATGATGCATTAAGCAACATCCCCAACCTGCGTACCCGCTTAAGCAGCTATTTACTGGCCAATGCTTACCTGGGTATTCCTTCTTTGGAAGACCTGGCAGCTAACTTTAACACCAGCGCCCGTACGCTGCAACGTAGGCTGCAGGAAGAAGGCATCACTTACCAGCAGCTGGCCGAATCAGTACGCAAATCGCTGGCGCTGCATTACCTGGAATCCGGTACTTATCCCATTAAAGAGATCTCGTATATACTGGGGTATAATGAGCTGAGTGCATTTACACGGGCATTTAAACGATGGACAGGCAGCAGCCCGGGAAACTACTTGAAAAATTAAAGGATGTGCAAATATGCAGATGTGCAGCTGGATTAAATTGATGATTTAATTAGCGTAGTTCCTTCATTTGCACATCTGCACATCAGAACAGTTCCAGCTGCCCATTCGCCGGCGGCAATAGCTCACCAAAATTAGAGAGCCCTATCCCTAACAGCCGTACTTTATTATCCTCATAAAAAGCAGCCGTCATCAGCTGCCGGGCAGTAGCCTGTATGGTAGCCACATCATTCACAGGGTAACTAAGCGATAAATTCCGCGTGATCTGCCGGAAATCGCTGTACTTCACTTTCAGCGTAATGGTGCGGCCCTTTAGATTGTATTTCACTAAGCGGTTATGCACGGTTAGCGATAGCTTATCCAGCTCTGCGTACATTTCTTCCAGGGTGGTAAGGTCGTAAGGGAAGGTATCTTCCGCGCTCAGGGATTTGGTTTCGCGGTGCGGTTCCACTGGCCGGTCATCAATGCCCCGCACAATACGGTAATAGAAACGGCCGGGTTTACCAAAGTGCTGGGTAAGATCGGCTTCCGTAAGCTTTTTTAGATCAGCGCCGGTGTGCAGGCCCATGCGCTTCATCTTATCTGCCGTTACTTTGCCTACGCCAAAGAACTTTTCTACCGGCAACTTTTCCATAAAATCTTCTATTGCCGAAGGACCTATAAAGGTAAGTCCATCCGGCTTTTGCATATCAGAGGCTATCTTGGCTACAAACTTATTTACCGATACCCCGGCAGATGCAGTAAGCCGGAGCTCATCCTTTATAGCCTGCTTGATCAGCTTAGCTACTTCTATGGCAGAGCCTATCTGTAGTTTATCCTGCGTTACATCCAGGAAAGCTTCATCCAGGGAAAGGGGCTCTATCAGGTCGGTGTAACGGTGAAAGATCTCGCGGATCCTGCGGGATACTTCTTTATATACATCAAAGCGCGGGCGTACGAAAATAGCATCCGGGCAAAGCTGCAGCGCCCTTTTAGAAGGCATGGCAGAACGGATCCCGAATTTACGTGCTTCATAGCTGGCAGTAGCCACTACCCCGCCCCGGCCTTCCGGCGAGCCGCCCACTACAATGGGTTTGCCACGGTACTCCGGGAAATCGCGCTGCTCTATGGACGCGTAAAAGGCGTCCATATCTATGTGGATGATCTTGCGGAGCGGTTTAGAAGATTCGTTTTGCATGCAGCACCAGGTAGCAAAAGACAAAGATAGGAAGGGATGGGAGAATAAAAAGGAAAAGGCCCCCGGAGGCGGGCATTTTGCATTAACAAAAAATTAACCGTATCGAAAAACGATTATCATAATTTTCCCTTGATTATTCCTAATGGGCATACCCACAATTATATACTGAATAAGGAAGCATTTAATTTTCACATGAGATATGTATCTCTTAAATTTCCCTCGTTTTTTTCTCTTTGCCTTTTTATAATATTAATGGCAGGGAGCTTCCATGCCTATACGCAGGGGAAAGATGCAAGGATCACCATTACTTGTGAAAATTTAACACTAGGCGACTTCTTTAATGCAGTATGGGAACAAACACGATTACAGGCCTTTTTTAATGATGAGCAGTTAAGCAGTGCAGAAAGAATCAGCGTTACATTCAAAGACGAGCCGTTGGATAATGTACTGGCCTATTTGCTACGGAACCGGAATCTGACCTGGTACTACAGGAATAAGATCTTTGTTATTTTGCCCAGAAAGGAAGGCGACGCACTACTAGGCGAGATACCCAAAAACCTTACACGAACCGTCACAGGAATTGTACGGGATAATAAAGGCGCCCCTGTTAAAAATATCTTTGTTGCGGTAAAACATTCTTTTAAGGGAACAAGGACAGATGAAAACGGTTGGTTCAGGTTAAAAGATGTTAAACCGAATGCATGCCTTGAAACACGCTCTATACTCTACATTAATAAAGAGGTTATTGCAAAAGAAGATACTGTATATATCCAGGTGGAGCCTTTTGTTGCAAACCTTGACCCTATAACGGTAGTAGGATATCCCAAGCAAACGCTTACCGGGAATATCAGCAGGGTAAAAGAGGACGATATTACTGTGCAGCCGGTTTCCGGCCCGCTTTTTGCACTCCAGGGCCGCATACCGGGACTCTATATAACAGCTACCAGCGGATTACCCGGTAGTAGCCTTAACATACGCCTGCGTGGGAAAAATAGCATCGAATGCCGTACAGATCCGCTGATAATATATGACGGCATTCCATTCTTCTCAGAACAATCCAATTCAGATGCGGCGAACATTCTTGGGAGCGGCGTGGGTTTAGGTGCAAATGTGGCCGCCAGCCCCTTAAACCTCGTAAATGTGCATGATGTTGCCAGCATAGCTGTGTTGAAGGATGCTGAGGCTACTGCTCTCTATGGTACGCGCGGAGCCAATGGGGTAATAGTTATCAGCAGCAAAAACCCAAGGGAGGAAATGAAGAGCATGAAGGTAAATGTATATTCAGGTATTTCAGAAGTAGGGCATTTTGTTAAATACCTGAATACCCAGCAGTATTTAACAATGCGGCGGGAAGCAATACACAATGATGGCCCCAAGGCCGATACGGCCAATGCCTACGATCTTAAATGGGACACAACACGGTACACCAATTGGCAGAAAACGCTGATAGGCGGAACCGGCCGTGTTACCAATGCCAATATGGAAAAGGTGGGTGGCGGTAAGACCAGTAGCTATCGCCTGAGTGGACTATATCGCCGTGAAAGCACTGTTTATCCCGGTAAGGAGTTTCATTATACAAAAGGCTCATTACGGGCTCAATACAACTTCAGCTCACTCAACAAAAATTTCAACGCTGCTGTTTCGGGAAATTATGTAGCAGACCAGAACAGGCTTCCTTCTCAGGATCTTACTGTTTTTTCCACTTTACCCCCTATCACACCCAAAATCGATAGTAATGGGATCCTCAACTTCTCAAATGGAAAATTTGACAATCCCTATGGCTACATGCTCCAAACCTATAAAGCCAGTTCATATAATACGCGTTTAAATGGCACGTTTAATTACCAGGCCACCCGGGAGCTATCAATAATATCTACGCTAGGTTATGGCCTTTTCAAGATCCATGAAACACAGATTAATCCTTCCAGGTCACTTTACTCCGCCAGTGGACCTATAGCTGGTTTTACTTATTTTGCAGATACTAAATTTTCTAATCTCATTGCGGAGCTGCAAAGTTTATGGAGAAAAACGATTGCAAAAGAGCAGTTTAATATCCTAGTAGGTACAACTTTTCAAAAAGATGGAAGAACAGCCAGCAACGCCTTAGGTAAAAGCTATACTAACGACGCGCAGCTGGAAGATAGGAATGCCGCAGGGGAATTATTTCCAACTACACAACCACCACAAAACTACCATTATATATCCTGGTATGCGCGCGTTGGCTATAAGCATAATGACAAATATTTACTGAACCTGACCATTAACCGGGATAAGTCTACCAGGCTGTTCCACGGACGTGAATACGGCAACTTCGGAACGCTTGCGGCCGGATGGATCTTCAGCCGTGAAAACTGGTTAGTACAAAACCCCGTTTTAAGTTTTGGCAAGCTTCGCGGCAGTCTGGGAATAACGGGCAACGACAGATGGACACACAATGGAAGCAAGGACGCTTTCTTTCTACCAGGTGATACCAGCAACAACACATTGCTCAACAGGAATTATACCTGGGAGAAAATATGGAAAGCTGAAGTAGGATTAGAGCTTGGCTTTTTTAATGATAACCTTACAATGAGTATCAGTGCATATCATAACCGCAGTACTAATCAGCTCCTCACATATCAACCTTCTATCCTTAATCCCGAAGACAGAAAACAGGGAAACTACCCGGCTGTAGTTGAAAACAAAGGCTTGGAAGTAGAGATTATGTCCAATAATATAAAGTCTGATAAGTTCACCTGGACAACAAATTTTAATATCAGTTTTCTGACAACGGTGCTAAAGTCATTCCCATTCCTTGAAATGACTTCCTACCGATATTATTACTCAATAGGGCTGCCGCTTGATTTGCTTAAAGGCCCCCGCACACTTGGAGTAGAGGCGCAGGAAGGCATTTACTATTTTGCGGCTAAGAATGGAACCGGAGTTATAGACATGGAATATGGCAAAGGTACAGGGCCTACCTTATATAGTGGAATGCAAAATAATATCCGGTGGAAAAATTGGGAAATTGAATCGCTTTTACGTTTTGTGAAACAAAACAATTACAGCTACGAATACGCCAATTTCTCTTTTATTCCACCTGGGGCTATCCGCAACCAGCCCACAACAATACTAGACCGCTGGCAACAACCAGGAGATAATGCCAGTACACAGCAATTTACCACCTCATTATCCACACCTGCAGGAGAGGCTTTCACCTATGCCGTAAAAAGTGATAAACGAATAACAGATGCCTCATATATAAGAATGCAGTCCTTATCCATCGCCTGGCATTTTCCTGATGTATGGATGCAGAGAATCCGGATAAAAAGCAGTAAATTGTATGTACAGGGGCAGAACTTGTTTACTATTACCAGCTATCCTGGTTTAGATCCGGAAACGGCGGCATCCACTGAAATATATCCTCCAACCAGGGTGGTTACCGCCGGTTTGCAAATTATCTTTTAAGTACTGGCGGGACAAAGACGCAATCAACCTGTTCTATTTACGCTACTTCATTAATTTAAGAGACTTGATTTATTGTTACTCATCCTGGGTGATGGGGCTTGTCGTTCAAATATCATGCAATCGATATCCATATGGGAGATGCTGAAAACCCGGTAAAAGAGTAAGCATAAAACCAAATTTAATCATTATGAAAAATTTCCTGTGTAAACACCGGCGGGAGGTCATTACGCTTGCTGTGCTATTGTTTTCTACTTTATTTTCAATGGGAAGCGCCAGGCGCATATCTGCAAAATACACTCAGAGCAATCTCGGTAGCCTTTGCCTGATAGGAACCTTGCCGGAATATTGCACGCCTGTTGTAACAGGTGTTATTTGTACCAGCCCATCGGGATCAGCAACCAGGACCTGGTACAGTGATAATTGCGTAACGGTTCTCTATCGCTTACCCTGAGCTCTGGAGAAAAATGGGAGCCACCCGTATTAATGAACAGGAACGGCAGGGCTGCCACCCTGCCGTTCCGATATTATACTCTTTTGATTAGCGGTAAAAATGCAGCGTATCCCCGGAAAATTTATGTTCAAACACAACAGCAGTATGCAGGTTTTGCAAATTCTCTTCGAGGCTGATTGACTTATCTACCCACCCGGAAAAAGGTTTCTCCAATAGCTCCTTATCATCCACTACAATTATTACGTCAAATACCCGCTCCAGCTTTGGAATCACCGTCTTAAAATTCTCGCCGGGGAAAGAATAGATGCCCTCTTGCCATGCCGTTGACACATTGCTGGTAAACTCCACTATACTAAAGGCTCCACCAGGTCCGGACACCAATTCCTGGCCGCCTTGCACTACCACGTCTTTGTTCAAAGTCTTAAAGCGGATCTTGCCTTTCACTAACGTTATCCTGGTTACGCCTGAATCATATGTGTTCACATTAAACTCGGTACCAAGTACCTCAATGGTATTGTAAGGCGTTTTAATAATGAACGGCCTGCGGCTAGGCGCCACTTTGAAATACGCTTCGCCTTTGAAGTTCACGTACCTTTCATTTCTCGAATATTGCACTTCTACCCGGGAATCTGCATTGGCATGTATGGAAGAGCCATCTGGCAGTTTAAGCCTGGCATCTTTGCCCTTTGGTACCACTAGGATACGGGTGGTGGTATCCTTCCAGCTGCCGAACAAAGAAACCAATACATTATTGCCCCCGCCTGATGTGCGTAAGCTATAATGAAAACACAGCGCGCCGGATATGATTAGTAACAGCACAGCTGCTGCCGTCCTGATACTCGAGATTATATGCGCATGCCGTGCCAACTCAAAAGCAACAATGATCTCAGCAGAATCCTGAACCCACCTTCCGAATCCCTGCCTGCGGTATTCTCTAAGTTCATCATCATAATAAGCTGCAGCTTCCGGATTTTTATAAATAATCTCTCTAAGCCGCTGCTCCTCATGTGAGCTGATATTCCCTGATAATTTTTTTCCGATAAGATCAGGAAATTCATAGACATTATACATCATATGGAAAAATTCTTCTGTTTGCCGCATAAGTATTCTGCAATCGCCTTTGCGCGATTGACAGCCCTTAGCTTATGTTAATATTAACGCCTGTACTTCCCTGACATATGGCATCGGATAATTCTTCAGTGAGCACTAAATAACGTCCCGGCCCCATTTGTTGGCAAGCCATTACCTATATTTTAATGACCAGTAATGGTATCTCTACAATTACTATTAATATTTCTTATTTCATATGTTTTCTACATTAATTAGGGGTTTTTAAAATAAATGTATAGAGAACCCATATTGTTGGTATAAGGTTCATATGCTGAATCATCATACATGTATGGTGTACAGCAGGTCGATTTTTAGAATGTTCATTCGCAGAATAATAAATTATATGCAATATATAGACAACCTCTTTGATAGCAGTTAATGCTCTGTTAATAAAAAAATTATTTTGATACGTTCATTACGGCTCAATAAAATAATACCCGGAACACATCATTACCATTTACGTACTGTTGCTTCACTAGTACCTGTAAGATCGTTCTACAAACGGAACAACCCTGCGGCCAACATAACATCTAAAATATTAATTATTACAAAACAACTATATGAACAACCAACAAGGGTTCTTTGTAATAATTTACATCAGCGTGGAACATAGCCGGAAACCATTCAACAATATTGCTAAACATTAGGTCTTACGAAGATCCGCTTATAGCCATTGTAACCTAACCTTTTTGCTATGCCAATTTATTTATCTTGCCTGTTGGCTTGGGCTTTATATAGTGTATTAAATACATGGTCAAAAAAACTAAGTACGGTAGGTTGCCCTCGGCAGCCATCTGTAGCCAGGCTTACCAGGTCTGCCTTTAGCGCTTACGTCCTCAAATTTTCGCTTATAGCAGCTATGGCCTATACACTCCTGGCGGTGTTGATTTTTTTGCTCAATTATATAACAGGTATCAGTACAAACATGGTGTTTGCCCGTTCACTGTTTACCCCACTCATATTTTTAAAACGCTTTCATGATACGTTTAATGAAACCTGGAAATGGGTATGCCTGGCCGTGCTGCCTGTTTTGGCGCTGATCATTATTTACGGTGTTATCCGCGCCAGCCGGCCGGCAGTAAGATCCGCCAAAGGCGGGATACTAGCCTTTTTTATATCCGCCGGCATGTACAACCCGGTTAGCAAAACAAATACAGTGCTTTCCATAACCGGCAGCATAATGTTATTGGGTGCTCTTTTAACATTTCAAATCATTCAGATTCCTCCTGCTACCCTAAACGTCCGCTGTAGCTTGGAAAACACTATAATAACACATCAGCTCCAAACCCTGAATGAAAAGTGGAACCTGCATTTCCCTCCCGGTGCTCAAAAGAAGCCTCTCTCCGCAGACCTAAGCACCGGTATTGCCCGATTAAGCCGCATCCTGGAACGGGAAATCATGCGCTCCTTTTTGCAGGACAGTATAAGCTTGGATAGTGTACAACAGTTCCAGTTAGTAAGCACCCAGCTAAGGCACACCTTATTAAAGGCCTACGTGGCGCAGAAACAGGCCACCGCAGATCCGCATGCTTACCAGGTTATGTATCCATTTGATAGCTTCGGGATCATCAGCCCCTCGCCGGCAGCCGCCAGCTTCATTAAAGCCTACGCGTACCAGGCAGCGCAGCCCGGCCCTATCACCGGCTTTGGAAAAAAAATGGAGGCCGGCCTTAACACAGCAGTTAGCAGTCTAAGCCCTCCGGATCAGCAGCTGTTCCGTGTACAGCTTCAGGAGCTTAACAGCCTATATAATGACCAGCTAACGATCGATGATGTAATTACCATGAGCTTTGAAAACCTGCACGACAGTCTGGCTGATAACTGGTCAAAAGAGATCCTTAAGAACCTGTTGGGAGAGCCCGTTTTTCTAAGGTTTTTCACCGGCGCCTTTCCCCACAGCTTTCAGAAAGCATTTGACAATATCCTGGAAATGAAAGCCAGGGAGCTGCTAACATTTATTTTCATTGATCACAAAACCCTGATGGCATCCATCCATAACATCCCGCATACACCTGCGGGTAGCGTGATCCCCGATCATCTCACAAAAATTAAAGCCTATCTTAAAAAGCATCCCCTACCTTTTGAGAAAATGAACAGCGCCATCAGGCAGGCGCCGCCCGCTATAATCTATAACCGCATGCAGGAGCCTGAATACCAAATGACCGAAAGCCGGCTGGATGCCTATGTAGAAAAAGCGGCTAACGCCCAGGTAAGGCCCTATATTAAAGCGGCTTATGCCGGCGGATTAAGCACCTATGAAGATTACTTCCCTAATTCCCTGCAATCATCAGCTCCCACACATTATGCCGTGATTATGAAAACCCTGAAAAGGTTCTCTCCCAACAGCATTGTGGCCTTTACCCGGGAGGAGGCTTTTAATAACGCCTTTAGCTTTTCCAGCCTTTCCGCTAATCCCTGGATCGGCGGGGTACTGATAGGGCGAAGCCCGGAGAAGAATTCCACAGCACCCGACATCCGGTACGTGCAATGGAAAGACACCGCTGGCTTTGTAAATATTACCCTTATTGATGCAGCAGGTAAGAAATATCAGCTGGGCCGCTTTCCTAAAGCCGTTATTGCGCTGGCCATAGCCTATGCGGCAGATGCCCGTCCTGTGGCCGCTACCATGATCAACTGTACAGATGGCGCGCTGCCTTTACGGGTGCTGGTGCATCCGGCGCTGGTAAATACCCCGCTGGGCTGTAATATCATCAGCATGGACCGTTTTGTAGATACGTATGCGTACAATGAGCCTTCCGGTCAGGTCCAGTATGCGCTGCAGCAGTTCCGTTATCAGAAACTCATATACGATGCATGCGCTTACTATCTGATCTTTAAAAGGCATCTTTACGAGGGTACGGAAAACTTCTTGGTAGAAGGACCTTACAAACAGCTCAGCGGTTTTGTGATCAGTAATTTCACGCTATTAAAGCAAAAGTTATTAAACGGCAAAGTGTTTAACGATCCCCTGCTCTCCCCTATGCGGGTTAAAAAAAACTATTACCACCAGTACCTGGTTGATCTGATCGTAACCCACTTGGCTGCCAGCACTACCGGCGAAGAGTTCTTTAATAAAATAGATGCCGGCTTCCCGGGAAATATGAGTGCAGGGGATATTCTCATTACACAATCCGAGATCCGCTCCGGCGTGCGCGAGAACCCGTATGTACTGGACCCTGACCTTCGCTCGCTGATGTTAACTGCAGATGATAATCCTTTAAATACACTCACCTTCATTGAGCAGGTAGCGTATAATAAAAGCCGGTTCTGTAAAAAGGATTTTCACCCGGAGGTGGATGATAGCCCCTGGGAGTTTCCGTACATTAAGTCGAATAATATGATCCAAAGGGCGATTGACCAGAACGTACAGACGGGTGTTAATAAGGAGATCATGGATAATGCGCTGGCTTTTACAGTGGCGCAACGCCTGTTCAGAAATGCTTTTTCCGGTGGCCTGGGCCTGGGTTTTCCGCTGTCGCGGGTGGGGGCCTTGATGGAGGTTTGTGTTGGCCAGGTGGGATATGTGAAAACGCCGGAGTGGAGTACCGGGTATCAATCACTGCCAGGGATGGATAAGGAGGTGTTTGATATAATGGGGGTTAGTAGGGAGGAGAATGAGCGGGCGTGCAGGTGAAATGTTTATCCCCATCTTGGGCTTAGTGATCCATTACCAAGCTTACAATGATTTACTCGATCTACAGTAGTTCCAAAATATCCTTAAGGTCATTACCCTCTTCTGAGCCCCAGCTATTCTGACGCGCTTGCAAGATACTATAGGTATGTCTTAAGGCACATAAATCTCTCTCTTCTTTAACTCATCATATATCTTCGAAACTAGAATACCCTCATTCTTTTTTACGGGAGCAATCCCAGGTATTCTTTGTGGATTTCCACCTGCCCGATGTATAGCTACTAATCGGGCATCGGCGTCAAAAACTGGGGAGCCTGAAGAGCCGTCCTGCGTATCCGTAAAATAATACACCATCTTATCAGTAAAGTCGGTAATTTGGTTGCGAACATAACCTAATCTTTTACTCTGTCCCTGGGGGTGTTGAATAATGTAGGCTGGCGCGTTTAATTTAGGAGCTACTGACTCAGACAATTTAATAATAGGCCATTCAATACACAGTGGCTCATTAACCGAAATAACAGCCCAATCATCTTCTTTATTAAATTCCAAATTATCTACACGACACTTCAATTTTTTAGAATTCACGAAACCACCATTGCCATTATCCTCATATATAAATTCTGCCGTAATGGCTGAAGGCGACACTCCATTTTTACTATGAACAACATGCCAGTTAGTTAATAAAATCTGCTCTCCTATCCGGAAAGCTGTTCCTCTTTGCTGTACGCCATCCACATCTACTAAAAGATGGCAAATAGCGGGCGCCACCTTTATAAGTAATTGAAGGGTATTTATTAAAAATGGTAATTTCCCTATTTGCAACATAAGATCATCATAATATAACAATGCTTCTTCCTTAGAAACTTTATCCGTGCTTTGAATAAATATTGCAGATCCATCATCATTACGCCCAGCAGAGGCAGATATAACGATGGATTCATTCGAGAGCAACGCCATAAAGAAAAAATATGATGGATGTTTGTCGTTCAGGTAACTCAATGTTATCTTAATAAGATCTATTAACAACCCATCTCTAGCGGCCCTTTCTAAAATGTCTCGCCAGAGATAATATAATGCCTGATTAGTCAAAAACTTATATTTCGGCAATCCAAGACAGTTTAAAATTTCCAACGTATCATCATGTGTGGGAAACACCTCCACAAGGCGCTCTCTCAATTCAAAAGCTGCTGGTTCATGCCAGGGGAAAACCCTGGCTTTTAAAATACTATTCATATACCGTATTAAATTTGAATGATAACGGAAGTTTCAATAATTGCCTGCATAATACCTCTAACGGATCCGGTGCGGCCAAAAATATGTAAGGAGATATTTCCCTGACAAGCTTAGGGTTTATAGATAATCTAGCTCCGGTCAGATCCTTTGAAAAGTAAGATATTATGTTATAGGTAAGCATACCCACGTCTTGGACAACCTCCGCAATAACCTTACTTTCCTTAAAAAAATCCATAAAACTCTCAGCATATTTCTCTAATGTTTTTAATAGATGATCTCCTTTGTTTCCCGAAGAATGCATATTGTTCAATATAGCCTCTGTTAGCGAAAACATGCCTTCAGAAAAATAATTCAGTCGGGCTCCCTGTAATCCGGCAATAGCACGGGCAATGGCAAATTGAGCATGGTCATTTTCACTCCATTGGGAAGCCATCACAAATTCCATGGCTTGTGTGAGAAATAAATCCTGTGTCGCAATTTCCCATTTACAAATACCATTTAACATGAGGTCTATTAGAAGTTGCTTCATTTCTACATCCTGATAATCCTGTGGTGAGGTTTCATTGACAATTTTCTCAATATTTTGCTTCCATATAGCTTTAAATCGATTAAAATCATATTCTTCTGTTTGTTGTGGTAATGAATAGCCTAAACAAGATTCTCTATTTCGCCAGAGCTCTTTCCTGAATGCGAGCAACATCTCTCTTGTAGAAGGCAGCTCATTTGATTTCCTAAATATGTCTGTATTGGAATTAGATGTATTTAGCATATCGCGTAAAACGGGAAGAACTATATCTGATGGGATAATAAACCTTTTAACAACTTCCAAAAGATGTTGATCATTAAAATTATTTGTCAGCCGGTTTACAAGGGCTACTTCTCCCGAAATATCCATATAGGAAAGCAATCTTGCAGAACGCAATAGCAGAAAACCGGTATCCATTGATTTCATTCCCTGAAAAGTAAAAAGGTGTTCCAACTCCCGGAGGTACTGATCTCTTACATCCCATTTCTTTTGGCAGCCGGCAGTTAAAGCAAGTAAACTAATTCGTTGCCCTTCTAATAACTCGTCTTTATACTTAATGCTTGCTAGAGTATGCTCGGCAGCTAAAAAATTATTCCTTTTAAGTAACACCAAGGAATCATATATATAAAGAGGACTATCTGGAATTCTTTGTGTTTTTTCGTTTAAAATCTCCTCCATAATTGTTTCACGTCCACGGGCCGCCATATCTCGTATTCTACCTACCACTTCCTTTTCCCAATAGGTATGTTCAAGGATATTTAGCTGTATATTATTACTATAAAGCCCAAACTTTTGCTGTAACCATTGCAAGGCCTTACTGTTATTTTCACTAAAATCCTGCTCAGCCCCTGCTAAAAGAAAACTACACTCCTCAGTCCAAAGTTTCCTGGCTTCATTGATATTACCAACCTGCAGATAATGATATATTAACTCTGCCCGGTTTCCTGGTTCATTTATATCCTGTTTTTTATACCATTTAATAGCTTTCTTATGTATACGGCTTACATGATCATGGTCTTCAATTTCTAGCAATTTCAGCGTAGCGGATCTTACCTCCGGTCTTAAATAAAGCACTCCGTTATCGCACATTACACTTAGAGTCGCCCCAGGATCCATCTCATTTACCAGGCTCATTTCCTTCATTAACTTTTCAAAAGTCTCCCCGACCGGAAGCCCTGCCGGCATTTTGTCAACAAATAGTGCCGATAGTATAGCCACACTTACTTTCCTTACCACCAGTATGCTACGTGCAATGGATTGTAATGAGGGGTCTATGATACGATCCAGGATACGCTGATATAAATATCCCTCTACCATTAAAACTGGCAGCTTTTGGGGCAAACTAAAAACATCTCCCCCTTCTTTAATGAATTTTTTAGCCAAGTGAAGCGCTAAGGGCATTCCTTTCGATATATTGAAAACTTTGTTCACTATTTCGGCATTAGTTATACCTGCAGACTTTAACAAGGATACGGCGCTCACCCTATCAATACCTTCAAGGGATAAACTAACAGGATTTTTATTAGCAATTCTTAAGGATTTTACCGGCGCCCGGCCGCTTACAATAATTTTAAGCTCCGGCATTTCATCTAACAGATTGCCTAATACCTCCCATATCTCATTATATTTCTTCACATATTGCGCAACTTCAAAACCATCCAGTATAAGCAGAGGCGGATTACAATTTTCAAAGTAACGGTTAATAAGTTCACCCAGTTGTTGTGCTTTTACTCTCCAGTCGTCACCATTCCACTCATACCGTTGAAAATCTTTAATCTGCAGATAGGCCTGGTCCTGAATCACTGATAATATGGACTCGGCATCATCAGGAGAAAGATCCGCCCGGTCAAAATCCAACCAAAAAAAAACAGTGTTTGGAGACTGATCAAGTAAAAATTTAGATATAAGAGATGATTTACCAATTCCGCCTAGTCCTGTTACTAACAGTGGTGCTTGTTTTTCGCGTTTATACCAGTCTGCTATAAATTTTAGTTCCTTGATGCGCCCCTTAAAATCAGCACCTGCTAAAAGGTGCAATCTGCTCCTCATTCTTTTTTGTTCCAATACATGACTGATAAAAGCAGAAGAGGGTATTTCCGGTATCAAAAGCTCAAACCATTTAACAGCCTGCAACCAGAACGGAAGTTCCTCTTCAGCAATGTCATGAATATTATAAGGAGGTCCCTCCAGTATCCTATCAATAACGCGCTCCCCCACATGTCCTTCATCCCTTGGGATCTGCTGTCTGATTTTGCGCAGGTCCTCAATAGATCCAGCTTCATTAATTATGCGCCGCCTTTCATCCATCTTCACCGCCCATCTTTTTGCACTATCTATCACATAAGGTTTCAGTATAGTACGTTCCATTTCCGACAATTCTTCTGGGTTTAAGTACCATTGTAAAGCAGCCCTTTGCAATAATACCAAGGAAAAATCTCTTTGTCCTACCTCTCTTTCTAAAGTTTCTTTTACCTTATTGACCGTTACCAGGTTATGGTATCGGGCTATTTCCTCCCACTCAGGCCATTGCTTTAACTGGTCCATTAAGTAAGCAAGAGTAATACCACCGTTGAATCTGTTATCTCTATCATTTCTACCCAATACATGCATCCCAACCACTTGTCCCATTGCATTCAATACAGGGGCGCCTCCTGCTCCGTGAGATGTATCGGCATCATATCGTAGATAAGTTTCATCAACATTATTTAGCCGTCCCATACTTATCCCTAGACGGGTTTGGCCATTATCATGCTGAAGAATAATGATCTCAGTGCTGGGATCTACTGGATCAAAACAAATACTAAGCCCTGCTCCGGGTCGGCTTTTCAGTAGGCGCAAAATGCCTAGATTATAACGCACAGCTTCACCCATAACAACTTTAACTGACAGTATTTCTGCCTGTACCTCATTTTCATCCTCATTAGCCTGTTCAAACCAACATGTGCAAACAGGGCGTTCCATACCCTCTTCCAATCTTATATGCGGTGATAAAAGCAGATCATCTGTAATGAGCCAGGCCGTTGTATATCTTTGATCTGAATTACTATATTTAATTTGAAGGCGGCCAACGCCCTGGCTGCTTTTTTGCAACAAAGCGATAAAATGCTTTAAATCAAATATCTGTACGCTCTTATTTATGATCATGGCAATAACTAAAGTGTAGTTAATAATTTGGTAACAGCATCATTAAGTCTCTCAAGCCGGGGCAAATCATTCAGGCCCAATGGTGGATTGTCTGTCAATTCAATTATGTCAACCGCCGCTTTAATAATATCACCTGGCAGAATATTCTTCTTTTGCAGGGCACACCAGCTGGCGATTACATTTTCAACATGCTCTTGGCAAATCCCGTCCTGGGTTAAAAACTCTTCTTTTAAATGTTCTCTGTGCCACCCGGTAGGTAACTTACCTGGTGGATAATTAATCAACATTAGTTTAAAATATTTTCGGAAGCTCAGGTCGGAAATATGCATCACGAATTGATCAAAAAAGGCTTTGATATTAGAGTCCATAATCGGTGATCCGTCGTCATTAAATCCAAGATCATCAACGGCAATCCACACTATCTTCTGAGAAGCTTTGGCAGTATCTCTCAATGCCCGGCAAACGGCAGCCAGCCATCCCCGTTCGGTTGTATAACCAACAGGGATGGTTCCTTTTATCTTTTCGGCAGAAGCATTATCTCCTAATGCTGCACTAAAAAGTTCGCTTAATACATCCTCCAGAGTAACCACTACATGCCGGTGTAAAAAAATCACTTCAGCTCCTAATTGATGCGCCATCTTTTCAAAAAGATGCCGGCTATAAGTCTTACCACTTTTAGGCTCACCTTTAATTAGCAGCACTTTAAGCGGATCATTATCCTTCCCTAATTTTAGCAAATAATCTCTTAAATCCTTTCGATCAAGAATTACCAGGTTCAGATCTACGTATTTTGCATGCACAGCCGGTTCCAATTCCCTTATTAAGGATATGACCTTTTTAATCCTCTCAGATTTTGTTTCGTCATAAATTATATCACAAAGTTTTTTGATAAGGAGTTCCTTCGCCAGTTTCCCCAATATATTCCGCCACAGTTCATCGGGATCCTGACCGTTAATATAAATAGGCGGCAGTACAGCTATATAAGACCCGCATCTCTTGTATAAGAGATCTATATCCTTGTTATTGTCGTAAATTTCAATTAGAGATTGGTAAAACTCATAACCGTACTCTGAATCCCAGGGGTAATTTACATTTTCAAAAAAGGGATGCATACTTTAAGAGATATTTGTTAAGCAAATATTAGTTTAATCAAAACCTTACTTGTTGTAGCCTGCCTAGTGGGAATAACCCATCTCCAACACTTTCAGTATCAAATACATCATGATCTCGTAGCCCGCCAAAGGACAAACCAGTCATTCTTTCAATATTTGCAATAGATGTTTGTGCAGTGCCATAGGCTCCAAAAACAAACTCTGTCTCCGGCAAATGATCTTCCTGCGACATTATATAGCCTGTTGCAGATAGGTTATCTGTTTCGTCATGTATGAAAACGATTATCTTCCAAAACAGCACCGGTATTTTCACTCCATACTCCACTTTGTCGGAAGGCTGAAATATTGGTCCGGTAAAAACGGATATTCTCATTTTGTCTTCCCGTGCATGACTCAATGCATAGTTCTCCAGGCCAAGCCATACCGGAGAGTTAAAGGATTGCATCTGCGGCACCACATTTGTCACACACATAGAGTCGGCATTGCCTTGTAAAGCCTCTTCTTCTTTACCCCATATGGGGTCTTCACGCCGGGTCATATGGCCACGGCTATATTTGGGAAACGGGCCATAACACTCGTGTATAACCTGAGCTGATGCTGGAATGCGAGGATCCAGCTTCCATCCGGCACGACCCATACTTTTTGACTTTGCACCATTAATATTTACAGCGCTGAATAAACATAAACGCCTTGCCCGGCTCATAACCACAGAAAAATGACTGTAACGGAGTACATGATCCTCCTGGCCGTCATTATCATATGTAAGCAAATCCCCTTTTCTCCTCTCATTTACCACCTCTGGTAATGGTACCACAAAACCATTCCCTAAAAAATCATTTACATATCCAATACGGTCTGCATAATCTTCCGGCCGGCCTTCTGTTATAATGTCTTCCACCAGGTTCTCACCCTGCGTCAGGCTTGTTGTGCTGGCGGTGCATATGTCATTCGGCCGGATTGCAGCCTCTTGCCCCAGGCTAACGGAAACCGATACTTGTAGGGGTATTGAAAAAGTACAAGTGTTTGCGGGGTTGGCTATTACTGGTTCGTCTTTAGCAACCGGCAGTTTTCCACTATCGTTTTGTGGATTCCTGACTATTTCGGGGATGGTACGGCCGCGTTTAACTTTATTTAACGTTTCATCAATCAAAGCAGCAGGTACTGCATAATTAGTTTCCAGAAACCGTCCACCAAAATGTAATGCTACAGCCTTACCTGACTTTAGATCCACAATAACCCCGCCGGAAGATCCACCTAAGGTGGAACAATTATGATTTATCAAAGTAGCAGAAACAGAGGTTATTTTTCCTGGCGCCAGTCTTTTCTTATTAAGCCCCTCGCCGAAAATCTTATCCATGAGTGCTGCGTCCGGCATCCGGCTATCCTTGGCAGGGTAACTAATCACTGCCACATTCATATCTGGCATTATTTCCCCACTATACAGCGGAATATATGTTGGCAGGGAAGTGTCTACGGCTTTAACTTTAAAAAAGGCGATGTCCGGCCCAGGGTCTGGCTCAATATGAATAATCTTAACAACCTTAAGTATTTTCTTCTCTTCATTCCTGTACTCCTGTAAAAGATCAATGGAAGAGGAAATAAGCTGCCCGTCAATACCCGTTTTAAAAACAAAATCCGATCCGTTATAGCGGGAAAAAAGCTCTGCCACATGTCGGTTGGTCACAACAATATCATCATAAACCAGCCAACCTGTGCCACACCATTCATATATAGGATGATTTACTACTTCTATTCTACCAACCGCCGGAATCACAGGAGAAAGTGGAACCTTCGCTGCCTGCAGCCTTTTCTCCCAAACCTCACTCTCACTCTCTTCAAAAATTAATTCTGCTTCATTATGAAATATTCTCAGTGAGGGCCGGCCAACTTTTAAAATGACGGCCTCTTCACTATCCGTCTGAAATGCCTCATATCCTGATTCGCGCTCATTATTTAGCGCTTCACTAAAATCTTTTGCACTTTGACGAGTGGCCTGAGTTGATCTTTTCCTCTCAAGTTCCGCAGCAAGCTCCGGGTCACTGGTTGTTATGTTGCTAACCATACTTCTCAAACGATCATTTAATGTTGTCATAAAAGAATAATTTAGGGGTTGCTAATTTTAATGTATTCTATAAACCGTTGGGGTTATAAACCATCAGTCGGTCTGCATTATTCCTACATTTTGGCCAGCTGCCTGTTGCCCAGGTGTAGCATTTGCCGTTATGCGGGCTTTCAGTTGTACTATTTCTTCCTTCGTTTTCTCCAATTCCTTTTTCATGGCGCTGGTATCCTTAGAAATATTCCCCAGTATCAGGCTGCTAATTCCTTTCAATAGGCGTACAGAAGCATAGCCAAATACAATTCCGTATCCAAAAAGAACCAGTAAATACCAGTCTTGCAATTTGCAGTTAGGAGAAAGCATACAATTCTTAATTTCCCGGATACCGGACAAAGGGGTAATCTCATTAATTAATGGAGCCAGAAACGCACCGGCAATACCCAGCAGTACATAAGCTACAATACGCCAGTGCTCCCTTAGAAAGCCAATAAAACGCTTCCATAATCCGGGCATTTCTGCATCCACGCTTTCCTGTACATCAACAGATTCCTCAACAGATATCTTTTTGTACTCAATAAAATACTGAATAAGCCCAGCGAGGATGCCCGCTGTTAAAAGTGTAGTAATCAACGTAAACATAATTATCAATTTTTTGAGGTTAAAAGTTCAATATTCGCAAATAAGCAACCGCCGGGCAGAACAGGTTCGTAATGTATAACCCTTACTGCGATACAAAGGAACACCTACAACTTCACCAGGCTATTCTTTATAGCATACATTGCCAATCCGACTCTTGTCTTCAGATTCAATTTTTCGCAAAGCGTGTCCCTATATCCTTCAACAGTTCTCATGCTCAGGCACATTTTATTGGCTATTTCTTTATACGTAAGTTCTGTGCAGGCATATTTCAGGAATTCAACTTCCCGTTCATTAAGGTTCGCAAAAACCGCGGTAGAGCTCTTGTGCTCAAACAATTGACTTACGGAGTGTAGCACCTTTCTTGTTACAAATTCATTATAGAAGTACCCCCGGGATACCACTTCATCAAAAGCCAGCTTCAGTTCCTCCGGTTCTGCATCCTTTAAAATGTATCCTTTGGCGCCACATTTAATCATCTTAATAATTGCAGTTTCTGCATCCATCGTACTAAGTGCCAATACCTTGGTCTCAGGATGATTTTCATTCAACCACTCCGTAGTAGCATATCCATCCATCACCGGCATCGTAATGTCCATTAATACAATGTTTGGCACCGGCTGCTGTTGAAGTTGCCCAATAAAGTCCTGACCATGCGCTGCGTCCAGTACTACACGGTAATTAGGTAGCAGATTAATAAGTACGGCCAGCCCTCTTCTAAACAAAGCATGATCATCAACAATACCAATAGTTTTTATATCAGTCATATGGAGAATTGATTGTAACGGTAGTCCCTTTGCCAGGGCAACTATCAATAGAAGCCGCCCCGCCTACTAATTTTGCCCTGCTGATTATATTCCGCAAACCCAGTCCCTTATAAAAACCGGATGCTGTTATATCAAACCCATTGCCATCATCCTGAACAGTAATAATTATCCCGTCTGGCTGATAATCAAAGTATATTTCGATAGCAGACGCTCCTGAATGTTTAATAATGTTCTGCAGGCTTTCCTGAATAATTCTAAAAAGTATTAGCTTCTTTTGCTCCTCAATAGATTGCTCTTTTCCGCGCTGATTAAAGCGCCCATCCAGTAAACCAGCCCGGTTAATACGGTCCAGTTCATGTTTGGTCATATCTGGCAGGCTTATTCCCTGGGCACGCTCTGTACTCAGGCTCTTGGCTATATCCCTAAGATCAGATAGCGCTTTACCAATACTTTCTTTTGCATCCGTGATCAACGCCGGTTCAAATTCCTGCGATTTTTCCATTATGCTAAGCTGAACTTTTGCCAGGCTCAATATTTGTCCAACATTATCGTGTATTTCCAGGCTAATGTTATTAAAGATACTCTCTTGTATTTCCAATTGACTTTTCAACAGTTGCTCATTAAACTGTGCCTGCAGCAAGATTTTTTCTTCAATGAATTTCTTTTTCCGGCTGTTATAATAAGCTACCAGTAAAAAAATAAAAAATCCTAACAACAGTAAAAATATAATGGCAATCACCATTCCGATAATGATCTTGTAGTTTTCCATCGGCATACAAAAGCTATAATAAGGCTAACATAAAAAATAGTATTCAACAGGCTGTTAATAGGTCCATACACATCAATCTTTGTCTCAATATAATAGGCTCTTAACTCATCTAAAAACAGGTACAAAAGGGAACTACCCATCGAGGACAATAATAAACCATTCGCTAACCAGAAATATTCGTTATTGAAAAAATTGTGGTAAGTATCCATATACAGACTTTTAAAAAAGAATGCGCAGCATATAAATGCTATAATTAAATCCCCTGCTGACTCTGAGTAATAATTATATATCCATAAGCCCTGACCGTATAACAAGTTAACTACTCCGACTCCCAGAAAAAAAAGAGCACTGGTTATCATTCGTTTACGGTAATTGGTAAATACTTCCACTCTGGTAAAAAATAAAATATAAAACATAATATTGATCAGCATAAGAATGTTAAATGGAAGAGCATTGTATTTCATAAGAAGAAACGTACTTAAATACCAACCAGAAACTTCCGTACAAATCGTAAAAAAAATTAAAGGAATAAAAAGCCTCCACACAGTAGTTTTCCTGTCAAGCAAAACAACTCCCGCAGCAAAAGCACACAACTCTGCTACATTAGTAACATGGAAATATGTTAAAACTTTCTCTATAGACTATTATTTATGGATTTGTAGGATCCGGTTTATAACCCGGACAGTTAACTGATGGCGGACATAATTGCCCATTATCGCCAACGCCAGGTTGTTCATCTGTCTTCAGACAATGCCCACACTGTTGCCGGGGCTTTGGCCTCCTATCGTAACAATCAGTTTCATCAAGCTCAACTGGCTTGCCCCCTGCATCCAAAAGATGAAACTGCACAAAAAGCCTTTTAGGAAACGTTGTGCCTGCTTCGGTACCAAATGCCGCAAACATGGCATCAACATTTTTTGTAATACTTATAGGCTTACCCTGCTTTGCATGGGGTATAGATTGTTCCTCAATTAGTTCATGAATGTCCTCCCTGCAGTAAGTAATGGCCCGGGTATCTCTCAGCGTAGTATCCTCCCGGTTATCACTTGAATTATCAATCGTTCCCCTCAAATTTTCGAGAAATTTATTCACAAAATTGGTATGCCATTTCTTAAGTTCAGTAGAGTCTATAATAAAAGAATTAGGATCTGATGAATCAAAAGGTTTATTGGGAGGAAAGTAATAATATATACCTAACTCTTTAGGAGCCTCCCATCCAGGTTGTACCTCTGCAGGAGCAAATACCAGCGTAAATTTATCCACTGAATCTTGCGGAGTGTGCGGACTTCCTTCCGTATAAGCACAAAGGTAAATATAAAGACAGGTGTATTGCTCTCCATGCCGTTGTTCAAGATATTCCATCAGACCCAGAAAATTATTGAGGTGAAACACATCTATTTGGGGATTACCAGGTTTATATAACTTATCCATCTTTTCCTTCTTGAAATACCTTAAATACCTGCCGTCGGTTTTCTTCCACATATATGGCTGGCGTTGGCTGCAAATATCTTGCGCACTAGCTTCATAGACCATAAAAACAATGACTGTTAAGCAAATAATTGCTTTTACAAAAAAATTTGAGTTTTTGATTTGCATACGTCTCAATTTAGAAGTGGGGTTAGAAATATTGTTACTCGCTTACTTGTCTGGATTTAGTAATAAGACCGTGCGATAATTCAGAATATAGCGTATCCAATTGTAACGAACACCATGCCTTTATCTTTCCTGCGGTTTTCAATTTTAACATCCGGTCCGTGGGTGGGAAGCTCATATCCTATGGAAGAAAATATTTTACCTGGGTTTGCCTCATTCAGGAAGCAAATGCCCAGTCCCTCCCGGTACTTCTTTTCATAGCCATTGGTTCTATAATATCCAAAAAAACCAAGTCTTACAGTTGCTTCTTTGTTGTTATCAAGTTTAATACCCGGATCAATTATAAGATCCGCCTTAAGAGGGTGGCTTGTTACATTACGCAGCACTCCGGACTTAGCCTGTTTAATATCCGTAAAAAAGGTTTGCGTTGCCGAACCAGGATAGGGATGAATCGTCTGAATGCTTATATCATCCAGGTCGTCGCCATTGTTAGTCCAGTTCAGGCCATACTGAACTCCAATGTACAAATTAGTCTTGCCAGGGCTCAATAACACGTTCATCAAGCCATTCAATGCAAAAGAACTTTTATTGGTCTTATAAAATGCCTCGCTTCCGGAAACCGCCCGCAAAGTGTCCAGAATAGAATACCCATCCAATTTATAACTGGGCCTAATATAAAAGTCAAATGCCGAAAAAAACTTATCAATAGCATTGTAAAGCCGGTAACCCAAAGCGCCATTCAACTGCAGCCCAGGTTGCAAATCCCCGGTCTTAACAAGAACAGCCATGCCTTGTTCATTGGGTTTGGCTTTGGCTTCCAGGTTGCCAATTAATCCGCTTTGGGAAGGCGATTTTATGAAGTAATAACCAAATGAAGCTGCAGTTGATGAGGGGCTTACTTTAATTTGCGAAAGTTTCTTCCTGTTGGAAAAACTGATGATACCATCATCTTTTGCCGTTTCAAAAAAAGTCTGTGCATTTACAACAGTGTTTACAAACATAAAAAGGATAAATAAGACAGACCTGCTGGGATAATGTTTTGCTTTCATGAGTATTAGGATAAAAGGTTTAAAATTTCCTTATCAATCACGATTATAAGTTTGCCAAGTCTTTTAACAACCAGGTCCGATTCGGAGAAAGCAATATTTCTGGAAGGATTATCATTTGTTTTACCGGCGCCTACCACCTCATAGCGGCAGCCATTGGGCGCGCCCAGATTAATAAATACATTTAACACATTGTCATCCGAAACTGGCAGATCGTTTACCTTAACAGCAGCAGAATTTCCGTCGTTAGCCACTTTCATCTTATCCTTAACATTTACTCCTTCTATCTCAAAATCCTTGATATTCCAGATAGGACCTTTTAAGGTGACCGTTAACTCTTTAAGATTCATAATGTTTGTTTTTAGAGGTTATACATTTTTTCACTTCAAAATTCGCGAGATTGTACCTCTTCGCATAGGAGTAAAACACTCATTTTAAATGGGGTTTTTACGGTTCAACATTATGATGAAAGCAAAACAACATCTTTACCAGGATGAATTATCCAGATAGAACTCACGTAATAAATAGACTGGCACTATTATTTAAGCAGATATTGGGATTTGCACATACAGATCTGACATCATTTTAGGGATTAAATAATAAATCTTTAAATTAACTTAATCACTCAACGTAGTTGCAGGATGTTCAATGAAGGTGGTTATTTATATTCTTTGCCGGTTATTGTCTCCCAAACGCTAGGTATAAGTACGTTTGTATGAAAGTACAAAATAAACATAATTGAATAGCCAACTGAGATAACGAAAAGGTAAATAATTATTTTAATAATTCAGAAAAACTAATTATATGTCTCTTTATTTGTTCGTACTGGATCAGCTTATCATGCTATAACGTAATAATTGGTGCTGAAGACAACCGGATTTTTTGCAGTTTGTTTTTTTTTATTATCTTCGGCCTTATAATAGCAGCCACGTACCCGCCCCTTGGTTGAATAGTTTTAACCATCCTTTCATTGAGCCTTCTTAAAATAACTATACTACTGTCATTGTAATTTAGCTATCAATCACTAATGTATAATCCCTTGTACCATGATTTATTTTGCAGGTGACTAGCGCCTCTTTTTATTCACTCACCCTCCCGGCGCTCACATCCCTCTTGCATGCACCTTTAATCGGCAATAGTCTATTGTCTGAATGGTCATGCTAAAGCCAGAGAAAGCCGGCTTCATATGTTTAATCCGGTCAACTATGGCCGTGGGCTACAAAACGTATGCATGCTTCAGTTCAAATCTTCTAAATGTTAATCTCTAAAAAAACAATTATCAATGCCATTTATTTATACCTGGATTCCGGCTTACCAGTCAATAGTACAGAAAATTTCATCCTACCGCAACAACCAGTCCGGCCTCATCAAAATTTTAAAAGATGCAGGTGCTGATGGTTTTAACGACAAAGATGAATCAGGTAATCTCATCCCGCTCACAGAGATCGATCCCTTCACATTCTTATGTTATCTCAATAAATATGGTACAATAAGGCGAAAAAAGGTACTCATAAATGTATGCCGTCTCCTGGATATTTCGCCTCTGCCAAAAGATTTTTGCGGCGTCCCCACTGCAGATGCCAGAAAACTCTGGCTATTCCCCTATCGGGCACAACGAACCAACAATGAGATAAACCGCTTATGGAACTTCTTTGAAAAATTGCTGGCGGACCAGCTTACAGATACCGATTTTGCAGATATACTGCAGATTCATAGTGTAGGAAAAGCCAAGCTATCAGAAGTAATGTATATGGTAAAACCAGCCGATTTCCTATGCCTGAATGGCGCCGTTAAACCTTATCTGGCAGAAGTATATAGTATTAATACAGAGTATAATTCCTATGTAGCATTTAAGCAGTTATGTAACCACATAAAAGCAATCATAAAAAAGCCCTTTTACGAAATTTCCTATACGGCCTACATCCATAATGCGTACAAAAACAAAGTACCATCATACTATCGCATTGGCTCCACTGAGGCAGGAGAATCCCAGTTGCCGGACATGGTAGATAATAACATTGTATCTATTGGCTGGAGTGACTTGAAAGACCTGGATTTTATTGAGCCACATTCCAAAACCGGTATCCAAAACAAAATGAGGACAATAGGATATTATGATGGCAATAACTCAACCATTTCCAGAAAGGCGGGAGAAATATGGCAGTTCTATAAGAATTTATTGCCAGGCGACATTGTATGTGTTGCAGATGGACAGTCCATTAAAGCCATTGGGAAAATAATCTCTCCGCACTATGTTTATGAGAATGATCTTACCTTTCCCCACTGCCACTGTGTAGAATGGTTAAAAAGAGATATTACAGACTTATTCTTAAATGAGGGTCTGAGAACTTCCGTATGGGAGTTTGAATATCCGGACACGATTGCTGCCATTAACAATTATTTAGGGAACCTACCCCCCACAATTGAAAATGACACTGCAACCGGATTATTATTTAATAAAAGCCCCTTGCAGCTGAATACAATTCTATATGGGCCCCCGGGCACCGGAAAAACTTACAAACTCCAACAGATTATTAAGGAAAGAAACCTTATAGACCATTACAATGTTACAGTGCTGAACTATGAGCTATTTGTAGAGGACTACAGCTGGTGGGAACTGCTGGCGATGGTTTTACTCGACAAAAAGGCCTGTACGGTTCCTCAGATACGTTTACATCCGCTTATCCAGGCAAAATTTGACATTAGTAATATCAAAAATCCTGCGTCCAGATTGTGGAGTACTCTGCAGAACCATACGGTTTTGGATTGTAAAAATGTGCTGGGGGAGAGAAAAGGCGCCAGTCTTATCTTTTATAAAGGATGCAGACTCCATCTGGCGGCTAAAGGATGTTGCAGCATTTAACAATGAGTTTCCGGAATTAGTAGAAGCCTGGACAAAATTTAAGCAGCAGGATAGCCAAATGAAAGAAGTCCGAAAATATATGTTCACCACCTGCCATCAAAGCCTGTCCTACGAAGATTTTATTGAAGGTATTAAACCTAAATTGGTGACTGTAGATAGTGCCAACGGCGAGACAGATACAGCCCAGGTGCAATATGAAGTAAGAAAAGGGCTCTTCTATAAAGCATGTGTAAAGGCCTGCCAGCTGGCCGGTTATGCCTCCCTGGACGAATGTATTCAGGATACCGCTGAAAACCGTACTACCAAATTTGAAACCGCCAACGACAATAATAATATAATGGTAGTTTTTCTGGATGAAATCAATCGTTGTAATATATCAGCCGTTTTTGGGGAGCTTATTACCTTAATTGAAGATGATAAGCGGTTGGGCGCTACGAATGAAATTACAGATATGATACTTCCCTATTCTCAACAGCTTTTCGGCGTACCAGGTAACCTTTACATTATTGGTACTATGAATACCGCCGACAGAAGTGTAGAAGCACTGGACACAGCCCTCCGACGCAGGTTTAGTTTTGAAAGTATGCCACCTGATGTGGAAGTGCTGAAAGAAGAAATGGTGGGTGAAATCTCCCTGGAACCAATGTTAACAAAGATAAATGATAGAATAGCTGTATTGCTGGACCAAGACCACCAGATAGGGCATTCCTATTTTTTAAACATCGCTACCGAAACAGCATTAAAAGCAGTATTTAATAATAAAATCATTCCGCTGCTGCAGGAGTATTTCTATAACGATTATGGAAAAATAGCGTTGGTATTAGGCCCTGCTTTCGTAGAAGTAAAAACACAAAGTATAATCTTCCCAAAAGGTGTTCAATACAATGGTATAGATGAGTGGGAAGAGACGCATTGTTATCAGCTGGTGCCGGCCGATAAGTGGACCACCGCATCTTTTCAATCAATTTATCAGGATTAACATGTCATTGACCAAACATAATAAAGTGCTCCGGGTGTTTGAGCATGCAGAATTACGGTATCAGAAAAATGGCTCCTTTCAAAAAGAACATTGGGAAGCCTTATCCCGCTATAATGAAAAGTATGGAAATAGGTATTTTACCGTTTTACATAACGGCATTAAATTTTCCTCCTATGTAGGTGTAATACAGGCTGGTAATATAACTATTGAGGTGCTGCCTAAAACCGACCGGGAAAACCTGAATACCGAAGAGGAGAAAAAAAAGTGGCACAATATGTTGCTGGATATGCTGCAAGCCTGCAGGTTAATACGCATAAACCAGGTTAATACTGCAAGTCTGCAATTTAAATCAAATTCCATACTGGATATATATATAGCTATGTTTCTGCGGGAAGTGGAAAAATTACTACACAAGGGTCTTATAAAAAAATACCGCAGGCATCCTGAAAACATTCCGGTTCTTAAAGGCCGGCTGGATTTTAACCGGCACATTACTATCAATCTGGTACGCAAAGAAAAATTCTTTGTACAGCATACTGTTTATGACAGGGAGAACATTTTGAATCAAATACTTCATGAGGCATTAAAAATAATTCCTTCCCTGAATCCCCAATCTTCCTCAATAGGCAAACTGCATAATATTAAGTTGAACTTCCCGGAATTGCCGCCTTCAAAGATAACTCCTGCTCTTTTTAACCGGTTATATTTTAACAGGGGCAACTTCCATTACAAACCGGCGCTGGATATTGCCAAAATGCTGCTGCTCAACTACCGCCCCAATATTACGGGAGGGACTCATCAGGTCATTGCTATTCTATTTGACATGAACTTTCTTTGGGAAGAATACATTTTCAGAAAACTACGGCAACTGCATACCGCTGACTTGCAGGTTTCGCGTCAGCAATCGCAGCATTTCTGGCAGGGAACGATGTCCATAAAACCCAGTTCCATAATCCCGGATATTATAATCCGCAAAGGAGACCAGTTTTTTATACTGGATACCAAATGGAAACTGGTACCGGATCTGAAACCGGCCGCTGCCGATCTCAATCAAATGTTTGCATATAACCTCTACTGGAAATGTTCCCATAGCATACTCCTGTATCCCGGCAATCAATATCAAAAACACACCGGCACATATTTCAACTTCCATACGAAGGAATTACCGGAAAATAATTGCTCCGTTGCTACTTGTAATGTTCTGGATGAGCAAAATAAGTTAGACGGTAACATTGCCCTGAGGATTTTATCCGAATTGTGCGGTCTTATTTAAATAACCATAGGTTATTTCCACAAATTAGAAGCGTGTTAACACCATAAATCAGCGGGTGTTCCCATCCTACCTTTATCAGCAAACAAAACCCCAGCATATGAAAAAATTATCCCTCAGTATTCTGCTTATAATGGTAGGCCAGCTAACATTTGGCCAGGATCAGAATTTTGAAAGAACTACTTATTACGAATTAAAAGCAAGGGCCAATTCCGGGAAGTGAATGACAGGTATCAAATTCAGGAAGACACCATATTTTTTACTACCTCCGGCTTCCTTATTCTCCCGGAATGGGATGAGGCTATTATTGATGGTAAAAATTATATAATACTGCGTTATCCTAAATACCTCAATGGCAGGCAAAGTATTTCAGAAAATACGGAAGCTGTAAAAGCAACTATTACAGAAATAGTACGTTACCCACTGGGAGATCTGGACGGCAAAACCCTTTGTATTTTAAAAGAAGATTTCGATAAAATCCCAAAGGACCCCATTTATAGCGTCTCCTTTAAAAAAGGGAGAAACTACCAGATTACCGCCGGGCAGCTTACCCTTCCCTTTAAACTGCGGCCTAAAGTCGGAGATAAAAAATTTCAGATGACGACCGATGTCACGATTGGTGCATATGGCGGTGTGCGAAAAAGAATCTCACCCAGAAGCGCAACATATGTAACTATTCCATTAATACTGGGATTATCCTTCATTAATATAAATGAAAATACCACTGCAACAACTGGTACTGCCGATCCTAAATCAGGCATTACTCCAGGCTGGACCTGGGCTACGGGGTTTGTAATACAAACTAACCGTTTAAACCTGGGTTTCGTTTTTGGAAAGGACTATGCAAGCGGTTATGCAAATGACTGGTTATACCATGGTAAAACATGGTATTCCTTTGCAATAGGTTACTCTTTTCTAAAATAACATATTATTTGTCATCTAACGCTTAAATATATCGCGCTCACCACTAGTACACATCAATCAAAATGACGTAATGTTTATATAAACAATACTTTCATCTTTTATTACGCTCCCCAACTCATACACTCTCATCAAAGACTGTATGAGTTGTAGTATACCTATACATTTTTCAGGAATAACTGGAAGTCGGCCTAACTACAAACCAACTATCATGCGGAACAACCAAATGGACGCTGAATTCACTAGGCTTTTTGAGGGGATGATACCCAGACTGGACAAGTTCTTCTACTGCAGGCTTAAAGCTACCGGTACGCATGAACATGCAAACCTGGCGCGGATCACAGACAACCTCACACAGCAAACGGGCTTAAAAGTAGCCCTGCATATTCGAAATTCTCCCGATACAGTGGGCCCTTTAAGAAAAACTATCCGGGCAAATGCAAGCCAGGTTTGGTCAGAATATCTAAGGCAGTCAAAAAACAACTCACATAATCATCCTCCGGATGATCCATCTAATCCTCCGAATAAAGAAGAAAACCCCTCAAAAACAGGCACTGATAAGGATATGCAGAGTCCACTGTATATCCAGATACAGCGGATCAACATACGGCTAATAGTAAAACTAATCAAGGAAGGATATACCGACAGTCAGATAGCAAAAAAGATGAATGTGCCTCTGGAGCTTATTCAAAAGCTGCTGCTCCGGCTCCGCAAATGGCTGAATCGCAAAGGACTATAGACCAGAATAACCTATTATTGACAAAATGTAAATCCAGGATATGGCGCAGATAAATAAAGAAATAGCCGAATCTTTTAAAAGTCTTCTAAGAAGTTTTATAAGAGTAGATGATGATATGGATGAGAATGATCTGATCCTCGCATATGAAAGTCTGTTCAATCATCAACCCATAGGATCGCTTATAAAAAATAACAGGCTTTCTGAAACTGTAGAATATCTGAGGGAGGTAATGGATAGCCACCAGCTGTCCACACTGGATGCAGTGGGGGCCCATTATGTCAATAAAAAGAGAACAATAATGGAGTCAATTAATGAGCACATTAAACAATCAGAAAATAGGGATCAGCTATCCGTAGTGGAAAAAACCGCAGTGGTAAAAATAAAAGGTGCCTCTTTATATAAAAACTCCTTCCTTAAAAAGCAACGCAGCGATGTAACAAAACTATTAACTATAGCCAACCGGCCGTTTCACCACTTTATAAATGAAGTGTATCGGCGAATGTATGTCACTGAATATTACTTCAGACCCAAAGACGAACATATGGGTATATCCGTACATTTTTTTGTACCAACCCCTCTCCAGCCATCCCAGCTAAAAAATGAAATATCCTTTGTTTATTTGCATCAATTCTGTAGTTATAATAATAACAGGCCTATTAATCTCATCAACTCCGGCAATCGTTCGTCTGATTGTAGCCATACCGAGCAGTTAGAAAAGTTACAGGTAACAAATTTCTGGATTCACTTTAGCCGCTGTGTCAATGCAATATTTGAAACAGACATGGAAGTATCCTATCAAAACCATATGAAAATAATAAGGAGTGAGCAGCCGGTTAAAGACTATATACTCAAAAAAGCGTTGTTTGAATGGCTGCTTTACTTCAAGCTAAGAAAACCCGATAACTGTTTGTCTTTCTTTAGTCACCTGAAAGCCTATGATAAATATAACGTAGATCCGTCAAAAGAGATAGACGAAGATGTAACGCTTTCAAAAGTACAGTCCAAACTATCCGACATTGTCGATGACATTTATAACAACAAACTCTCCCTTAAAAAATGGACGGTGCTTAAAAGTCCGCCGGGGTTGTCATGGATAACTTCAGACAATGCAGGATTCATTATAAATCTTGAGGACTGGTGCAGCCAACGGCATAAACCTTTTGTTGACACTTTACTGGTACGCATAAACCCGGATTCAGTTATCTACTTTCCTTTATCAAAAGATTATTGTTTGCGTATTCACCCCTATGAGTTAACTGAAGCCTACCGGCCAAATGCCGTACATACACCTATAGAATTTGAACAGTCATCAGAGCAGGAACTTACTATCATAAACAGGCTAACGTACTGCACCCAAACAAGTTTTATAGTGGCAGCGGATATTAAAAGTCTGGCGTTATGCAATACAAAGATCCGCCCCTATGCAAATCTTAAATCCTAGTGGGAGAACGGCCCCTATAGTATCTATCGCAGTTAGAACTACTGGTTTAACAATACCTTTTCCCATGGCGGCTACCGGCAGACCTCAGTATTCTTTGTAAATTTTGCAGCAATATCCCATTAGCGTCCGGTGAAAGTGGCAGCAGCCGCTCATTAATGAATCGCTCTGTAGCCGTTTGCCCAAGAAAAGGGCCACGCATATTATCTGAGTCAACTTTACTATTCAGGTTTGAAAGCAGGTATGAAATGGCATTTTCACTAAAATGATCGGTAGTTATATCGTTTATAAATGATAGTATATGGTCTCTCAAAACGGCCCGGTATGTTGAATCCGATTTATTAAATTCGGCGAGCAACATTTCCCGGGAAGACGGGTTAGTGTAATTAGCAATTACACTACCAATTTTACTGGCAGTCCAATAGTCATTATTATCAATAATCTCTGTTAGCCATTGCAGCCACCATTCAATGGGTCCTGTATCAAACAAGTCAATATTCCTAATAAATACCGGCACAATCTCAGGTAAGATGGCATTTGCCATCTTTAGGTCACGCAGCAACAGCAGTTTTACGAATAAATTAGTCCTACCCTCCCAATCTAAATGAATACCTTTTATTACATGAACAGGTATTTTATCTCGGCTATCTTGTCCCATTTCCGTCATCTCAGAAAGTACGTTGAATATAACATCTAAATTATTCGGGGGTATAGTGTATAATATGACTGCCTTCTCCAGATTCTGCTTCCCTTCGGCTATGGCCAAAACATGCTTAGCTAAATCAGGCCGTGCGGAACAAATATAGGTTAGCGCGTTCACCTCCCAATAGCCTGCTGACCCAAGAAGTTCCTCAACTAAACGGTTAATATGTAATTCATTGAATGAATCCCAGCATAAGGTATGTTCGCATTTTTCATCCTCAAAATTAGAGGCTATAAAATAAATGATGTCGCCGCTAGTATATAATCCATTAAGCAACAAATCTCCTGCAATTACAAGGGCCGTTGTTGAATACCTGTCACGAAGCGTATCATAAAATATTTCATTGCAAATTTTTTCAGTAGGATTGATGTTATTACCTGAAGGCAGTAGGGTATTTACAATAATATCAAGGTCTATCCTTTCTAAAAAATTCGATACTCCTTCAATCACACCTTCAAGTATATTATCATTTTCTTCTGCCAACAAATGATCCAAAGGTAGTTGTCCTAGTAATTCAACAATAGTTCCAATATCCTCATTTTGGGCCAGCTTTGCTAAAGCCTCTCCTATCATGGTACACATGCTATAATCCCGGTGATTGTCAAACATCATACGCAGCATTTCCGCTTTAACCGCTTCCCCTTTCAGTTGAATAATGCGTGTAGCAGCAGCGCCGCCTACATGCCCGCCTTGCTTCAGCAGCATACGTAACTCCTGTTCGTGGATAGCATTAATCGGTAGCGTATCTGCAACAAGTTTCCCAATAATCCAATCACGTACCTGTCTACTCAATAATTGGTTAGGCACTTCAGAAAGCAACTTGCGTATTACCTCATCCCGACCGGTTTCTAAATATTTTGCAGCATTTAATGCCAATACAAAATCAACGGCAATAATATGTTGCAAAAAAAGTGCTGCCTGGTCAGCATTTAACAGGCTAAGCGTTAAAAACAAAGCCTGGTCCCAGCGGGTTAACCGTAGTTTTTCTTTAAGAATAGAGGGGGTTGCATCATATTGCCTGGCCAGCGCCGTAGCAGCTAGATATTCAGTGATGGACTGGTGTACAAAGGCCAAACGGCCACCGGTATAAGGCACTAATATCGCATAGTTTATAAGCCAGTTTACAATATCGCGTGGGGCTACATTGTTCAGCCCCTCTTCCTGCAGTTGGATTTTTAGTATGCGCAGCAACTCTGTCTGTGAAAAAGTTTCGGCGCCACAGTTAAGGGTGTTGTAAGCCGTTATTGCGAGCAAACTTACAACATCAATATCTATATTGAAATATTGATAAAACGCTTGACGCAAGTTAGCAAAAAGCGCCTGGTAAAAATCCCGCGGATGTGCCTCTCCAGATAAGGCCACTTTTCCACTTAGTACATACTGAAAATAAAATGGCCGCTGTAATAATACATACAATTCTTCTGTAAAGATGCCAGTAAGCCCTACCTTCATTCTCGAAAGCGCTGCTACAACGGCAGCCCTGTCTATCTGATCCAAATTATAGGTGGGTAAATCAAGTTTACTTAACCCGTCATTGGTGCGGGAACCAATAACCAGGGGCGACACACCAATACTTTTTATGAACCGCTCCAGATCTGCTTCATAAGAACCGTTTTCCCAATATTCACGAGGCATTTCATTAAAAGAGTCTATAAATATTTTAACATTGAAATGCTGTATTAATTCATCCAAAGGAATATCAGGTGGTAACGACTGGTCTATTAACTGACCAATGTTGCCTTTATACAGCTTGAAATCGGCAAACAAAGGCACAACAGCATGGTGACTATCAAAATTATTGGAAAGGCATAACGCGTGCAGCTGTTCTCCCAGCCTTGCCACAGCACTGCGCAAAGCATAGGTTTTACCGGCGCCAGGTAAGCCTACAAGCAATGCGCGCGGCGGGCCACTGGTTAAAAACTCTCCCACCGGCTTGTGGTTAAAACTTTCTCCCCTGAAATAACTAAGATCTTCTTTAGGATTATCGCGGTGCACGCGTATTTCAAATTCCGCAGCCTGTCTAGGCACATTTGCTAAACCGGCTGCATATCGGGCCAGCGCTAAAACAATATGCGGTGCATTAGGATTGAAACGCTCAATTGCTACAGGGGCTTTTTCAGCTAGTGAATCCAATAACGTTAGCAATGGCGTGTGATCCCTGGATTTATCAGGCCGCTCTACGGTAGTATAACTAATCAGGTGAATGCCGTATTCCCTTCTCCAGAAATCGGCCTCCTCCTTGGTCACATCCGCCATAATAGCGTAATGGTCTCGGGCGCCGCCGTGATAGGTATTTGCCAGCAAATCGCGTACATACAAAAAATCGGGATCCCGCAGTCCAAATCCAAAATAGACCACCGGCCGGGTAGTCATAATCATTTTCAGGGTCTCCAGGGCAGAATACTTGCCCCCTTGGGGTAATAATGTGCGGTACTGCTCCCGGGTTAGTACAATGCTCTCTATGTCCCCGGCATCACCATGAGGTTTAAAAATGTAATCAATGGCACGGGCATGCACTATATCAGCAATCTCTGATAGATGCCGGTTAGTAATGGGTGCCCTGTAAAATCGGTCAGGTTGCCACTTCCTTAAGCTTTTTTCCAGCAGGTCGTCATAATTAGTGGTAATAAAGCAGCGGGGCCCAAGACTAACAATCTTTTTATGTATGTCTGCCGGTTCCGCAGTACCATATTGGCAGGCCGTGCGTATAAATTTACCGATCTGGGGTTTGGTAAGCCTGTCAAAACCATAACTGGCCGCCTGTAACAGATCTCTGCCGGCCTCCCTTCTTACTAACTCAGCACTTTGCCCTTCTGCCTCAAGCATGCAGGCCAGTTGCTCAATTAAGCCTGGCCAGGTGGGCAGCCCCGACCATAGGGATATACCGGAGCCAATAAATAAAACAGCATCTTCCTGGCTTAATATCTTTTTGAGATGTTCAATCATAACAAATTACACTTGTAGTATGAATTGGTCCCCTACTCATTCACCAGGTGCCGTCCCAGGACAATATGCAGTTCCTGGTCCCTTCGGCATTTGCAATTTCTTATGGTCTATATACAACTCCCAATCTAATAACGGCTGATTTGATAAAAGGTACCATTAATAGTATTTAATTAGCTTAAAAATCTGTCTCATAAATAAATGAGGCATTTTTCTTCTATAGAGCAATATGGGATATTAATTTTCTGTCCAAGTAACGAAAATCGCACCTTATCTTTATTCATATTTAAGATTTAGAACTTCCAGATTCCGGATTCGTTCTACCCTAAACATTCTTTCAGCTCTTCGTAAATGACAATAACCAGTTAGGTAGTATACCTCCTTATTCTCTTCATTAATTTTATGAATAGAATGTCGACTGATTGTTCTGATACTTTCTTTACCTTCCAGGCTTATGTATCTGATTCTTAAATAATTGGTTTTATGATTGGGATCCTGAATAACTTCTGTTTTTTGCTGAAGGAAAGAAGTCGTTCCGGAACTTGTATCTCCGGTTCGGTTATGATAACTTGGGGCTTTTTCAATAAAATAAGAAGCAATAACTTCTATTTTGGGAGATTCAATTTTTGTGGCACTGTTTAATTTAACTTCAACAATACTGTTACTAATAAAGTTATAACCACTAACATGGTAATAACCACTCCTGTACGTTATTTCCTTCGGTTCAACTAATTTGCTGTCATCAGCTATTACCAGGTACTTGTTTTTTTCAATTGTATCGGTTATTATGTCTAATAACGATTGGTCTAAAGCAGGTATAAGCATTAAAGCCTCCAGTGGTAATAACTTCTCAGAAACCTTATCAGAGGCGGAATTAAACCACCTGCATTTTACCAAATGTGCGGGTACAAATCTTTTCTGCCAACCGGTTTTTGAATCATATATCGGCTCCTTAGGCTCATTTTTTTTCACTTCAATAACCTGCATTACAGGGGGTAAATAAGCCAGGAATGAGCTGATAACCGTTTTCCCCGGCTCATTAAAAGAGTTATGACCTTCCATAGTAAAGGAACTCTTTCTTTTCCCAAGCTCCAGGTCCATTGATCTTAAGGATACTAGACAGCTACCCACATTCAAGTCCCTTTTTTGCAGCGGTTCAGGGCTCTTGAGAATCATTTTTAATGATCCGGAGTGTATCCAGGTCTCCTCAAACTGGTTGGATTTGTTGGAATACCAAATGCACTTACACTGTGCATGTCCTTTTGTTGAAGTCTGATTACCGGTATGTTCATCCCAGTTATCTCTTATATCCTTCAACTGCTCTATCACAATCATAAGAGGTGGAATCTGTTGGTGATCGCCGGTTATAAGTGCATTGTCCAGGCCCTCATTATAGGGGTGCGCTTTAAGGGAAACAATGTCTCCGAGGTTAATGTCCATATTAGTAGGATTCGGTTATAGGGATTATTAAAAAAATTCTCGATTCTCAAATTTACAATATATTTGTTTAAAGCCTTGCACTTCGTGAAGATTACAAACATCTAGCGTGGACTATAAAATCTTATTATACTGATGATAAGGTTTACTACATATGTAGATTATGTAGGTAAAGGATTACATCTGGTTACCTCCTTCGCTCCGCCTCTGTGGAAGATAAGGAACACTGCTATCAGCAGCCTCCCTATCCCTAGAGAGAGAGTTACAAGGTGAAGACTAGAGTAACTTATAAAGATATGAAATAATTTACAAATTAACAAGGATAATTTCATGTATTCTAATAGTTTGATTTCATATTTACTATTTCAAATTTTAGTGTGACTCAAGAATTTGGGTGCTGGTCCAACTCTTAACAGGGTGTTATGTTTGTTATTTAAATCTGCTACACCATGAATGCAAGGCTTTCTTTAATCCATCGCTATGAAAGAACTTATAACTTCAACCTGGTTAAAAAACAGGGGCTATCTTCACCTATCAAAACAGGTAAATATAAAGCTCAGCCCACGGGCACTTCAAACCAAAATTCAGAATAAACAATTTGTCGCAAAGTATGCCTTCCATCCCTTAATACACTCAATAATAAAGGAGCGCAGGTATAAGCGCATTGATTCAACCGGTCAAAAAAGAGCCCATTCATACATCAAAGAAAATGTGGTTGTCAAACAAATTAAGAGCAGGCCGCTCCATTACGCTACTCACCTGGATGCAATAATCTTTGGGTATTATGCAGACCTGTTGCAAAAAGAATACGAGCAGCTCTTGAATGAGCATACCGGACTTTCCGAATGTATTACTGCATACCGGCGTATTAAAGATCCCGAGACTCAAAGAAGCAAAAGCACCATAAACTTTGCATGTGAAGCATTTCAGGAAATTAAAAGAAGATCCCTTGATGGCTGTGTAGTACTGAAGCTCGATATTAAAAACTTCTTTAGTAACATAGATCATAACCTGTTAAAAAAGTTATGGGCCGGCCTGCTGAAGCAGGAAAAGCTACCTGATGATCATTTTAACGTTTTTAAAGCTGCCACAAGATTTTCTTATATTTTGCTGGATGACCTCAGGCTGCAGAAAAAGGTAAACGGCAAAAGAGCCGGGTTTGATGAGAAAAGATTGGCGCAAATCAGGAAAAAAGGTGTACAGGCCTTCTTTGAAACTTCCCGTGAGTTGAGGGACGGAATAAGAGAAAAGAAGTTTAAGGTTTATAAGTTTCCTTTCCGAAATGAGAAAAAAGAATCTGTTGGTATCCCACAGGGATTACCCATTAGCGCAGTTCTTGCAAATCTTTACTTACTAAATTTTGACATACAAATTTTAGATAAAGTGGTAAATGAAATGGGGGGATTTTACCGGCGTTATTCGGATGATATCATAATAATATGCCGCCCCGGTGCTTTGCCGCAAATGGAACAATTCATAAAAGAAAAAATAAAGGAAAGTTGCCTCACCATTAGTGATGAAAAAACAGAAAGGTTTTTATTTAAAAAAATGCTAGCGGCCAACCAGGAGCTCAAAACAACTTCTATAAAACTATCTGAATCAGCGTCTCATATAGGGTACCCTTTCACTTATCTGGGGTTCGAATTTTATGGCGAAAAAATATTGATAAAATCCGCCAACCTCGCTAAATTTTATAGAAGAATGATTTATGCGGTTAAAAGTAAAGCGAAAAAGGCCGTCGCCATTGCAGCTAACAATCCAGGAACACCGGTTACAATTTTTAAACGGCAGTTATATAAATTGTATACTATCCAGTCATTAAATGCCAGTAAAATATACAAAACACATAAAAAGTTAATTCCAAACCAATTAGGTGAATTTGTTTTTGAAATCAGTACTAAACCTCCAAAACACAAAAGTAACTATCTCTCCTATGTTAACCGGGCCAGCGATATTATGAAAGAGCCTGCCATCAGAATTCAAATTGCTAAACATCGCTCAATTTTCAATCAGGCTGTTACTAAGTATTTAAAAAAGTACGCCACTGCTAAGTAAAATATACGCATTTTCCCCGCAATCCCGCCGCAGCCGCCCCATTTTAAAAATTCTCCTATAATTACAAGCCATTCTTAACATTCCTGCTTAAATTACCCTACCGGCAGAAGATATTCCCATGCTTACATGGGAACCATTAAAAGATCCTTTATAACCATTAGATGAGCAAAGCCCTCCTCATCATGTTTTTCGCTGCCCTGTGCTTCCTCCATGCATGGCCCCAGGCCGCTTCGCCCGTCCGGATGAAAGGGCGCATAACTGACAGGGATACGCAACAACCTTTGGAAAGTGCCACGGTAACACTCCTATATGCAAAAGACTCCTCACATGCCGCTTCAACTTTTACTGATAAAGACGGAGCCTTTACCCTAAAGGCACTGCCGGGGGCTTATCAGTTATACATTACCTACATAGGGTACCAGCAACAGTTAAACAGGGTAATATTAACTGATATCTTAACTGATGCAGGTATAATAGGCCTTAAAAAAACAGGCGTTACACTGGGTATGGTAGAAATAGTAGAATTACGTGCGCCTATGGTAGTAAAAAAAGATACCCTGGAGTTTAATGCGGATTATTATAAAACCAGGGAAAATGCAGTAATGGAGGAATTGCTAAAAAAGCTGCCCGGTATAGAAATAGACAAGGACGGTGGTATCAAAATAAACGGAGTGCCCGTGAAAAGAATATTGGTGGATGGGAAACCATTTTTTGGGGACGATCCCAAAATAGCCATCCGCAACCTGCCGGCGGAGATGATTGATAAAGTGCAGCTGGTAGACCGTAGGTCAGATCAGGCACAATTTAGCGGCGCTAATGATGGTAAAACGGAAAAAACAATCAACGTTACCGTAAAAAAGGAAAAGGAGAATAAATTCTCTGGCCGCTTCTCAGCCGGTTATGGCAGCAATGATCGGTTTGCATTAAACGGCAGTTTAAACCGTTTTGGAGAGCAGGCTTTATCTTTTTTGGGGGCAGGCAATAACATCAATGGCGTTCAGGCTACCGGTATGCAGATAGGCGGCGGTGATGGCATTATACGCAACTGGAACGGTGGTATCAACTATAGCACAACCATTAGCCCTACATTAAAAATAACCGGTAGTTATTTCTATAACAATTCAAATTCTGTTAATCAGCGCATAAGCGCCCGGCAAAATTTATTGCCGGATACTACTTATTATTATAATCAAAATACAAATGAGTTCCACAATAGCATAAGCCAATCTTTGGATCTCAGAATAGAGTACAACCCCGATACCACATTTACACTCTCCATTGGCGCCAATGCAGGTTATCTGAAAAGTAACAACTCCCAGGATAATGCATATGAATCGCTGGGCAATCAGAAACAGCTTGTTAATAGGGGTATTATAAGCAATACCAGACAAAATGCGCCCTTTGCTATTAATAGCAACATTTTCTTAGGGAAACGGTTCAAAAAGACCGGCCGTACGCTTAGTGCTACTATAGCGGAAAATTATCTCACTAGCAAGCAACAGCTATTCAACCGCTCAAATAATCTCTTCATACAGCCGGATGGCGAAACGTTGCTGGATACTATTGACCAGCGTAATGATATAAGAAACCCTCACCTGCAGTTTTCATTAAACATAACCTATACAGAACCCTTGTATAAAGATCATTTTCTGGATCTGGTATATACCTATTCGCTTGATAGGTTTACTTCAGAAAAATACGCTTATGATTTTAATGCCATCAAGGGAATATATGACAGTTTTAATGACAGTTTAAGCAATTCTTTTAAAACTACAACCGCCTCACAGCAGGGCAGCCTCTCCTTTCGTGCGCAAAAACAAAAGTATGATTACAGCATTGGGCTAACTATGCAATTAAACAGCCTTAATAATAATAACATAAGCGACGGCATGCGCCTGCAAAAGTACACCAACGGCTTTTTCCCGGTTGCTGTCTTCAATTATGCTTTTACCGGTAACCGCCGTTTACGGTTTCAGTATATAGGTAATATTCAACCACTGGATATTACTTTATTACAACCGGTACCTAATAATAATAATCCGCTATACATACAGCTAGGCAACCCGGATCTAAAACCCTCCACTACTCACAATGCCACCATAGGCTATAACACAGTTAATCCCATTACCTTTTATAATCTGTCACTTAACATAAATACCACCCTTACCAGGAACAAAACAATAATGGCTACCTGGCTTGATTCCCTTGGCAGGCAGGTAAGCCAGCCGCTGAACGCAAATGGCGCCTACTCCCTGGGAATTAATATGGCCAATGCCTTTGTAGTGAAAAAAGCCCAACTAAACATAAATACCAATACTATGCTGGCGTTAAACCGGGATGTTAATTACACGAATGGCATACCGGGTAATATGAGTAATTTAAGCGCACTCCAGAGTGTTAATCTGAATTATACATACAAGCAGGTGTTTGATGGTTCCCTTGGAGGCAGCCTTAATTATAACAAGGCATGGTATTCCCAGCAAAAGGTAAACAATATCAATGTATATACCTACAATTTATTATTCACCGGCAACATTACCCTGCCCCTTAATTTCACTATAGGCGGAAATATTACCTACCAGCATAATGCCGGTGCCTCTGCCGGTTATAATCTGGAGGTTACTATGGTAAATGCCTATATTGCTAAAAGCTTCTTTAAGCGAAAACAGGTGGAGCTGAAACTGCAGGGCTTTGATCTTTTAAATAAGAACCAGGGATATACCCGTACCTTTGGCGCCAATTATGTGGAGGATGTGCGAACCAAGGTATTGGAACGGTTTTTTCTGTTTAGTTGTAGCTATTTTATTAAGTAAGATGGTGACCGCTAGCACTGTAAACAAAAAAGCCACCAGCAGTATCCTGCTGATGGCTCATTATCTTAAGTATTGAATTACCTTACTTCTCCTTCAACAACACCGTGCCATCCCAATCCTGCTCATACCCTGCCACTTTTCCATTAATCTTCAGATTCTTCAAAAACACATCTACCGGGTCATTCTTATGCAGTATACCCGTATAGGTTACCTTCCCCAATTTCTCACTATCCAATTTAAACGTTATCCCATACAGCCTTTCCGCCACTTTACATACTTCAGAAAGCGGCTCCTGCTGGAAACGGTATATTCCCTGCAGCCAGCTTAATTCACTGCTTCCATTAACGGCCTCTATTTCCAGGCGCTTTGTCTTCTGGTCCAGCACTGCTCTCTGGCAGGGTGTTAGCTGCACGCTCCCTTTAGCGGCTACCGGCTGTGTTATTACATCTGTTACCGCTACCTTACCGGATATCAGCGACAACATAAACTGATCATTATAGGTATTAATGTTAAAAGACGTTCCCAGCACCTGCACATCCTTCTTTTTAGAATGCACCACAAAGGGTTGGTTAGCGTTCGCTGCTATGTTAAAGAATGCTTCCCCATCTACAAATACCTCCCTTTTAGGGCCGGTAAAGGCAAAGGGAAAGCGCAGTATGGTAGCCGCGTTCAGGTGCACCACGGAGCCGTCTGCCAGGGTAAGGCTGTACATGTTGCCGGCAGGCACTGTAAGCGTGTTATCCCTGCCGGCATTAGGATCCCCTGTTTTGGCAGTAAAGTATAACATAGAGGCATTAGTATGCAGCATGGCTGCATTGGCTACAATAGTATCGTTGTTAACGCCTAGCGCTACCGCATCACCGCCGGCCATGGCCAGGGTTACGCCTTTCAGGTGGGTAACGGTAGGTGTATGTTTTTCGTAAAAGGGAAAGTACAGGGCTATGGCACTGGTAGTTATGGCTACAACAGCTGCAGCGGCATAGTTTAAATACCGCCTGCGCTTAGGCAGTTTGGCCACTCTTTCTTCTACCCTGCGTGGTATTTCCATGTTAATAAAGGTTTGTACCCGGGTAGGCATGCTGCTTTGGGCTGGCTGTCCAAGGTTCTCATAAGTTATCCTTACGTCTTCTGCCATTTCCCGGGCATCTTCATCTTGCCGCAGAATCTGGTCAATCAGGCGCTCTTCCTCCCAGCTGGTGCAATTTTCCTGCCGGCGTATCAATAGTAGTAGTAACTCGTCGCGATCAAAGTTGTTGATCATAGTGGTTGTTTTTTTGTTTGGTTGGGGTCCTCAACTAAGATAGTGGATAGCTAAGAAAGGAATAGGCAATAGGCTTTCATTGTCTCCCGTTCACACGTGTTCCTTGATCTTACCATACTTAACATCCGAAATGATCATTAAGTTGCAAATTTTCAAAAAAAATCTTGAAATGACATCATACTTATTATCCACCGGTTATCCCCCTAAAAAAGACCGCTGGAGAACGGTCTTGTGTTATGTTTTGGTGGAAAAATGAAAATATTTAGCATTTAATTTAAGTGCAAAACTCCTTCATTATCAAAGTGATAAAGTATCTTCCGTGCACTCCCAAGGTTATCCAGGAAGGCGGTAATGGGCTTGTTACGATCCATCATACCTGCAAAGTGTTCGCCTGCTAAATCAGGGTTATCTATTAACACGTTTGTGCCATACCATCTGGGCAGCACCTGTACTATTTCCTGCAGGGTAACATCGGAAAAGTAGTATTTTCCTTCCCGCCAGCCCAGCGTTTCATCCTCATCAAATGCCCGTACCTGCATGCCTTTATTCAAAGTATAAACAGCTTCGTTGCCTGGTTTAATAGCCACGTTTTCTTTACCGGCTTTAAAACGCACTGCCCCATTTACGAGCGCCACTTTTACTATGCCGGAATCATAGGTATTTACATTAAAACTGGTGCCTAATACCTGTACCGTGCCATGGGGGGTATGTACCAGAAAGGGACGGCCGGTTTGCGGCGCCACTTCAATAAAGGCCTCCCCGGAAATTGTGATCTCACGGGAAGGGCCTTTAAAAGAAAGAGAGAGAAGCAACAGTGAGCCCGAATTAAGCCGGATCTTCGACCCATCCGGTAAAAAAACTTTATAATCTTTCCCTATGGGAACTGTTAGCTTACTGATGGCGTCAGCATCACTGGCATCGATATCTGCCAGGGTATAGGACAGCGCCTTGCCATTATTATTTAGCTTTGCTCCCGCCAGCTGTATATTGTCCTGCGCCTGTGAAAGGTTAATGGTTTTACCATTAGCCAGCTGCAGTGTAATACTATTATTGCCCGTGGAATGTTGACTGGTACTGGCAACCTGTAGTGGGACAGGTAAACTTCTGTTATAAAACAAAGCGCCCGCTACAACTCCCGTAAGTACCGCTGCACTCAAACTTACGTACAATAAAATATTTTGGATTTTCCTTTGGGGAATTTTATTTGTAATTTCTTCTGCCGGCAGCCAGGCAACATCTTCATACCGCAAAAAGCCATCATGCACATCTTCTGGTAAAAACTTCTGCTTAAACTCTTCCCATGCTGCCAGTACTTCGGGGTCGGTAGCTATCAGCTGCTTTAGATACAATGCATCTGTATCGCTGATTTCTCCAGCTATCCATGAGCTCATGAGTGCATGTATATGGCGGGGGTCACGCTTCATTACTAATTATACCGGGTTTTCGTCGCGTATGTACTATTATCATTTTATCCTTTCTTTAAATGATGCCGTAATATTTTCATGGCACGCATCAGCTGGTTCTTCACAGTATGCGGGCTTACCCCCATTTCCAAAGCTACTTCCAATCGGCTTTTATGTTGTACGTAAGATAGCTCAAAAACCCGGGCCGATAGCGGTGGTATTTTAGCAATGGCCGTATTGAGCGACCATGATAGTTGATGCTGCCATTGCTCGGCCTCCATCCGTATTTCAGGTGCACAGGCCTCCTCCTGCACCGGCATATGTGCTATTTTGTTCTGCTTTACCCTCCGCTCCTTCAGTTTATCCATACACCGGTTATAAACCACCTTATGTACATAGTTTTTAATGGCGGTAGCTTCACACTTACTTTGCCTGGGATCTATTTTCATGTACAATTTCCGCTCCCAAAAGTCAATAAAAAACTCCTGTACCACATCCTGCCCTTCCATCTCGTCATCCATCAGCGAAATTGCTACTATCATCAGATAACGCCGGTATTTTTCATAAAAGGTGGCAAATGCAGCAGCCTGGCCGGCTTTTAATTGCTCCAATAATATTACATCTCCTTCGTATACTGACATAGTTGTGATCATATTTAATGCGTAGAGGAACTAGTCCGCCAAGCAAATTTTAGCATTGCTTAAAGATACATAGGTTAAAAAACTAAAAAGTGAATGCCATGTTAACAGGGCTATTAATGTAATGTTAACGGTAAAGCCTGAATGGTACATCACACTTATACGCTGGTCCTTATTCCGGAAGCTAACAGGTAAAGGGATTTCTTACTTCGGTTAGCTAAAATGAATAAACATTAATAATATAATTAACTACTAAATGACGCTTTGCGACACTTTTAAAAGATTGGCATTACATACCTGGCATTTTGTTCATGACAGCAGGCTTTCAAAGTTTCAATTAAAGGAGGAAACCGTTACTGATTTAAACATGCTTGCCATTAAACAGCTACACTCACGAGAGGTACATATGCAGGCATTTACGAAACGGGAGGAAGGCAAAAACGGAGCAGACTGGGAATGGTGGTTCACCAATGCCAGCAATCAATGGATTGGGTTTAGGGTGCAGGCCAAAATTATAAATATTGCAAGTAACGAATTTGAACATCTGCACTACAAATCTCCTACAACAGGAACTATTCAATGTGATAATTTAATAAAAGAAGCGCTCGCTAACCCATATCCGAAAATACCGCTCTATTGCCTATATCTCCAAACAGATGATACAGGAGAACTACCGCAATGGAATTGCCCTACCGTTGTGCCAATAAATTATCTGTGGGGTTGCTCCCTGGCATCTGCCTTTTCTGTAAAAAGGTTAAGAGCAGCCTCTGAAAAGCATTTAACGCATCTCGAGCCATATTTAAGGATGTGGCATTGCTTAGTTTGCTGCACAGGGCATGGTGGCCGCAACTCCATTGAAAGAATTAATAATTATAGCAGCATAAATTTTGGAATAGATAGCGAAGCTGCAACAGAACTTGGATTAGAGGTACCGGACAGCTTTATCATCGATACACCACCGCCATACGTTTTAAATATTCTTACAAATGACAACATCGGAGATATATTGCCTCCCGATAACTTAGGAGGTGTTTTAATATATACATTCGATGATGCTAAGTAGAAACCAGGCAATTCCTACAACCTGGTTTCCCTTTATAGCATCTAACCCATAATTGGAATATTATTAGCTATAGGATAATCATACGACCCTGTTGTTAAACAGCTTTTGAACCCTCTCAAACCATTCATTTTCAACACAATTTTATATTTCCCATATCTTTCTCTATCTGCCTTAGTGAACAACCTGTTAACGCATTAGTGAATTTTATGTTAACAGAAAATAGATAATGGTACACTGCCGGAATACCGCAGGTTTACTAGAAAAGCAGTATTAATTTTTCATTAATTCTTTACCCTCACCTGTGCCAACCGGGGTGTAAACAACTAACCGATCAACCAAATTCAAACGCGTATGCAACCAATGCTAATGCTGTTACGCAGCTGGCTTTCCCCGAAGCTGCTAGCTGTTCTTATTTTATCCCTTATGTGTTTATATGCACATGCCTATACCGGTGCGCAAAATGATCATCCGGTTACCCTCAGCGGTAACACTACCTTGCGCTCCGTGTTCAAAGCCATTAAACAGCAAACCGGTTATGCGGTAATGTACAGCACTGCCGCCACCGCGCTGAATCAGGATGAAAAAGTGACCGTGAATTTTAAAAATACTCCACTAGACGACGTACTTGCGTACCTGTTACGAGGCAAAGAACTGGAGTGGAAGTATAGTGATGATGTGTTGGTGATACATAAAAAGGAAACCGCACAACCAGTTGAAAAAAAAATGGAAGTAGATAGCACAGTTGCACCGGCTATGATTACGGGTAAGGTAACGGATGTCGCTGGGGCCCCTTTACCAGGGGTAACTGTGCAGGTGAAAGGCACTATTCAGGGAACCACTACGGATGTGAACGGGAATTTTGCGCTGGCAAAGGTAAACAATGGACAAACGCTACTGGTTAGTATAGTGGGCTATGAAACACAAAGTATACCGGTAAAGGGACGGAGAATACTAGCTCAAATGAATATGGTAATAAGTAAGCTGGATGAAACGGTGGTAATCGCTTATGGTACTACTACCCAGCGCCTAAGTACGGGCAATATAGCTACCATAAAGGCAAAGGATATTGAAAAGCAGCCGGTGAATAATCTCCTTCTTGCTTTGCAAGGCAGAGTATCAGGGTTGTTCATTACACAGAATAATGGCATTTCAAATGGGGGAGTAACGGTAAGGATTCAGGGACAGAACAGCTTATTAAACGGTAATGACCCTTTATATGTAGTTGATGGAGTTCCCATATCGTCCCAACTACCGGCAATGATAGGTAGCATATTAGGAACCTCAGGCGGGCAATCCGGAGGGGCATCAGTTGGCCTTGGTAATCCATTAAGCTTTATTAACCCGGCTGACATTGAAAGCATCAACGTATTAAAGGATGCAGACGCGACTGCTATCTATGGTTCACGTGCAGCAAATGGGGCTATTCTGATAACTACCAAAAGAGGAACTGTTGGGCCTACCCGGTTAAACATTAACTTGCAGCAGGGAATAGGTCGGATTACCCGCCAGTCGCCGTTGCTTAATACCACGCAATATTTAGAAATGAGAAGAGAGGCCCTAAGAAATGATGGTTTACAAGCTAACCCTGACGTTGATTATGATCTTACCTTATGGGACACAACCCGTTATACTAATTGGCAAAAAACTTTAATCGGAAATACCGCACAATACACCCAGCTAAGTGCGGATGTTTCTGGAGGTACTCCCAATTTACAATACATCTTAGGAGGTACTTATCATCGAGAAACTACTGTATTTCCAGGTAGCTTTTCCGATAAAAAAGTATCAGTTCATGTAAATATTAACAGTACCTCCTCCAATCAAAAGCTGAATTTGAGGTTTAGCGGCAATTATATGGTAGATAATAATCTGTTACCACAAGTGGATTTAACGTCAAATGCTATGCTATTAGAGCCTGATGCTCCTTCACTGTATAATAAGGATGGAACACTTAATTGGGCGCCAACAGCATCTGGCATTTCTTCCTGGATCAATCCCTTGGGCCCACTTCAAAGCACTTACAAAAACGTCACCAATAATCTCATTGCCAACTTGAATATCGCCTACCAGATTCTACCGGGATTAGAATTCCGGAGTAATATTGGATATACAAATCTTCAATCAAATGCATCACAAAAACAGCCATTAACGGCAATAAGACCAGAGCTTCGTAGTACAACTTCTCGGCAGGCTGATTATAGTAATATAAATACAACCTCCTGGATACTGGAACCCCAACTGAGTTATTTGCGGCAAACAACAGCTGGGACTATAGATATATTATTGGGTACTACTATCCAGCGAAATGATAATAATGTACAGTCAGTAACTGGTGTAGGATTCAACGATGATGACGCAATGGAAAATATGAATGCAGCGACTCGGCTAGTCCCAACGGGCTCAATAATTACACAGTATAGATATGCTGCGCTGTTTGGTCGGATAAACTACAACTGGCGTAACAAATACATCCTGAACCTGAATATTCGTAAAGACGGAAGCAGCCGCTTCGGCCCCAGCAGTCGTTTCCATCATTTTGCTAGTGTAGGCGGAGCTTGGGTCTTTAATGAAGAAAGATGGATGAAGCATGCTTTGCCATTTCTGAGTTTTGGGAAATTACGGGCCAGTTACGGCACTACTGGTAGTGATCAGATTCCCGACTATAGCTATCTTGATCTATATTCGCTGATACCAAGCTACGATGGTCTTCCCTATCAGGGCATTCGCGGAATGATTTCCAGTCGTTTATTTAATCCTTATCTCCAGTGGGAAGAAACACGTAAAATACAAACCGGGATTGATCTTGGATTCCTTCAGGAACGGCTCATATTAAACATTACTTATCAACGCAATCGTTCATCCAATCAGTTAGTAAACTACAAACTACCTGGTATTACAGGTACAACGGGTATTGTTTCCAATTTCCCAGCAACTGTCCAAAATACCTCCTGGGAAGGAAATTTGCAGGCAACTATTTTAAAAAATGATCACTTTAGCTGGACATCAAGTATTAATCTTACCATACCACGAAATAAACTAGTTTCATTTCCTGGACTGGCTAACTCCACTTATGCCAATTTCTATATTATTGGAGTACCTCTTTCCAGTGTTAGGCTTTTCCATTCTACCGGGGTAGATCCTCAAACTGGTGAATATACTTATGTCGACAGTGAGGGTAAGCAAACAGCTTCACCTGCTTATCCCAAAGATATGACCACACTTGTAAACCCCTTGCCTGTTTACTATAGTGGTTTTCAACACAGTATTAACTACAAAGGGTTTCAGCTGGATCTGTTATTTCAATTTGTTAAGCAGGCAGGGCCTAATTATCGGAAAACGTTCAACAGCATACTGTTTCCTGGGCAGTTTTTTAGCGGATTCAGTAATCATTCCACTGCGGTTCTGTCCCATTGGCAAAAACCGGGAGACCAAGCTACTGTAGCCGCATATACTACCCAACCGGGCTTAAGCAACTTCAATATTAGTAGCAGTGATTATACATATCAGGATGCATCTTATATCCGGCTCAAGAATTTATCACTTTCCTGGCAAATACCAACCCAATGGTGTCAGAATGCCCACCTACAAAATATCCGAATATATTTACAGGCGCAAAACTTATTCACGATTTCAGCATATAAGCAAGGGGACCCTGAAAGCATCGGTGTAATTGCTTCCTTACCTCCACTTCAGGTTATAACCACAGGCATCCATATAAATTTTTGAATCATTAATCCAACACTTATGAATATATCTTTTTTACATATTAATTTTGGACGGTTATGTTATACGTGCGCTCTTTTCATCTTTATCTTTGGCACATTTGCCTGTAAAAAGTTGGTAGAGGTACCTCTTCCGATAACAGATGTTACCAAGCCACGCGCTTTCAATAGTGATGGTAACGCTATTGCGGCGGTAACAGGTCTTTACCAGGTTATGCAATCAATCTTTACCGGTAATAATAGTATTACGGTGTATACCGGATTATCCGCAGACGAATTACATCTATCACCCAGTATAACAACGGCGGACTCTAAAAGTTATGTTTACACAAATAGCCTATTAATATCTGCTTCTGGTCCAAGTTCAGGCTTCAATTTCTGGACCACCATTTATAGTTACATTTACAATTGCAATTCCGCGCTGTCTGGCCTATCTGACGCCACAAATTTAACGCCCACCGTACGTCAACAATTGACAGGTGAGATATTATTCTTGCGGGCTTTTTTTTACTATTATCTCCTGAACCTTTATGGCGATGTGCCCCTGGTTCTTGGGACAGAATACAAAGTGAATGCTACATTGCCAAGATCACCTACCTCTCAGGTTTGGCAAAAAATAGCAGCGGATTTAGACAGTGCTAGAACATTGCTTAACCCCCAATATCCGGATGCTAGCCTCACAGGCATTAGTTCAGAAAGGGTACGCCCAACTCAGGGTGCTGCCCTTGCTATGTTAGCTCGTCTCTATTTGTATATGGGCAACTGGCAACTGGCTGAACAACAATCCTCTCTACTTATTAATAACAGTACTTTATATCACCTTGAGGCCTTGCAAAATGTTTTCTTGAAAAATAGTACCGAGGCCATCTGGCAACTACAGCCGATAGCAGTTGGATGGAACACGGAAGATGCTCGGGTATTTATTATTCCTGCCACTGGCCTAGATAGCTATATGAATACCGTTTATTTAAATGATCGTCTGCTTGATAGCTTTGAACCAATAGACCAACGGAGGCAGGAATGGATAGATAGTATTACAGTAAACGGCATTACCTATCACTATCCTTATAAGTACAAAAGCGCAATTTACGGTGATCCAGTTTCTGAATACCAAATGATATTGAGACTAGGTGAACAATACCTAATAAGAGCGGAAGCCAGGGCTATGCAGGGCAATCTTGCCGCCGCAAGGGCTGATCTCAATGTAATTCGTAACCGCGCAGGTCTTCCTGACACCAATGCTAACACTCAATCAAAATTACTAAATGCTATTTTACAGGAACGACGTGCCGAATTGTTTACGGAGCTTGGACAACGTTGGGCGGACTTGAAACGCACAGGCAAAATAGATGAAGTGATGAAAATAGAAACCCCATTAAAAGCAAATGGAGCTCCATGGCGTTCATTCCAGCAAGTCTATCCTTTACCATTAGACGACATACTAACAAATCCAAATCTGTCTCAAAACATCGGATATTAACAACCATTCACAATTGATAGCACATCTAATTATTAAAATTATGATCATGAAATGTAAAAAAAAGTTAAACCATATATTTATCATTATTTTTTTGTTATTTCTAACAACAATTGAGGTGCACGGACAAGGGATTAAATTTGAAGAATGGTTAACTTGGTCCCAAGTGCTTGAAAAGGCAAAACAAGAAAACAAGTATATTTTTGTAGATTGTTTTACCACCTGGTGTGGTCCCTGTAAAGCCATGGATCGGAATGTATATCCCATCGAAAAGGTAGGTGAATTCTTTAATAGTAAATTCATCTCAGTAAAAATGCAGATGGATAAAAGTAAAAGTGATGATAGCGCTGTAAAGCGCCGGTATGCCGATGCTCAATTATTAGAAAAAAAATTCAAGATCTTCAGTTATCCTACTTACCTGTTTTTTTCCCCGGAAGGCGTTTTAGTCAATAAGGATTTCGGTCTCAAACAACCGGCTGATTTTATTGCCGTTGGCGAAAAGGCGCTAACCACGGATAAAAATTATATAGACCCCTTTGAAGAATACAATCATTTAATGGCTGACTATAGATCCGGCAAAAAAGATTACACTAAAATGCTCTATATGATCAACCAGTCACAAAAGGCAATGGAATGGGAGATCGGGGAAAAACTCACAAGCGACTATTATCAATATCTCCAGTCACAACCGAAAAATAAACTATACACAAAAGAAAATCTAACATTCATCGCTAGTAATATCCAAAGCTCTCAAGATACCTTTTTCCACCTCTTCTTTATTAATGATCAGAAAATTAATAAAATATTAAGTAATAGTCTTTTTGTAGCAAGCGCCTTAGATCCTGTAATTATCCGGGAAGAAGCTGATCCTTTACTTGGCTCAGAAGGCAGTGCGGTAAATGTTATTCCCGGTGTTGTTCCGGTTGCAATCGAAGAGCCGGACTGGAATAAGCTATATAAAATCATAAAGACTAAATATAATAAAGAATATGCAAGCCGTAATGTACTGAATGCAAAAATAAAATGGTATGGCAACTACCAGTGGTGGCTGCAATGGATAGCAAGTTCTACAGAAAAAATAAACAAATTTGGTGTAGACACTGCGAATGAGCTGGAGGATGTTATGTTAGGAGAAGTCGCCTGGAAGATTTTTTTACAAAGCGATGATGTCAATCAATTAGAGAGCGCTATTAAATGGATGGATGGAGTATGCACACGCAGTCGAATTGTGCCAATGTATCCCGTATGGGATACCTATGCAAATTTATTGCATAAAATAGGTAAAACACAAGAAGCCTTAACATTGGAGGAAAAGGCCTTGGAATATGCCAAAGAGAATAACGATAAGGAAAACATCAAACTTTTCGCTGTAATTATTAGAACTATGCGGGCAAATAAACCGACCTGGATAAATTACGACAGTTTGTCATCTAAACCACTTGTAATATTATAATGGAAGCAGATACAAACTTTATAATACGACACATTGTTCTGCAGTATAATGCAGCAATGTAAACCTGAGGGCAATTACTGCCAACAATCGATTTCTACGTTAGTCTGGTACTCCACGTTAAACACTCCTATTCAGGCTCTACTCGAGTTACCAATGCACAGTTAATTGTGGTACAATTAACCGGGGTCGGATTCGCCTTTGGTGTATAGAAAATGGTCGGTTTATCAACGGCGTTAGTTGTTCTTAATCCATTAGTTAAAACTCCTGTACATGCTCCAGGTCCAAGAGTCGTTGCTCTAATACAGCATTGAGGCTGGATCAATTTTGCTTTGAATGCCAATGCGCCTCCAACCATTCCTAAAACAGCTATAGCTGCCAACATAATTCTTACTTTTTTCATAATAATGCTGCTTTAAATTCACAAACTAAATTCCCTCGTAAAAATATATTAAATGATTGAGAACTCTATGGACTAATGTCTCATTACAGGTGGAAAATCAGACAAATTTTGTTTTTTATAATGATAAAATTCAAGCGAAGAGAATCTATGCTTTAATTACCAGTGTTCTTTATTATATTTCTAACATTCAAAATCGGGTAGTACAATACTTTTACTTTTAAGTATAATTTAAAAGTTTGGCGAAAAATTCAAAGGGTCTTATCTTCAAAAAGGTATCCGGCAGCATATTTTTATAACCACTAATAAAAACCATATTGATAAATTCCAAATCAACATAACAATTCAATTGCCATTCTAACAAGATTTTCGTAAATTAATCTGCTATTGACACGATTCACAAAATCTATCACTAAAAAAAAACTCATGTGGGAACAGCTAAACCCTGTATACTAATTGCGTAAACAATTTTCTCCCTATAAATATAATATATGAAACGCTTTCTCTTTGTACTCATTTTTCTGCATGTTTATGCTATTTGCTGGTCACAAAAACAAATTCAAATTTCCTATACTGGCAAACCATTTATTGACAGCACAGCCATTGTAAATTGGCCTTGGCTTGGATTATCGAAGATCAGTGATGATGGAAAATTTTGTATGTACAGCATAGAGAATCAACCTGTAGAAAGCCATACTTTAATTATTAAAAGTACTGAGAAGAACTGGAAAAAGGAATTTGTCAATGCTGAAGATGGTTTTTTTTCACCCGATAGCCGAAAATTTATTTTTCAGTCTAAAGACACCCTATCGTTTCTGATGCTAGGCTCCGATCACTTAAGTTATGTTACTGAAGTCAATTCTTATAAACAGATTAGCCATCAGAAAGACGGATGGTTAGCATATTTATTAAATAATAATACTCAGGAGCTGGTATTACAAAACATGCTTTCTGGAAAAGAAACTTGCTTTCCGGGAGTAACAAATTATACATTCGGACCTGGAGGAAAATCTCTTTTGATTCAATCTCATGATAAAAATGGACTGCTGCAGTTACAATGGGTGAATTTATCAAAGACTACTGTCAGGACTATCTGGCCAACTAAAAACAGAATGGACAAACAACCTTCAATTACCAGTTATGGGTTTGATGATGCCGGCCGTCAGCTATTATTTATGACAGCCGATACCACTCTTTGGTATTACCGAGATGACATGCAGGCTGCGGTAATGAAGCTTAACAATAAGGATTCTATTATACCAAAAGGATTATTATTAAGTGATAGAATACCTTCCTTCAGTAAAAATGGAAGCTACATTTTATTACAGTTGCAGAAACTTTCAACAAGAAATCTTAGCCCCGCAAATAACGCAGTGCAAGTAGACGTCTGGAGCTATACTGATCCCATTTTGCCTTTTAAACAAGAGCCCTCTTATTCGCCATCTACCTATCAGGTTGCAATGCCTATAAAGAATGATCGGATTATACCTATCCAGCAAGACAATGAAATAATCATTTCAGCTAACGGCGATTTTGCCCTTCTTCAAAATAAGGCAGACATTCCCGGTGAAGTATATTGGTGGCCTTCCTATTCGGAAAAGTCGTACTGGCTGGTGTCTTTTGAAAATGGAGCAAGGGAACGACTCGCCTCTATTTATGAATGGAGTAACATAACATTCTCCCCGAACGGCCGCTATTTGGTATATTATGATCATTCAAAGGGACATTACTACAGCTATCAACCATCAACAGGTGTTAAAAACAAAATTTCCGGAGATATCCCATCCATAATATTATATAACCCTGTAGAAGAAGAAAAGGAAATATATACCTTGATCCCCCTGCCCCATGAATTACCAGGCCCCCTGGTATGGGGAACTGATGGGACCACATTACTGATTTATGACGACTACGATATATGGCAACTGGATTTAGAAGGAAAAAAGCAACCGCTAAATCTTACAAACGGCTTTGGACGAAAACAGCAAATCAAATTTCAAATAATAGATCCGAACAATGGATTTAAACCATTAAATGGCAAAACGCCTGTTTTATTATCTGGATTTAATAATCAAACTAAATACAGTGGTTTTTATCGGCTCTCCGTTGGCAAAAGCCCGGATCCAGAACTACTAACATCGGGTGCTTACCAATATTCGTCTCCGCTAAAGGCAGTCAATAGAAATGCCTGGATTATAGGCCGGGAAAGTGCAACCGAAGCACCTAATTATTACTTCACTCGTGATCTGAAAACCTACAACCCAGTTACAGACCTCCAGCCGCAAAAGGCTTATAATTGGTTGACTACAGAACTGGTAACCTGGCAACAGTTGGATGGAACGACCAGCCAGGGCATATTATATAAACCGGAGAATTTTAGCCCGCAAAAAAAATATCCCATTATTTTTTATTACTATGAGCAGCTATCCCAGAACTTGTGTAAATTTCTGCAGCCGGGCTTTTCAACTGCGATAATAAATATCCCATGGTATGTCAGCCGGGGTTATCTGGTATTCACGCCCGATATTCACTACGGAATAGCGAATATAACAGGAAAAGTCAATGGTGATTATGCTGTAAACAGCGTTGTTTCTGCCGCCCAATATATGGCACGTTTAACATATATAGATTCAACAAAGATGGGAATTCAGGGACATAGTTTCGGGGGAGGAGAAACTCTGTATCTTATTACTCATTCCAATATGTTTGCAGCCGCATGCGCCGCTGCCTCTACTGTTAGTAATGAAATTACAGCTTATCTGGGGGTAGTGCTGGAACACGGTAAACCGGCAACAACCAAAATGCCGCATTCCGAAATAGGACATAATAAAATAGGCGCCACTTTATGGCAGCGCCCGGATTTATATATAAAAGCATCTCCCATTTTTCAAGCGGATAAGGTAACTACACCGGTACTCCTTATGCACAACTTAGGAGATCCCATATGTGATTGGAATCAGTCTGCTCAAATGTTTATGGCCTTACGCAGACTGGGAAAAAAGGCATGGTTATTACAATATGATAATGGTGACCATATGACAGCACCTGGCAAAGATGCTATAGATTATACAACTCGCTTGCAACAATTCTTCGATCACTATCTGAAGGATGCGCCGATCCCAAGATGGATGTCACGAGGCATTCCTGCGTACTTAAAAGGAATTGACACCGGTCTTCAATTGGATAAAAATAATCTAGACTCTAAATAATATGTAATAGCTACTACTTGATCTGACAGTACAGGGAATTTTGCAAGATTAAGTAGTAGCTAAAGATAACTCATTTATCTGTTTTTCTTGAGCCAGGTGTTTACTTGCTAAGAACGTTTCCATTGGAGT
>Ga0102590_1000785_pt1 | contig 59644 bp, 44 predicted proteins | sample AraplaMF_Col_mMF_FD_76859 | JGI IMG/M metagenome (GOLD analysis project Ga0102590, IMG submission 76859) | Arabidopsis root microbial communities from the University of North Carolina, USA - plate scrape MF_Col_mMF | ecosystem: Host-associated > Plants > Roots > Endosphere | place: USA...
ACGATCACCCGAGCCGGTTGTTCAGCCAGGTCTGCCAGGACAGGCTGCTGACACTGCGGTACGACGCGAACCTCTCGAAAGCGATGGCGTCACGCTTCTCGAACGCGCCCGGTGTCGACGTACGGATCCTCGACTACGGCAGGACGGACAGCGCACCCTTCTACGAGCCGTTCTACCGGGCACTGGAGGCCCACGGCCACCGCCGGAACACCGACATCCGCGTCGCCGGCTACGACTCCCGGCTCACCCCGGACATGGGCGGCTTCCTCGAGCGGACCCGGGAACTCATCGAGAAGACCTATCGGGACAACGGCAACCGGCCGGTCCACCTGGTCGCCCACTCGAACGGCCCGCTCTACGCGCAGTACCTCCTCACCCATATGTCGCGCGCCTGGCGGGACACCTACATCCAGGGGTTCACTCCGATCGCGGGCAACTTCCCCGGACAGGGCCTGCTGTACCCGGTCCTGTTCACCGGGCTCAACATCCAGGACTTCGGCTATCCGACGACCAGGGAGAACGCCGAGAGCAGCGCGCGTCTGTACCGGAGCGCGCCGTCGAGCTACATGAGTGCGTCCGACCCCAGGATCTTCGAGAACCGTGAGGTCGTCGTCCAGGACACCTCGACCGGCCGCAGCTACACACCGCGCGACTACCCCGAACTGTTCGCCGACGCGGGGATGCCGACGGCCAGGGAGATCGCCGACCACTACATCGGTTTTGTCCGCTTCGCCGACGCGCGGTCCTTCCCCGACGTGGATGTGTACGCGGAACGGGGATCAGGGCTCCCCACGGTGGTGGGCGCACGACTGCCGAACCTGTCCGCCGGGCAGATCGCGCAGCCCGGCCGGTTCCTGTACCGGGACGGCGACGGCAACCAGGAGGACATCACCAACGAAGCGGTCCTGGCCTGGCGGGCCATGGCCTGCCATCGCTTCGGTCTCACCGACAACCCGGGCGTCGACCACTTCTCGCTACCGGGCGACCGGCACCTGCTCGACCGCCTGCTCGCCCATCTGGCACAGCCGCGCTCGGACTGTCCGGCCGACGGCGGACTCTCGGCGCACCCGACCGCCGGCCGGTGGCCGGCCGACGGTCGGCTTGCTCCGGTGGGCCCGGCCCACGCCCCGGCCCGGTCGGTCGCCGTGTTCCGCGCGGAGATCCGGTTGATGTGCGTCTTCACCGTGGCCCGGCCTCGCCCCCCGTGGGGCGAAGCCGGCTCGATCCGGATCCGGCTCACCCGGAGCACCGGCGTACCGTCGGCGGACCGCTGCCGCTCGACCCAGTAGTACAGAGCGCCGTTCTTCACCGCGTTGAGCCCGACCTGGGTGAGGCCGTTGAACCCGGTGACCACTTCCTTGTGGATGTGGCCCGCGAAGATGCCACGGACGTTGTGGTCGGCGAGCACGTCCAGCACGGCGGTCTGGTCGTCGACGTAGTAGAAGGTGTTGCCCAGCGGGAAGTGCTGGAAGAGCACCGCGGGCGTGCCCGGCCGCATCCGCCGCAGATCGTCCTCCAGCCACTTCAGCCCACCCGGACCGTAGTGCCCGGGTTCCTGGAGGACCTGGGTGGGGTCGAAGCCGATGAAGTGGACCCCGCCCGCGTCGAAGGAGTACGGGGCCGGACCGAAGTGCGAGTGGTACTCCTCCTTGGCGGACGGGTTCCAGCGCACGTCGTGGTTCCCGGGTGAGTAGTGCATCTTGCCGTGCAGCTCGGGCGGGAGGATCTCGGCGTAACGGTCGAACTCGTCGGGCCGCCCGGTGTCGGTGATGTCCCCGCAGTGCAGCACGAGATCCGGGGTACGGGCGGCGATCGAGGCCCATACCGGGGTCAGCCACTGCGTGGTCTGGGGCGAACCCACATTCACGTGGGTGTCCGTCACCAGCGCGAAACGCAGGGGGGAATCCGGGTCGTTCGCAGGATCGGCATGGGCCGGTGCGGCCGCCGCCGGCGCGGCACCCAGGAGGGAGCCGATCCCGGCCGCAGTCAGCGTGGCACCCGCCGCGAGTCCGAGAAAGTCACGACGCCCCACATGGGCGTGACGGCACTCATCATGAAGGCTGAACAAGATGTCCCCGATCGAACAGGTTCATTGACGGGGCACAGAGTGATCCGACCGGGCGACGGAGCCGTGGATTTGGATGGTCCACGAACGCAACAACCAGTGGCCCCGGCACGATCCACCCGCGGCCCCGGCCCTCCCGTCGGCTCCTCCCGAGGTCCTTCGCGCATGCGCGTACTCGCTTCCTCGGCGCATCCGGCGCGTGGGCCTGCGCCGGGGTTGTCAGTGCGGTGCGCTTCACTGTCCGCTGTGGAGCTCACACAAGCGACCGTCAACGACCTGCTGGCCCGGCTCGGCCCCGGCGACGGCCATATGTACCTGCCGGACGACCTGGACCCGCAGGTTCTGACCGACCTGCTCGACGGCAGGTACGGCGCCCCGCGCACCCTCGTCCTCGACGGTTTCACCGACCCGACGGTCGACGAGTCCGGGGGCGCCGCGCTCCTCGCCCCCTTCGAGGGCCGGGCCGTCAAGATCCGGGCGTGGGCGTACGGGGATCAGTGGGTCGGCACGGGTACGGCGCGGGACGCCGGTGGAGTCGAGCGCCCGGTGCTGGTGGTCGCTCACCGGGAGGTGCCGGAACCCCTGGCGGTCGCTCCGGACGAGGACGTCGACTGGATGGAGCGGCTCAAAGGGATCACGGGCTGGACACAGCACGCCCGGCGGCCGGACATGGACTGGACGGAGGTGGAGTCACGCCTGGGCACCGCGCTGCCGAGCGACTACAAGTGCATGGTCGAAACGTTCGGCGAGGGCGCCTTCGACGGATATCTGGACCTGAACCAGGAGCCGTGGCCGGGTCTCAGGGAGGACGGCCTGCTCAGCTGGGCCGGCACTGAGCACGAGGACCTGTACTGCTGGCGGGCCGACGGCGACGACCCCGATCGTTGGCCAGTCGTGGTCCTGTCCTTCGACGGCGAGTACGTCCCCTTCGACTGCCGGGCCGCGGAGTTCGTCTGCCGCATTCTGATCGACCCGCACCACCGGTTCACCATGGCCCGCTATTTCGACACCCACTGGTTCATGAACTACCGGGAGAGCGACTGACCGGATCCCCGTCGCCAACGGCATCCGCAGCCGGCTCGGCCGGCGCCTTCGGGGAACAGGGCGCAAACGCCCGTCCGCCACGAAAGACTCGCGTCGATCCACAGCGACGTGGGGCGCCACCGGGGAGCCGTGACAAGAGCATGCCGCCCGAACCTGAAACGAGCTGGGCGTGGACATGCCTACGCTCATACACATCGGCACCGCCCGTGCGCGGCGTCGTCGCCGCATCCACTGAACGCAAAAACCCCAGCTCAGAGTTACTCTGGGCTGGGGTTTGGGTGGAGCCGCTTTCGGGATTCGAACCCGAGACCTACGCATTACGAGTGCGTTGCTCTGGCCATCTGAGCTAAAGCGGCGCGCTGTCCGCACTTATGGTGCGATCAGCAACGTCGGTAAGTCTACACAGTTTCCCAGGGTGCTCCGACCATGCCTCCCGGGCGCCGCACAGCAGTGTGCCACAGCACCTATGAGCAGCGCTTTCCGTCCTCGGGTGGCGTGCCCCGCAGGAGATAGGCGTCGACCGCCGCCTCGATGCACTTGCTGCCGCGGCCGTAGGCCGTATGGCCGTCGCCCTCATAGGTGAGCAGCCTGCCGGAGGAGAGTTGGGCGGCCAGGGACTGCGCCCAGGGGTACGGAGTCGCCGGGTCGCGAGTCGTGCCCAGCACCAGGATCGGCGCCGCCCCCTTGGCCTCGATGCGGTGGGCCTGTCCGGTCGCCTTGACCGGCCAGTACGCGCAGCTCAGTGACGCCCAGGCCAGCCCTTCCCCGAACACCGGTGACGCCTTCTCGAATGACGGGAGCGCCCGTTCCACGTCCTGCGGGCTCGAGAACGCCGGTGGCAGGTCCAGGCAGTTCACGGCCGCGTTCGCGAACATGAGGTTCGCGTACTTGCCGTCCGCGCCCCGCTCGTAGTAGCTGTCCGACAGCAGGAGCAGCCCGGCGCCGTCGTTCTTCTTCATCGCCGAGGTCAGTGCCGCCCGCAGTTGGGGCCAGGCCGCCTGGTCGTACATCGCGGCGATCACTCCCGTGGTGGCGATGGCCTCGCTGAGCTTGCGGCCGCTCGTGTCGCCGGTGGGGATGGGGGACGCGTCGAGCTTCTTGAAGAACGCCTTGAGGTTGTCGCCCACCCTCGCGGGCGGGGTGCCCCGTCCGCCCAGCGGGCAGTTCGGCTGCCGTACGCAGTCCTTGGCGAAGGACTGGAACGCCGTCTCGAAGCCCGCCGTCTGGTCCTCGTTGAGCCGGAGCGCCGAGATGGACGGGTCCATAGCGCCGTCCAGCACCAGGCGGCCGACCCGCTCCGGGAACAGTCCCGCGTACGTCGCCCCGAGGAACGTCCCGTACGAGGCTCCGACGTAGTTCAGCTTCTGGTCGCCGAGCACCGCCCGCAGGATGTCCATGTCGCGGGCCACCTCGACCGTGGACACATGGCGCAGCAGGTCCGCCGACTGCCGGCCGCAGCCCTCCGCGAACCGCTGGTACGCATCGACCAGCAGGTTCTTCTCCTTCTGGTCGTCGGGGGTCATGTCGGTCTGCGCATAGGCGTCCATGCGGGGCCCGTCGAGGCACTCGATCGGCTCGCTGCGGGCCACACCGCGCGGGTCGAAGGCGACCATGTCGTAGCGGGCCCGGATCTCCGCGGGATAGCCGATCCCGGCGTACTGCTGCAGATAGCCGACCGCCGACCCGCCCGGCCCGCCCGGGTTCACCAGCAGGGAGCCGAGCGGCTTGCCCTGACCCGTGGCCTTCTTCCGGGAGACTGCCAACTTCACGTCACCGGAGGCGGGTTTGCCGTAGTCGCGGGGGGCCTTCATCGTGGAGCACTCGAAACCGGCCGCTCCGCAGCTGTGCCAGATCAGCTTCTGCGCGTAGTACGGGGCGAGCACCGACGGCGTCGACCGTGGCAGCGCGGCCAGCGCCACCTCCGCCGTGGTGGTCGTCGAACTCCCCGACGAACAGGCCGAGATGAGCAGTGCGGTGGCGGCCAGCAGGGTGCCGCGCGTCCGTGTCGGGCGGAACGGGCGCAGGAGCGACAGGAGGCGGGAGGGGTGGGGACGGCGGGACGGTCCGGGAATGCGCCTGATGTGCATCTGGTGAGCGTAACCCTGAGCGATCAGTTGGTCACGTTAGGTGGAATAGCCACTTCGTACGAGCGATCGCGTCCGGTCCTCGGCGAGTCGTTTCCGCCTGTCCCGGGCTCGCCGCCGTCCTGCCGCCTCCGCTGCCCGGGTCGGCTCTCACCGCCACGGCCGGGAACGCGCTCCCCCGTCGTACCTCTCCGCCCCGGCGCCCTCGCTCACCCCGCCCGCAGCGCCATCGTCATCGCCTCCACCGCCAGCAGGGGCGCCACATTGCGGTCCAGGGCGTCCCGGCATGCGTCGATCGCCTCGATACGCCGCAGTGTCGACTCCGGGGTGCTGCCACGGGCCAGTCGGTCAAGGGCGTCCTCGGTGTCCGTGTTCGCCAGGGCCACGCGGGAGCCGAACTGGAGGGCGAGGACGTCGCGGTAGAAGCCCGTGAGATCGCTGAGTGCCTGGTCCAGGCTGTCGCGCTGGGTACGGGTCCTGCGGCGCTTCTGCTTCTCCTCCAGCTCCTTCATCACACCCGCGGTGCCGCGTGGCATCCGGCCGCCCTGCACCGCGCCGAGTGCGGCCTTCAGCTCCTCGGTCTCCTTGACGTCGATCTCCTCCGCCAGCTCCTTGGAGTCCTCCGTGGCCGCGTCGACCAGCTCCTGAGCGGCTCTGAGGCAGGCTCCGACGTCATCGATCCGCAGCGGGAGCCGCAGCACCTCGGCGCGCCGTGCGCGGGCCCGCTCGTCCGTGGCCAGCCGGCGGGCGCGGTCGACGTGGCCCTGGGTGGCGCGGGAGGCGGCCGACGCGATCCCCGGCTCGATGCCGTCGCGCCGCACCAGCGTGTCCGCGACCGCCTCCACGGAGGGGGTGCGCAGATTCAGGTGGCGGCAACGGGAGCGGATCGTCGGCAGCACGTCCTCCAGGGACGGGGCGCACAGCAGCCACACCGTCCGCGGAGCGGGTTCCTCGACGGCCTTCAGGACCGCGTTGGCGGACTTCTCGTTCAGACGCTCGGCGTCCTCGACCAGAATGACCTGCCAGCGGCCGTTCGCCGGCGATGTGAACGACTTGCGTACCGTGTCACGCATGTCGGCGGCGAGGATCTGGGCGCCCACGGCGGCGACGGTCGTCACGTCCGCGTGGGTGCCGATCAGGGCGGTGTGGCAGCCGTCGCAGAAGCCGCAGCCCGGAGCTCCTCCGAGCGCACGGTCCGGGCTCACGCACTGCAGGGCCGCGGCGAACGCCCGCGCGGTCTGCGAGCGCCCCGCGCCTGGCGGCCCCGTGAACAGCCAGGCGTGCGTCATCCTCGAGGCCTCGGGCAGCGGCCCGTCGGCGGCGGCCGCGGTGACCAGGGCGTCGGCGTCACGCGCGGCCGCGTCGAGCTGCTCGCTCACCTTCTCCTGGCCCACCAGGTCGTCCCACACCGTCACGGGACACCGCCCTTCCCTCGCACTTCGCCCTTCCGGCGTCCATTGTGCGGCCCGCCACTGACATCACGCGGACGCACCGGCAGGGAGCGGGCCGGCGACATCGCCGGGACGAACGGCGGCGCCGTGCCGTGGCACCCGCCGCCGGCGTCTCTCCGTCTCAGCGGCGCCGTCCGCGCCCCGGACCGTCGTTCCGGTCCTCGTCCTCCTGCGGGCCGAGCAGCTCGTCCGCCAGGGTCGGAAGGTCGTCCAGCGGCGTCTCCTCCGCCCAGTCCGGACGGGAACGGCGCTGGGGACGGCCGCCGGCGTCCATCTGCGGCAGCTCGCGCGTGCGGTCCTCGGCCCCGTCCGGTCGCGGCGCCGGACGCTCGTCGCGGAAGAAGCCCGGCGGCACCCGGTCCGAAGGATCGGCGGCATCGGCGTCCCGTACGGGCGGCAGCACCGCTGTCTCGTCGGCCGCGCCCGGCACCACGGGCGGCAGCACCGCCGTCTCGTCCGCCGCACCCGGCACCACGGGGGGCAGCACCGCCGTCTCGTCCGCCGCACCCGGCACCACGGGGGGCAGCACCGCCGTCTCGTCCGCCGCACCCGGCACCACAGGCGGCTTCGGCAGCTTCGCCGTGGTCTCCGCTTCGGTCTCCCGCGGACGCACCGGCGGCAGGACGGCGGTCTCGTCCGCCGGCCGGCCCGGAGCGTCGTCCGGCGTCACGATCGGCGTCGGAACCGTGATCTCGCTGTCCGGCGAGGCCTCGGTGGGGGAAGCCGCGCCGGACTCGGAGGAAGCGGACGAGGCACCCCCCGTTGCGCCGGAGCCGGCCGGACCCGACACCGCCGTGGCGGCCGAAGCCGCCGCCTCCGAAGCGGCCCGGCGTGCCTCCTCGGCCCGCAGCAGCGCCTCCTCGGCCCTCCGCTGCTTCTCCAGCCGGCGCGCGTCGGCCTCGGCCCGAAGCCGCGCCTCGTCCTCGGCCTGCTTGCGCCGCCGCTCCTCCTCGGCACGCCGACGCGCCTCCTCGGCCGCCCGCGCCTGCTCCTCCTCGAGCAGCCGCGCCTGCTCCTCCTCGGCACGCCGACGGGCTTCCTCGGCCCGCAGCCGGGCCTCCTCGGCCTGCCGCTCGGCCTCGCGGCGCTGCGCCTCCTCCAGCTCGTGCCGCTTGCGCTCCTCCTCCTCGGCGCGCAGCCTGGCGAGCTGCTCCTTGCGCTCGCGCTCCAGCCGCTCTTCCTCGGCCTTGCGCGCGGCCTCCTCCTCGGCCCTGCGCCGGGCCTCCTCCTCGGCCTTCCTGCGCGCCTCCTCCTGGGCCGCCACTTCGGCCTCGGACAGCGGAAGCATCTGGTCGAGCCGGTGTCGGATCACGGTGGTGACCGCCTCGGGCTCCTGCCCGGCGTCGACGACCAGATAGCGGCCGGGGTCCGCCGCGGCCAGCGTGAGGAATCCGGAGCGCACACGCGCGTGGAACTCGGCCGGCTCCGACTCCAGCCGGTCGGGAGCCTCCGTGAACCGCTCGCGCGCCGTCTCGGGCGCCACGTCCAGCAGGACGGTCAGATGGGGCACGAGACCGTTGGTCGCCCACCGGTTGATGCGGGCGATCTCCGTCGGGGACAGATCGCGGCCCGCCCCTTGGTAGGCCACGGACGAGTCGATGTACCGGTCCGAGACCACGACCGCGCCCCGCTCCAGGGCCGGCCGGACGACCGTGTCCACGTGCTCCGCACGGTCCGCCGCGTACAGCAGAGCCTCCGCGCGATGCGACAGACCGGCGCTGGAGACGTCCAGCAGGATCGACCGCAGCCGCTTCCCGACCGGTGTCGCGCCGGGCTCCCGGGTCAGCACCACCTCGTGTCCCTTGCCGCGGATCCACTCGGCGAGCGCCTCGGCCTGGGTGGACTTGCCGGCGCCGTCGCCGCCCTCCAGGGCGATGAAGAAGCCGTTCGTGCCCGGCGTCTCCACCGGGTCGTCCCCGCCGCGCAGCGCATCACGCAGGTCGTGCCGCAGCGGCACTCCGGAGCGGTCGTCCGCCTTGGCGAGGACGAACGCGGCCACGGGCAGCAGCAGCGCGCCGACCAGCATCAGCGTGAACGAGGCACCGCCGTGCGCGAACACGAACCTGCCGTTCTCCAGCCGGTGCGGTCCGATCGCGCCCGCCACGACCGGGGCCACCAGCGCGCCCAGGGCCACGACGACGCGGACGACGGCGTGCAGATGCTCGGTCGTCCGCGTCCGCCGGTGGTCCTCCGCCTCCTGGTCGAGCAGCGTGTGCCCGGTGTTGGCGGCCACACCGGCGCCGACGCCCGCGAGCGCCACGATGAACAGCACGGTGGAGACGTCCGGGACCAGCCCCGCGGCGAGCAGCGCGACGCCGGTGAAGGCGGTCGCCAGCGCGAGCAGCCGGCGCCGCGACAGCGACGGCAGCATGCGGGGCGCCGTACGGATGCCGACCGCGGTGCCCCCGGTCAGCGCGAGGACCAGCAGGCCGTACAGCACCGGGCCGCCGCCCAGGTCCTTGGCCTGCAGGACGCAGACGGAGACGACCGCCGCGACCGCTCCGGCGACGGCGGCGCAGGCGAGCACCAGCAGCGGGATGGCGCCCGTGCGGCCCTTGTCGGCGCCCGTGCCCGTCCGGGGAAGGCGCAGGCCCTCCAGCGGAGACCGGGGGCGCGGGGTGCGGGTGTCGGGCAGTTCGAGGGAGGTGACCACCGAGAGGGAAGCGGCGAACAGACCGGCCGCCACGTACGAGGCGAGGGCCACCTGGTGCTGGTCGAACCAGGCCAGGCCCGTCCCCAGCAGGTTGTTCACCAGCGACACGACGGCGAGTCCGGCGGCGGCCAGCGGGACCGCCATGAATCCCGTGCGCAGCGACAGGCGCCGCAGCGCGTCCATGTGGTCCGGCAGCGGGCGCACCGTCGCGCCCTCCAGGGGCGGCGCCGGCAGCAGGGCGGGCGCCGCGCTCTCGCGGCACACGGCCCAGAACCGCTCGGCGACGCCGGTCAGGAAGGCCGTGACCAGCAGGACCGGAAGCGCGTTGTCCGGGGTCCAGTCGATCCACAGCGGGGCGACGATCAGCAGGGCCGCCCGCAGTCCGTCCGCTCCGACCATGGTCCAGCGGCGGTCGAGGGGACCCTCCTGGGACGTCAGCGCGCTCAGCGGACCGAGCAGGACGGCTCCGAAGAGCAGGGTGGCGAGGAGCCGCGCGCCGAAGACGGTCGCGATCGCGAACGCCACACCCCGGTAGCCGCCGCCGAAGGAGCCGGCGGCGATGGCCGCCTGAAGAACGAGCGCGACCAGGACGAGCAGGGCGAGGAAGTCGCCGACACCCCCGACGAGCTGGGCACTCCACAACCGCTTCAGCTGCGGCCGGCGCAGCAGAGCACGGACGGCGCGCTCACGGGAGTCGGCGACGAGGGCGTCGTCGGGGGCCGGGTGGTGGGCCGTTGGCTGCTCGGCTCGCGTCATGCTTTCAGCCTATCGGCAGCGGCGGACGGCCCGGGGCAGCCGCCCGAACGTACGCCCGCCCCGACACCAAACTGATGCCTGGGCGGGCGTCGTGCGAAGCCCGTGCGACGGCCTCGGCCGCCGGCTGCGGACCAGGTGCCGGGTCCGCAGATCCGGACCGTACGGCACGCTCACTCCTGGCCCGGGTCCTCCGGTGCCGCAGCCCTCGCGACGGCGGTCTTCTTCGACGTCGCCTTCGCGGCCGCCGTCTTCGCCGTCGTCTTCTTCGCGGTGGTCTTCTTGGCAGCCGTCTTCTTCGCCGCGGTCTTCTTGGCCGGTGCCTTCTTGGCTGCGGCCTTCTTCGCCGTCTTCTTGGCGGGCGTCTTGGCGCGCTTCTCCTCGAGCAGCTCGAAGCCGCGCTCCGGGGTGATCGCCTCGACGCTGTCGCCGGAGCGCAGGGTCGCGTTGGTCTCGCCGTCGGTGACGTACGGCCCGAAGCGACCGTCCTTGACGACGACGGGCTTGCCGCTGACCGGATCCTCGCCCAGCTCCTTCAGCGGCGGCTTCGCGGCCGCACGGCCACGCTGCTTGGGCTGGGCGTAGATCGCCAGCGCCTCGTCCAGCGTGATCGTGAAGAGCTGGTCCTCGGACTGCAGGGACCGCGAGTCCGTGCCCTTCTTCAGGTACGGCCCGTAGCGCCCGTTCTGCGCGGTGATCTCCACGCCCTCCGCGTCCGCGCCGACGACGCGCGGCAGGGACATCAGCTGGAGCGCCTCCTGCAGGGTCACCGTGTCCAGGGACATCGACTTGAACAGCGAGGCCGTGCGCGGCTTGATCGCGTTCTTGCCCGTCTTCGGCGTGCCCTCGGGCAGGATCTCCGTGACGTACGGGCCGTAGCGGCCTGCCTTGGCCACGATCGGCCGGTCCGTCTCCGGGTCGGTGCCCAGCGGACGCTCCCCGCTCGGCTTGGCGAGCAGTTCCTCGGCCAGTTCGACGGTGAGCTCGTCCGGCGCCAGATCGTCCGGGATGTCGGCGCGCTGGTGCTGCTCGGTGTCCTTCTCGCCGCGCTCGATGTACGGGCCGTAGCGGCCGACCCGCAGCACGATCTCGTGTCCGACGGGGAACGAGGACACCTCGCGCGCGTCGATCGCGCCCAGGTCGGTCACCAGTTCCTTGAGGCCGCCGAGGTGGTCCCCGTCGCCGTTACCGGCGTCGGCGGCACCGCCCGCGCCGGTGCCCTCACCGAAGTAGAACCGCTTCAGCCACGGCACGGACTGCGCCTCGCCGCGGGCGATGCGGTCGAGGTCGTCCTCCATCCGGGCGGTGAAGTCGTAGTCGACGAGCCGTCCGAAGTGCTTCTCCAGGAGGTTGACCACGGCGAAGGACAGGAAGGACGGCACCAGGGCCGTGCCCTTCTTGAACACGTAGCCGCGGTCGAGGATCGTGCCGATGATCGACGCGTACGTCGACGGACGGCCGATCTCGCGCTCTTCCAGCTCCTTGACCAGCGAGGCCTCGGTGTAGCGGGCCGGGGGCTTGGTCGAGTGGCCGTCGGCGGTGATCTCCTCGGCGCTCAGCGCGTCGCCCTCGGCGACCTGCGGCAGCCGGCGCTCGCGGTCGTCCAGCTCGGCGTTCGGGTCGTCGGCGCCCTCGACGTACGCCTTCAGGAAGCCGTGGAAGGTGATGGTCTTGCCGGACGCGCTGAACTCGGCGTCCCGGCCGTCGGCCGCGGTGCCGCCGATCCTGACCGTGACCGAGTTACCGGTCGCGTCCTTCATCTGGGAGGCGACGGTCCGCTTCCAGATCAGCTCGTAGAGCCTGAACTGGTCACCGGTCAGGCCGGTCTCCGCCGGGGTGCGGAAACGATCACCCGAGGGCCGGATCGCCTCGTGCGCCTCCTGCGCGTTCTTGACCTTGGCCGCGTAGGTACGCGGCTGCGCGGGCAGGTAGTCGGCGCCGTACAGCTGTGTGACCTGGGCACGGGCGGCGGTGATCGCCGTGTCCGACAGGGTCGTGGAGTCCGTACGCATGTAGGTGATGAAGCCGTTCTCGTACAGCTTCTGCGCGATCTGCATGGTGGCCTTCGCGCCGAAGCCGAGCTTGCGGCTGGCCTCCTGCTGCAGCGTCGTCGTACGGAACGGCGCGTACGGCGAGCGGCGGTACGGCTTGGACTCGACCGACCGGACCGAGAACCGCGTGTTCTCCAGGGCGGCGGCCAGGGCGCGGGCGTTCTGCTCGTCGAGGTGGAGGGTGTTCGCGGTCTTCAGCCGGCCGACCGAGTCGAAGTCACGGCCCTGGGCGACCCGCTTGCCGTCGACCGCCGCGAGCCGGGCCACCAGGGACGACGGGTCGGAGGGGTCGCCGGCGCGGCCGGTGCCGAAGGTGCCGGTCAGATCCCAGTACTCGGCGGAGCGGAACGCCATGCGCTCCCGCTCCCGCTCCACGACGAGCCGGGTCGCGACGGACTGGACGCGACCGGCCGACAGGCGCGGCATGACCTTCTTCCACAGGACCGGCGAGACCTCGTAGCCATAGAGGCGGTCGAGGATGCGACGGGTCTCCTGGGCGTCGACGAGCAGTTGGTTCAGCTCGCGCGGGTTGCGCACGGCCTGCTGGATCGCGTCCTTGGTGATCTCGTGGAAGACCATCCGCTTGACCGGGACCTTGGGCTTCAGCACCTCCTGGAGGTGCCATGCGATGGCCTCGCCCTCGCGGTCCTCATCGGTGGCGAGGAAGAGCTCGTCGGAGTCTCGCAGCAGATCCTTGAGCTTCTTGACCTGCGCCTTCTTGTCGGCGTTGACGACATAGATCGGCTGGAAGTCGTGTTCGACGTCCACACCGAGGCGGCGCACCTCACCGGTGTACTTCTCGGGCACCTCCGCGGCGCCGTTCGGAAGGTCGCGGATGTGCCCGACGCTCGCCTCGACGATGTAACCGGGGCCGAGATAGCCCTTGATCGTCTTCGCCTTGGCAGGCGACTCGACGATGACGAGTCGGCGGCCGCCCTGTGCGGTCTCGCTGGTCGGGGACAACTTCGCTCTTCTCTCCGGTCGGCTGTGGCCTCCCCAGGCCTTCTTCCCGGGGTGGGGTCGTTCTTGTCCGGCTCGCTCGCCTCCGGGGGGCTGCGGCCGGTGTCGACAGGGCGATCGCGCCCAGCCCATCGGGGCTGAAGCGCCTTCGCCCTCTCGACACCGGCGCGTCCCTTCGGCTCACTCGCTGGTGACGCTGCGGAGTGTGACGGTACATCCCGCCCCCGTGTCAAACGGGAAAAGCCCGCAACGGCCACTCGAACGGTAACCCGACTACCGGCATTCCTGCCGCCCGGACCGGCGAGCAGGTCTTTCGTCCGTGTCCGGAGGGTGATCCCCCGGTTACCGGGGCCGCGGGCGCCCTGCGGCCCGGAACCTCACGTCACAGGCGCAGGAAGCACCAGGCGCCGGCGGTGAGCGCGGCCACCGCGGCGAGGACCGCGAGGGCGGCGGACGCGACGGGACTCACACCCTCGGCGACGGATTCGCGCCGGCGCACCCGGGTCGCCGTCCAGATCATCAGCCCACCGCCGAACAGGGCGAACACCGTCCCCGCGAAGATCGCCGGTCCGCTCTCCATGTCCCGTTCCTCTCCCGTTCCGGGCCACCCGAAGACGGGAGGCTGACATGTCCGGGCGGCCGACGGACGACCCCCGGATGAACGTGCGGCGCACGGCCCCGTCCGTGCCGGCCGCGCACCGCCTCGCGGACGACGCCCGCGGCCCGCGGTCACACGCCCGGGGTGCGATGCGGCCGGAACTCGCCGTCGCGCCGCCTGCCGTACGCCCTTCCTCCGCCGCCGATCACGGCAGGCGGATCAAGTACGGGACATGACGTACCGCCACTCGTCACGGCGTCCCCTCCCCGGTCGGTGCGGCGCGTGGACCTCCGCGTCCGAAGAGGCGTCGGCCGGGGCGGGCGCCTCGGCCCGGGGCCGGCGCCACTCCTACCGCGCGGGCTCGAGAAAGCCCTGCTCGACCAGCAGCCGGATCTGAGCGGGCGTCCGATCGCGCAGCAACACCGGGTCCTCGCCGACCAGTTGGGCGATGGCGTCGAGGATCCGTCCCGCGCTCAGCGTGCCGTCGCACACACCGGCGAAGCCCGCGCCGACCGTGTCCACCTTGGTGGCACGGCGCATCCCGCGGTTCTGTCGCAGTACGACGTGCTCCGGGTCCTCGGCGCCCGGCAGCCCCACCTGCTCCTGGACGACCTCGGCGGCAAGCCTGAAGTGCCCCGCGAGCAGCGCCGCGTCGTCGTGCGCCCGCAGGTAGTCGATGCGGTCGAAGTGCGCCCGGACCGTGTCACCGAGCGGCTGTTCGACCGGATGCGGCCACTCCTCGACCGTGATGCTGGGTTCGACGGCCTCGGTCCGGTGCAGCGCGATCCAGCCGAAACCGACCGCCCGCACCTTGCGCGCCTCGAACTCGTCCAGCCATGCGTCGTACCGCGCCTGGTACTCCGCGGTGTCGCCGCGGTGGTCACCGGCGTCCCGCAGCCACAACTCCGCGTACTGGGTGATGTCCTGGACCTCGCGCTGCACGATCCAGGCGTCGCAGCCGCGCGGTACCCACGAGCGCAGCCGGTCCTGCCAGTCCTCCCCCTCCACGTGCTGCCAGTTGGCGAGGAACTGCGCGAACCCGCCCCCGTTCAGCCGCTGCCCCGACTGCTGGACGAGTGTGCGGCAGAGATCGTCCCCGCCCATGCCACCGTCGCGATAGGTGAGACGGGCGCCGGGGGAGATCACGAAGGGCGGGTTGGAGACGATCAGGTCGAACGTCTCGTCGTCCTCGATCGGCTCGAACAGCGAACCCTGGCGCAGGTCCGCGGCCGGCGCGCCGGACAGCGCCAGGGTGAGCGCGGCGATGTCCAGGGCACGCGGGTTGACGTCGGTGGCCGTCACCCGCGTGGCGTGCCGGGCGGCGTGCAGCGCCTGGATCCCCGAGCCGGTGCCGAGGTCGAGGGCGGCGCCGACGGGGGTGCGGACGGTGATGCCCGCCAGCGTGGTGGAGGCGCCGCCGACCCCCAGGACGACTCCTTCGTCCCGGTTGCCGATGCCGCCCGCACCGCCGACCGCGCACCCGAGGTCGGAGACGATGAACCAGTCCTCGCCGCCCGGTCCGCCGTACGGCCGGACGTCCACGGTGGCGGCGACCTCGTCCCCACCGGTGCGGACGAGCCAGCCGCCCTCCACGCACACGTCGACGGGCAGCACACCCGTCACGCGGGCGTGCGGCACGGGCTGTTGAAGCAGGAACAGCCGTACGAGCGACTCCAGCGCCGTGTCCCCGCGTGTTGCCCGGAGCGCGGGCACGGTCTCGCTCCGCGCGAGCGCCGCGTACGCGGGCGCCCCGAGCAGATCGAGCAGCCCGTCGGCGGTGAAGGAGGCCGCGAGGAGGGCGTCCCGCAGCCGCAGGGTGACATCGACACGGGCGGTGGACGGCAGTGTGGCCGGACTGGAGTTACTCACGCCCCCATTGTGGCGCGGGCAGGCGTTCGACGCGCCGCTCAGGCGGCCGTCGGCGAGGCCGAGGCGGACGCGGACTTGCAGCTCGCCTGCTGCGACATCGCCTTCCCGACGTCACCCGCCTCCAGCTCCTTCAGCGCGTCGTTCCCGCTCTGGCTCAGCGTGTCGAGCTTGGTCGCGATCCCCTTGAGGCCGTCGGCGAACTTCGCCTGGTCCTTGGTGTCGAGGCCGTCCACCTGCTTCTGCAGATCGCCGTAGGCGGTGGAGATGTCGTTGAGCTCCTTGACCGCGTTCTTCTGCTTCGTCGCGCCGTTGTCGACCTCCGGCGCGCCCGCCCTCTGGACGGCCGCCCCGATCGCCTTGTAGGCGTCGGCCATGTCCCGGAAGGCCTGGGAGTCGGTCTTCCGGACCTGCTCCGGCGCGCTGTTGTCCGAGGTCTCCTTCTGGATCGCGGAGCTGGCGGCCGCGATCTTCTTGGCCTGCGGCTGCACCGACTCGCACACCTGCTTGGCCCAGGAGCCCAGCTTGTCGTCGACCGCGCCGCTGCCGCTGGTGCAGCCCGACAGCGCCAGTACCAGTACCGCACCGCCGGACAGTGCGGCCGCGAGCTTCTTGTTCACCGGTTTGGTCCCTTCCATGGCTCTCTCGGCCCCGGAACATACACGCCAACCGGGTGACAGCCGCACGCCGAATATTACTTATCTCTGCTCTTGCGTCCATTTGCACCAGGCGAGAGAAGGCTCACGGAGCGGGCTCGAACACAACAGGGCGGGCGCACGGCGTCGCGAAGAGCGCCGTGCGCCCGCCCCTTGACCCGTACCTGACCAGGTCGAAGTGCGGGTGCTGTGGAAGCGGCTAGGAAACCACCGCCGGATCCGCCGACTTGGACACCCGTTCGGCGTTGTCTTCGTCACCCACGGCGATACCGCGGCGCTTGGAGATGTAGACCGCCACCACGATCACCAGGATCGCCAGCACGGCGATCAGGATCCGCACGGCGAGACTCTTGTCACTGCCGTACGAGAACTTGATCACCGCCGGTGCGATGAGCAGCGACACCAGGTTCATCACCTTGAGCAGCGGGTTGATCGCCGGCCCCGCGGTGTCCTTGAAGGGGTCGCCGACCGTGTCGCCGATCACCGTCGCGGCATGCGCCTCGCTGCCCTTGCCGCCGTGGTGGCCGTCCTCCACCAGCTTCTTGGCGTTGTCCCAGGCACCACCGGAGTTGGCCAGGAACACCGCCATCAGCGTGCCGGTGCCGATCGCGCCCGCCAGATACGCGCCGAGCGCACCCACACCGAGTGTGAACCCGATGGCGATGGGTGCCATGACGGCGAGCAGACCGGGTGTGGCCAGCTCCCTGAGGGCGTCCTTGGTGCAGATGTCGACGACCTTGCCGTACTCCGGCGTCTCCGTGTAGTTCATGATCCCGGGCTTCTCCCGGAACTGCCGGCGCACCTCGAAGACCACCGCGCCCGCGGACCGGGACACCGCGTTGATCGCCAGCCCCGAGAACAGGAAGACGACCGCCGCGCCCACGATGAGGCCGACCAGGTTGTTGGGCTGGGAGATGTCCATGACCAGGTTCAGCGGCCCGCCGTTCCCGACCTTCTCGCCCACGTCCTGTGCGGCCGTGGTGATCGCGTCGCGATACGAGCCGAAGAGCGCCGAGGCCGCGAGGACGGCGGTGGCGATGGCGATGCCCTTGGTGATCGCCTTCGTGGTGTTGCCCACCGCGTCCAGATCGGTCAGCACCTGCGCGCCGGAGCCCACCACGTCGCCGGACATCTCGGCGATGCCCTGCGCGTTGTCGGAGACCGGACCGAAGGTGTCCATGGCGACGATCACGCCGACCGTGGTGAGCAGGCCCGTACCGGCCAGCGCCACCGCGAAGAGGGCGAGCATGATCGACGTACCGCCGAGCAGGAACGCCCCGTACACACCGAGCCCGATCAGCAGCGCGGTGTAGACGGCCGACTCCAGACCCACGGAGATGCCGGCGAGCACCACGGTGGCGGGGCCGGTCAGCGAGGTCTTGCCGATGTCCCGCACCGGACGGCGCGTGGTCTCGGTGAAGTAGCCGGTCAGCTGCTGGATCAGGGCCGCGAGCACGATGCCGATGGCCACCGCAACCAGCGCGAGGATCCGCGGATCCCCGTCCTTGGCCCGGATGGCCGCGTCGGAGATGCCCTTGAGATCGGCGTACGACGACGGCAGATACATGAACACGGCCGCCGCGACCAGCGCCAGCGAGATCACCGCGGAGACGAAGAATCCGCGGTTGATGGCGGACATACCGCTGCGGTCGGTGCGACGCGGGGCCACCGCGAAGATTCCGATCATCGCGGTCACCACCCCGATCGCGGGCACGATCAGCGGGAACGCCAGTCCCGAATCGCCGAATGCCGCCTTGCCGAGGATCAGCGCCGCGACGAGCGTCACGGCGTAGGACTCGAAGAGGTCGGCCGCCATGCCGGCACAGTCGCCGACGTTGTCGCCCACATTGTCGGCGATGGTCGCGGCATTGCGCGGATCATCCTCCGGAATGCCCTGCTCGACCTTGCCGACCAGGTCGGCGCCGACGTCGGCGGCCTTGGTGAAGATGCCGCCACCGACACGCATGAACATGGCGATCAGCGCCGCGCCCAGGCCGAAGCCCTCCAGGACCTTCGGCGCGTCCGCCGCGTACACGAGCACCACACAGGAGGCGCCCAGCAGACCGAGCCCCACGGTGAACATGCCGACGACGCCACCCGTGCGGAAGGCGATCTTCATGGCTTTGTGCGAGACGGCGGTGAGATCCTTTTCCGGCTCACCTTCTGCAGGCGTCGCCTCGCGCGCCGCCGCAGCAACCCGCACATTGCTCCGCACTGCGAGCCACATGCCGATATAGCCGGTGGCCGCCGAGAACACCGCGCCGATCAGGAAGAACACCGATCGTCCGGCGCGCTGATTCCAGTCGTCGGCGGGCAGCAGCAGGAGCAGGAAGAACACGACCACGGCGAATACGCCGAGCGTGCGAAGCTGCCGGGCCAGGTAGGCGTTCGCACCTTCCTGCACCGCCGCAGCGATCTTCTTCATACTGTCGGTGCCCTCGCCTGCCGCGAGCACCTGACGGACCAGGACCCCGGCGACCGCGAGGGCCGCCAGGGCGACAACCCCGATGACCACCACGATCAGGCGGTTGCTGTCGGTCAGTACTGCGGCTGCGAGGGTTGTGGGGTGATCAAACTGTTGAGGGGTAGAAAGCCCCGCCATTCGTCCTCCTTGACGCTTGGGCTGAGCTCAAGATGTGGACGGATTGTAGGTAGCGGAACCTGATCAAAACAGTGCGCGGTAAACGGAATTGGCCTTCACCTCCTCTTCAGCAAAAGATCGCACGTGCGCCACAGAACCCGAAAGAGGTAATGCCTCAAAACCATTGACTGGATCTGAACTTGATCAAATCATCCTGCGATTGATCGTGAAGCAATTCACGAATTCCGGTACGACTGTACAAAAAGAAGGGTCCTGCACAGGCAGGACCCTTCAAAAACGTACGAAAAGCACAGAAAGGGGGCGAGGAGGATCAGGCAGGGAGCGTGGCGGGCGGCACGGTCGGCCAGCTCATCCTGATCTGTCCGCCGTTCTCCCCGGCGGTGACCTCGACGTCGTCGACAAGACCGCTGATGACCGCGAGGCCCATCTCGTCCTCCTCGGCCTCCGCGTCCGCCTCGTCGGCACCCGGCGCTCTCCCACCGAGCCCCACGTGCGGCGCCTCGTCACCGACCTCGATGGAGAACTGCTTCTCCTCCTCGGTCAGCAGCACCCGCACCGGCGCCGAGATGCCGTTGCTCTGGTGCAGTCCGACGGCCCGGGTGCAGGCCTCGCCGACGGCGAGCCTGACCTCGTCGAGCACGGCCTCCTCAACCCCAGCTCGGCGCGCCACGGCCGCCGCCACCAGTCGGGCGGTCCTGACATGTTCTGGCAGCGCGCTGAAGAGGAGTTCAACGGTGGCCATGCATCCCCCTCGGAACTTCGGGCGTGCGGTCGGGGGGCCGGGCCGCAAGGACCCGGCCCCCCGTCTCTCTGCTTCTGCCGTCCGGGCACTACGGCCCGGGAACGGAGTCAGTCGGTGGCCGCCACCGCTTCCTCGACCGAGGTGTGAATGGGGAACACCTTGGTGAGGCCGGTGATGCGGAAGATCTTGAGAATGCGCTCCTGGTTGCACACCAGGCGCAGGGACCCTTCATGGGCCCGAACGCGCTTCAAGCCACCCACCAGCACGCCGAGCCCGGTGGAGTCGAGGAAGTCCACGCCCTCCATGTCGACGACGAGGTGGAAATTCCCGTCGTTCACCAGCTCGACCAGCTGCTCGCGCAGCTTGGGCGCGGTATATACGTCGATTTCGCCACCGACCTCGACGACCGTACGATCGCCGACGGTACGGGTCGACAGGGACAGGTCCACGGATCCTCCAGCACCTTGCTATCGAGCGGTCGCCCCTCGGGACACCTCGGCAGACCCCCGGGACGGTTCGCCAGCCGCGATGGCATTCAATCACTTACCGGCAGGCGTGCACGACGCCTTGGACCCATTGTCCGTCACTCCGGTGACACACTCGGTGCCGATGGCCAAGAATCACCGATCCGATCGAACCCTGTCGGGCCCCGTGTCCCGCGTCTCTCCGGGCACGGTCCTGGACCGGCTCGCCTCGGGACCGAGCCGGGCTGCGCGCATCACTCATACGGAGCACTTGCCCCCGAGAGAGGGCCGCCATGCCGTCTGGCCGGACCGGATCCGCGCCGAGGTCATAGCCGCCGTGCAGGACGCGGGCATCGAGCACCCGTGGGCCCATCAGGCCCTCGCCGCCGAGCACGCGCTGGACGGCGATTCCGTGATCGTCGCCACGGGCACGGCGTCCGGCAAGTCGCTCGCCTATCTCGTGCCGGTGCTCTCCCGCCTGCTGGACGGCGCGGAGGCCCCGAACGGCCGTGGCGGGACCGCCCTCTACCTCGCCCCGACCAAAGCGCTCGCGGCGGATCAGTGCCGATCCGTGAAGAAACTTTCACAACCTCTGGGCACAGCGATCCGCCCCGCGGTGTACGACGGCGACACACCGCCGGAAGAACGCGAATGGGTGCGTCAGTACGCCAACTACGTGCTCACCAACCCCGACATGCTGCATCGCGGCATATTGCCCTCGCACCCGCGCTGGTCCTCCTTCCTCCGCGCCCTGAAGTACGTCGTCATCGACGAGTCCCACACCTACCGGGGCGTCTTCGGCTCCCACGTCGCCCAGGTCCTGCGCCGTCTGCGGCGCCTGTGCGCCCGCTACGGGGCCTCACCCGTGTTCCTGCTGGCCTCCGCGACCGCCGCCGAGCCCTCGGTGGCCGCGCGCCGCCTCACCGGCGTCCCCGTGGTCGAGGTCGCCGACGACGCCTCCCCGCGCGGCGAGCTCGTCTTCGCCCTGTGGGAGCCCCCGCTCACCGAGCTGCACGGCGAGAAGGGTGCACCCGTCCGGCGTACGGCCACCGCCGAGACCGCCGATCTGCTGACCGACCTGGCCGTGCAGGGAGTCCGCTCGGTCGCCTTCGTCCGCTCCCGCCGGGGCGCCGAGCTGATCTCCGTCATCGCCCAGGAGCGGCTGGCCGAGGTCGACCGCTCCCTGGCCCGGCGCGTGGCCGCCTACCGCGGCGGCTACCTCCCCGAGGAGCGCCGCGCCCTGGAACGGGCCCTGCACTCCGGAGAACTGCTCGGCCTGGCCGCCACCACCGCCCTCGAGCTCGGGATCGACGTCTCGGGCCTGGACGCCGTCCTCATCGCGGGCTACCCGGGCACCCGGGCGTCGCTGTGGCAGCAGGCGGGCCGCGCCGGCCGCGCGGGTCAGGGCGCCCTCGCGGTGCTCGTCGCCCGGGACGACCCACTGGACACGTTCCTCGTCCACCATCCCGAGGCCCTCTTCGACCAGCCGGTGGAGTCCACCGTCCTCGACCCGGACAACCCCTACGTCCTGGCCCCCCATCTGTGCGCGGCGGCTGCGGAGCTCCCGCTGACGGAGGAGGACCTGGAGCTCTTCGGCCCCACCACCGAGGGACTGCTCCCCCAGCTGGAGGCCGCGAAGCTGCTGCGCCGCCGGACCAAGGCCTGGCACTGGACCCGGCGGGAGCGGGCCGCCGACCTCACGGACATCCGCGGGGAGGGTGGGCGGCCCGTCCAGGTCGTGGAGGCCGGCACCGGACGACTGCTGGGCACGGTCGACGCGGGCTCCGCGCACACGACGGTGCACGAGGGCGCTGTCCATCTGCACCAGGGCCGTACGTATCTGGTGCGGACCCTCGACCTGGAGGACTCCGTGGCCCTGGTCGAGGAGGCCAGCCCTCCCTACTCGACGGTCGCCCGCGACACGACGGCCATCTCCGTCCTGGAGACGGACGTCGAGATCCCCTGGGGCGACGGACGGCTGTGCTACGGCTCGGTCGAGGTCACCAACCAGGTCGTCTCCTTTCTGCGTCGGCGTGTCATCACGGGTGAAGTGCTGGGCGAGACGAAACTCGATCTGCCTCCCCGTACGCTGCGCACCCGTGCCGTGTGGTGGACGGTCACCGAGGACCAGCTGGACGAGGCCCGGATCAACCCGGAGATCCTCGGCGGCGCCCTGCACGCCGCCGAACACGCTTCGATCGGCATGCTCCCGCTCTTCGCCACCTGCGACCGCTGGGACATCGGAGGCGTCTCCGTCCCGCTCCACCCGGACACCCTCCTCCCCACGGTCTTCGTCTACGACGGCCACCCGGGCGGCGCGGGCTTCGCGGAACGCGCCTTCCACACGGCCGGCGCCTGGCTGACCGCCACCCGCCAGGCCATCGCGTCCTGCGAGTGCGAGGCGGGGTGCCCGTCCTGCATCCAGTCCCCCAAGTGCGGCAACGGCAACGATCCGCTGCACAAGAGGGGTGCCGTGCGACTCCTCACGGTGCTGTTGCGCGGGGCGCCGGAGAACGCTGCCGAGGCCGCGGAGCGGAAGGAGAGCGAGGCGGAGGTTCCGGGCGTCCGCCCTGCGCCGCCGGTTCAGCCGGGCCCGCCCTCGCCCTGACCTCGGCGGTGAACGGTCCCGAGGCCGACGCCGCCGTGACGTCGGAGACCTCGCCCACGACCGCGCACCGCACGAGCCGGCTGCCCTGGGCCGCCGCGACACGTCCCGCCGTGACGCACGCCCTCTCCTCCCCGTCCGCCCAGTGGTCGGCGGCCGCGAGCGCCGCCAGATCGGCCGCGCCGGCCGCACGGTGGCGGGCCAGCACGACCTCGCCCTGCGCCAGCAGCGCCCCGGACACGGCACACAGGGCACCGATCACACAGACGCACCAGACCGTCGCCGAGCCGCGGTCTCCGGCCGGCCGGCGCCCCGGCCACGTGGCCTTCAGCAATCGGCGCAACCTCACCGCTCCGCCCCGGTGTCTCACCGCTCCTCCCCCACGATGTCCTCGGCCGACGCCACTGCCTCGTGGCGCAGTTCGAGCGGAAGGGCGTCGGGGCCCGGTGGGTGCGCGACGACCAGCACATGCACCAGCTCGCCCCGCCGGTCCACCGTCACCCTCGCCCCGCCGGGCGCGGCCTGCCGGGCCATCTCCGCGACCACCTCCGGCGGCTCCTGCCGAGCCGCCGCCCGGGCCCCCGCCCTGGCCGCGTCCACGCACTGGATCTGCGCGGACACGGCCAGCAGGGCCCACACAAGGGCCATGGCGAAGAGCACCAGGGCGGGCAGTACGACCGCGGTCTCCGCCGTCACGAACCCGCGGTCGCGGCCCGGGCCCGAACCGCCGCGCCGCTGCGCCCGGTCACATCCGGACATCGAGCGCCCGCTTCACGATGTCCTGCAGCTCCCCGCTGACCTGCCCGCTCGTCACCACCTTGTAGAGGACCGCCGCGAAGGCCACCGCGGCGATGACCCCCATCGCGTACTCGGACGTCACCATGCCCGCCTCCTCTCGCATCGCCGCCCGTACCCGGCGCACCAGCGCACGCGCCCGGATCCGTACTCGTACCGCCTTGCCCATGCCGACCCCCGTGAGGTTCTCGTCCGTCGGTCTGTCCGATCCGGTTCGCCGGAATCGGTCTGCCTGTGTTGATCTGCTTTTTCCGGTCTGCCTGTTTCGGCCTGCTATGTCGGTCTGGTTCGTTCGGTTCGTCAGGTACGGTCCGTCATCGGCCACCTCCTCCCAGCAGCCCTCCCGCGAGCCCGATCACCACGGGGAGCACCCCGACCGCGATGAACGCGGGCAGGAAGCACAGACCCACTGGAGCGGTGACCATGACCCCCGCCCGGCGCGCCCGCGCCGTCGCCGTCCGGCCCCACTCGGCGCGGGCCTCTGCAGCGAGCCGGCCGACCGGCGCGGCAGCCGGCGCGCCGGAGTCACCGGCCCGTTCCAGGAGTCGCGCCAGCGGTGCCGCGCCGGGGAGGGAGGCGAGCCGCCGCCATGCGTCGGCCGGTTCTGCCCCGAGCCGCACTTCGGCCGCGCCCCGCGCCAGCCGCTCGCCGACCGGTCCCTCCAGGGCTTCGCCCACCGCCTGTGCGGCCGCCACGGGGGTCGCACCGGCCGCGATGCACGCCGCCAGCAGATCGGCCGCCGGTGGAAGCCGGCGGGCCACCACGGCGGGGTTGCACTCCTCGGCGAGCCGGTCGGCTTCCTGCCGGTCCCGCCATCGCCTCACACCGAGCCCGACGACCAGCCCGGCCACCGGCCCACCGAATCCGCCGAGCAGCACCCAGCCGGCGCACAGCGCCCCTGCGACGGGCAGCCACCGCCGCACGGTGTCCCGAGCCTCGGTCCGCCGCCCCGCGGCACCCGGAGCCGCAGTCGACGGCTCCCCCGCCGCGGCACCCGGCGCCCCGATCCACCGGCCCGTCGGCCCGGCGCGTCCCCATCCGGCCACCAGCGCGGACACCGGGGTCCGCCGCACCTCGGCCGGGCCGCCCGGCCCCAGCACCGCGGCCAGCCGACGCCGCGCCCGACGCTCACGCCGCGCTGCTGCCGTCAGGCTCATCGCCCACCACAGCGCCGCCACCCCACACAGCGTCCCCAGCCTGTGGACAAGGTCGGCGCTCATGCCGCCTCCGCTGCGCGCACGATCCGCATGGCCCACCACAGCCCCGCCCCTTCCAGGACACCGCCCGCCAGGAGACAGCCCAGGCCCGGACCGGTGTGCAGCAGCACATGCAGCGGGCGTGCGCCCAGCAGGGTGCCGAGCACCAGGCCGAGTACTGGCAGCCCCGCGAGAAGTACCGCCGTCGACCGGGCGCCCGCCAACTGGGCACGGAGGTCATCCCGTTGATCACGCTCGGCGCGAAGGGCGCCCTCCAGCCGATCCAGTCCGGCGGCCAGTCCCGCCCCCCGGTCCACGGCCACCCGCCAACACGCGGCCAGCCCGGACAACCCGTCGGCCCCGGGCTGTCGTGCCGCGTCCGCGAGCGCGCCCGGCACATCGTCGCCGAACCGCGCGGCCGCCAGCACCTGCGCTCCGCCGAGGCCGCCCGCGTCCCGCGCCGCGGACAGCAGTGCCTCGCCCGGCTGGCGTCCCGCACGCACCTCCCCGGCGAGCGCCCCGCACAGCGCGATCACCGCAGCACCACGCGCTTCCCGCGCCTTCCGTGCCTCCCGTGCCCGCCGCACCCGGCGCAGCAGCGGCACCCCGGCCACCCCGGCCGCCAGCGGCAGGGCGGAAGCACCGAGCACCGCGATCAGCACACCCCCGACGACCGACCACCATTCGGTCGGCAACCGGCGTACCCGTGCCAAGGCCCGCTTCCAGTGCGGCGGACCGATCCCCGCCGTCGGACCGCCGTCCGCGAACAGCGATCGGGCACGACGCGCCCCCTTGCCCGAGCCGCTCATCAGCCAGGCCGCCGCCCCGGCACACGCCGGCCCGACGGCGAGCGACATCTGACCGATCACCGTCACCACACCTCATCTCCGTCACTCGAGCCGCTTTCGTCCCTTCCGTGCCGGAGCAGTTCCCTCAGTCGCTCCCAGCCCCGCTCCCGCGTGAACGCCTCCCGGCCCCATCTCAGGGCGGGCACCGTCACCACGAGCCCCGACACGTCCCGTTCCAGCACATGCACCTCCGCGATACGGCGCCGCCCGCTCCGGTCCCGCACGAGATGGAGGACCACCGAGAGCGCGGCCGCCAACTGGCTGTGCAGCGCCGCCCGGTCCAGACCCGCCGCGGTGCCCAGCGCCTCCAGCCGTGCGGGCACCTGGGCCGCCGCGTTCGCGTGGAGAGTGCCGCACCCGCCCTCGTGGCCCGTGTTCAGCGCCGCAAGCAGCGACACCACCTCGGGCCCGCGGACCTCTCCGACGACCAGCCGGTCGGGGCGCATCCGCAGCGCCTGCCGCACCAGGTCCTGGAGCTCCACCAGCCCCACGCCCTCCTGGTTCGCGGGCCGTCCCTCGAGGCGCACCACATGGGGGTGCTCGGGCCGCAGCTCCGCCGAGTCCTCGGCCAGCACGATCCGCTCCGACGGCCCCACCACGCCCAGCAGCGCGCTCAGCAGGGTGGTCTTCCCCGTGCCGGTCCCGCCGCTGATCACATAGGAGAGCCGGGACGCGATCAGCGCCCGCAGCACCCGGTCCCCGCCCGGCGGCACCGTCCCCTCCGCCACCAGTTCGTCGAGGGTGAACGCCCGCGGACGCACGACCCTCAGCGACAGGCACGTGCAACCGACGGCGACCGGCGGGAGCACCGCGTGCAGCCGCGTCCCGTCGGGCAGGCGGGCGTCGACCCACGGTCTGGCGTCGTCGAGCCGGCGCCCGGCCACCGCGGCGAGGCGCTGCGCGAGGCGTCGCACCGCCGCGGCGTCCGGAAAGGACACGTCCGTCAATTCCAGTCCGCCGCCCCGGTCCACCCACACCCGGTCGGGTGCCGAGACCAGGACGTCGGTCACGGCGGGATCGGCGAGCAACGGCTCCAGAGGGCCGCTGCCGACCAGTTCCGAGCGCAACTGCCGGGCTGCTCCCAGCACTTCCGCATCGCCGAGCACCCGCCCCTGCTCGCGCAGCGCCTGTGCCACGCGCGCGGGGGTCGGCTCGGCCCCGCTCTCGGCCAGCCACTGGCGCACTCCGTCGAGCAGCCGCGTCCGCTCGCCGAGCACGGCCGAACGCTCGGCGCCCTCGGCCGGCCCCGGACCGAGTACCGTGCCGCGATCCGCCGTGGTCCTCCGGGTCCATCCCGCCTCCATGGGTCAGTCACCCGCCTCGGCCGAGGCCCGCTGCCAGAAGGCCGAGCAGAACCGGGCGAGCGGCCCCCGAGCCGCTCCCCCGGGCGGTGCGCAACCATCGCGCGAGGTGTCCTCGGCGGGCACCTCGCCGACCAGTGGCAGTCCCATCAGCCGAGCCACCTCGCGGTCGTCGAGACCGGGCGCGAACGGCCCCCGTACCGCGATCCGCAGATCGCCCAGGACCATGCCGACGGCCGACGCCACCCGCCGCGCGGCCGCGACGGCGCGCAGCTCGGCCGGGACGACCAGCACCCCGACGTCCACCTGGGCGAGCACTTCGGCGACACCCTCGTCGACGCGGCGGGGCAGGTCGACGACGACCGCTCCGCCGCGCCGTCTGGCCGCGGCGAGGACGGCGCGCACCGCCTGGGGCGGGACGGCCACGGTGTCGCCGCGGTCCCAGCTCAGCACCCGCAGGGCATGCAGCTTCGGCAGGGACTCCTCCAGGGCACCGCCCCCGACACGGCCCCGCGAGGCGGCGAACGCGGGCCAGCGCAGCCCTTCGGCGCTCTCGCCGCCGAGGAGTACGTCGAGTCCGCCGCCCAGGGGATCCGCGTCCACCAGCAGCGTGCGCCTGCCCTCGCGCGCCGAGGTGACGGCCAGGGCGCAGGCGAGCGTGGACGCTCCGGCCCCGCCGCGGCCACCGATCACGCCCACGGTGAGTGCGGGCCGTCCGACGCCTTCGGCGACGTCGGCGATGCGGTCGACGAGCCACTGCTCACCGTCCGGCAGGACCAGGACGTGGTCCGCGCCGATCTCGACGGCGCGCCGCCAGACACCTGGATCGTCCTGATCCCGCCCAACCAGCACGACTCCGCGCCTGCGCGCTGCCCCGCGCACCCGGCGTGCCGCGTCGTCGCCGACGAGGACGAGGGGAGCCGCCTCCCAGCTCCCCCGGTGCGCCGGCACCCCCGGGTGAACCTCCGGTCTGGCGCCCGCGGCCGCGCACAGGCGCAGCAGGTCGTCCAGGAGTTCGGCGTCCTCGGTGACGATCAGCGGCCCGCTCCGCCGCCCTTCCACGACGGTCGACCCGTCGTGCGCAATGGCTCCCGCCACGATCTCCAGCCCCCTTCGCTGCTTCTTCCGCGCGGTCCGCGGGGCCCACTGCCTCCCCGCGCTTCCCGCTCGTGTGAAGAACCGGCAACCGGTCTCCATATGAACGGCCGATACGAACCGGCCAAACGCGCCCGGCAAACCGAACCGGCCATGAACTCGCCTTCGGTGGACGCGCTGGAATCACGGTGCGGGTGATCCTGGAAATCGTGTGGATCTTGGTCGATAACTGTGGACGACTCAACGGTTGTGAATATCGCCGTCACTCAAACGGACGAGGTCCGGGAAACCTCCTCAGCGCACCCGATCCACTACACACCGTGACGAACCATGGGCATGACGAAGCGGAGCCCGCCGCACCGCAGCAAGGGCCCGAGATCACGCGGAGAAGGAAGAAAAACCCACCCGGACATGCGACGACCCCCGCCGGGGGGGAGAGCGGGGGTCGTCCCCACGGCCGACTCGGGGGGGGAGGAGTCGGACCGGGTTAGCACGGTCGCGAACGATCCGTGACTTCCATGGTGTACCCGAGAGGCCTCTCAGGCAAACCCACGCGCCACACCTTACGCCGAATGGTGGGCGCCTATGCTCGGGCCCGTGGAAAACCACTCCTTGCCCCGCACAGCGGCCTTCTTTGACCTGGACAAGACGGTCATTGCGAAGTCGAGCACACTCACCTTCAGCAAGTCCTTCTACCAAGGGGGGCTGATCAACCGCAGGGCCGCGTTGCGTACCGCATACGCGCAGTTCGTGTTCCTCGCGGGCGGCGCCAACCACGACCAGATGGAGCGGATGCGCGAGCACCTGTCCGCGATGTGCCGCGGCTGGAACGTCCAACAGGTCAAGGAGATCGTCGCCGAGACCCTGCACGACCTGATCGACCCGATCATCTACGACGAGGCCGCCTCCCTCATCGAGGAGCACCACACCGCCGGACGCGACGTCGTGATCGTGTCCACGTCGGGCGCGGAGGTCGTCGAACCGATCGGCGAACTGCTGGGCGCGGACCGCGTGGTAGCCACCCGTATGGTCGTGGGCGCCGACGGCTGCTTCACCGGCGAGGTGGAGTACTACGCGTACGGGCCGACGAAGGCGGAGGCGATCAGAGAGCTCGCCCGGACCGAGCGGTACGACCTCGCGCGCTGTTATGCGTACAGCGACTCGGCGACCGATCTGCCCATGCTGGAGTCGGTCGGCCATCCGCACGCCGTGAACCCGGACCGGACCCTGCGGCGCGAGGCGCTCGCCCGCGGCTGGCCGATTCTGGACTTCCACCGCCCGGTCCGGCTCAAGCAGCGGCTGTCGGTGCCTCCGCGGCCGGCGTTGCTCGCGATGGCGGCCATAGGCGCTGCCGCCGCCACGGCGGGGCTCGTCTGGTACACCAGCCGGCGCCGCGCTTCGGCCGTGTGAATCCGCGGCAGGTGCGACGGCGACGCATTTGCGCCCGATTCATGCCCATTTGAACGTGAAAGTAAAGAAGTGCAGCCGGGGGTTCCGCATGGCCCGGGGCTGGAGTACAAAAGGATTTAGTGGCCCGCGAGACCAAAGGACATCCGAAGGGATCACCTTTAAGAAACGCAATTGGCCCCACGGACCCAGCATGAACACAGAGCACCCACGCGACGTCGACCCGTCGATTACGGGCCAGCCGCACCAGGTGGACGGGCAGAAGTTCCCGACCTGATGGGCGACACATCGAGGACGCTTGGTAACCCTGTGAGCATGCCAGCGGCGGTACGAGCATTCGTACCGCCGCAACCATGTGCAGGGGCCGTGCAGGAGCCGGGGAAGGGGCCCTGCGCGCCGCTAGGCCGCTCCGCGCTGCAGCGCCTCGCAGACCGCGGTCGACTCGCGCACTCCCAGTTCGACGGCCTTCCCGCAGTGGGCGATCCACGCCGCCATGCCTTGGGGGGTGCCGGACGCATAACCGTCGAGGGCGGCGACATAGGCCGCGGGCCCGAGTTCGGCGTGGCCGACCTCGGCGGAGCAGATCGCCTTGGGATCGAGACCGCTGCCCACGAGGACGATGCGCTGGGCCGCGCGCGCGACAAGGCCGTTGTGCGATCCGAAGGGGCGCAGGGCGAGCAGCTCGCCGTGCACCACGGCCGCGGTCACCAGGGCCGGGGCCGAGCCTCCGGCGATGATCAGCTCGGCGAGGCCTTCCAGACGGCCGGCGACCTCGGACGCGCCCGGCAGCGGCAGTTCCACGAGCGGCTCGTCGACCGGCTCGCCGTCCTGCCGCGGGCGCCCCACGCGGGGGTCGTCCGTCGCGGCCGCCACCAGGTGCAGACGCGCCAGGACCCGCAGCGGCGACTGCCGCCAGATGGAGAGCAGTTGCCCCGCCTCCGCGGTCAGCCGCAGGGCCGCACCGACGGTGCGGGCGCCGTCGTCGCCGCTGAAGTCGGTGCGCCTGCGCACCTCTTCCAGAGCCCAGTCGGCCCCGGACAGGGCCGCCGAGCCACGCGCTCCGCGCAGCGCCGCCTCGGAGGTGACCTCGTTGCTGCGGCGCCGCATGACCCGGTGTCCATAGACCCGGTCCACGGCCTTGCGCACGGATTCCACGGACTCGGCCACCCCGGGCAGTGTCCCCAGGGCCGCTAGCGGATCGGCGGTCGCACCTGTCGTACTCATGAGTACGACACTACGCACCTCCGCGCCCCCTCCTTCGATGGAGTGGTCTTCTTCATAGAGTGACGCCACTTACAGCAATCATGCGATTACTGTTGGTGAACATGAAAATTGCTTTCGTCGGGAAGGGCGGCAGCGGCAAGACGACCCTGTCCTCCCTCTTCATCCGCCATCTCGCCGCCGCGGGGGCGACCGTCGTCGCCGTCGACGCCGACATCAATCAGCACCTGGGCGCCGCGCTCGGACTCGAGGAGGACGAGGCCGCCGCGCTGCCGGCCATGGGCGACCGGCTGCGGTTGATCAAGGACTATCTGCGCGGCCGCAATCCCCGGATCGCCTCCGCCGACACGATGATCAAGACGACTCCGCCCGGCGAGGGCTCACGGCTGCTGCGGGTGCGGGAGGACAACCCGGTGTACGACGCCTGCGCGCGCCCGGTGGAGCTCGGCGGCGGCGCCGTCCGCCTGATGGTCACCGGACCGTTCACGGACGCCGACCTGGGGGTCGCCTGCTACCACTCCAAGACGGGAGCGGTGGAACTCTGCCTCAACCATCTGGTGGACGGCCGGGACGAGTACGTGGTGGTCGACATGACGGCGGGGTCGGACTCCTTCGCCTCCGGGATGTTCACCCGCTTCGACATGACGTTTCTCGTCGCCGAGCCGACCCGGAAGGGGGTCTCCGTCTACCGCCAGTACAAGGAGTACGCCCGTGACTTCGGGGTCGCCCTGAAGGTCGTGGGAAACAAGGTGCACGGTCAGGACGACATCGACTTCCTCCGCACCGAGGTCGGCGACGACCTGCTGGTGACGGTCGGTCAGTCGGACTGGGTGCGCTCCATGGAGAAGGGGCGTCCACCGCGGTTCGAACTGCTGGAGGACGCCAACCGCCGTTCCCTGCACACGCTTCGGGCCGCCGCGGACGCCATGTACGGGGTGCGCGACTGGCAGCGCTACACACGGCAGATGGTGCACTTCCACCTGAAGAACGCGGCGAGTTGGGGCAACGAACGCACCGGGGCCGATCTGGCGGCGCAGATCGACCCCGGGTTCGTCCTGAACGAGGGCCTGGCGGCCGCCGTGTGAGCGCTGTCCGTCCGGCGCCTACGGTCGCACCGACGGGGAGCGCGGGGTGCCGCCGGGTGCCTCCGGGGCGGGGGAGGCACCCAGGAAGGCCCCCCATCCCTCCGCCGGGGCCCGGCCGACCCCGAGTGTGCGGAGCTTCTCCAGGACCCGCGGGTCCTGCGCCTCGAGCCAGTCCACGAGCCGGCGGAAGGAGACACAACGCACCTCGGGCCGGGTGCAGACGCGTTCGACCACCTCCTGGACGGCACGCATATAGGTGCTGCCGTTCCAGGACTCGAAGTGGTTGCCGATGACCAGGGGCGCCCGATTTCCGCCGTACGCCCGCTCGAAGCCCTGCAGCAGACCGTCCCGCAGCTGATCCCCCCACGCGTCGAACTTGTCGGGGTCCTGGCCGCGAGTCCCGGACTGACCGGTCATGAAGTCGTAGTCCATGGCCAACTGGTCCACGTCGTGCCCGGGGACGGGCACGAGCTGCATGGGCAGGTCCCACAGGCCGCCCTGCTTCCTGGGCCAGAGCTGCCTGCCGATACCGGAGGAGTCGTAGCGGAAGCCCAGCTCCCGCGCGGCCCTCACGAAGTTCTGCCGCCCCTCCAGGCACGGGGTGCGGGCTCCGATGAGCTCCTTGTCGTAGTCGAAGGGCAGCGGAGGCTCCTTCGTCAGGCCGGAATTGGTCTTCCAGGACTTCACGAACGCCTTCGCCTGGGTGACCTCGTTCCTCCAGTTCTCCACCGACCACTGACCGACACCGCCCCTGCCGCGACAGAAGTGGCCGTTGAAATGTGTGCCGATCTCATTGCCGTCCAGCCAGGCCAGCCGCAGCTGCTCGGCGGTCTCCTTGACACCCTTCCTGTCGTTGAAGCCGATCGCCGAACGGCCCGGCGGCTGTCCCGGCGGCCTGTACAGGGCGCGCTTGTCCTGTGGAAGCATGTACACGCCACTCAGGAAGTAGGTCATCGTCGCGTTGTTGGCCTTGGCCACCTTGCGGAAGTACGAGAACAGCCTCCGGTCGTCCTCTCCCGCTCCGTCCCAGGAGAAGACCACGAACTGCGGGGGCGCGTGGCCGGGCGCGAGCCGGTCGGGTCGCGGCAGATGGGGCTGGGCACCGGTGTAGGAAGTGGAGCCGTCGCCGATCAGGCGGACCGCACTGCCCGGGGCATGGGCTCCGAGCAGTCTTCGCGCGCCGTCGCCGGCACGGGGTGCGCCGAAGGAGCACCCGGCGAGCGCGGCGCCGGCCCCGGCCAGGGCGACGCCCGCCGCGATCCTCCGGGTGGCGGTCATCTCGGCCCACCTTCTTCCTTCAGCCGGGGCCACGCCGATCAGGTGCGGACGAAGCGCGCAGCCCGGCCAAGGTCACACGAGGCACCGCCGAAATTTGTATGACAAGCCGATGAGATTAGTCATTCACCCCACCGAGTGACGTAATGATCTATTTGCTCGACCATGGAAGGAGTTTTCCTTTACCTGGCATTACGGTTCATTTACCGAGTGTTGAGATCCCGCCGCTGTACGCCGTGACCCACGGCCGCGCCCGACCCGGGTCCCCGCCGGGGACCACCAGTTCCGCGACCGCGCCACACCGGAGGAGACGGGAACCATGCCCGCCTGCGTCCCTGCCCGCGCCGCCGACTCGACTCGGACGAAGCGTGTGCACCAGCCCCACAGTCCCCCGCCGACCCGACCCCGCCGTTTCCGTATCGCGGGTGCCGACCTGTCGGCCTCGATCGCGGTCTTTCTGATCGCCCTCCCCCTGTCCCTCGGAATCGCCCTCGCCACCGGCGCCCCGCTGCAGTCCGGCCTCGTGGCCGCGGCCGTCGGCGGCATCGTCGTCGGACGGCTCGGTGGCTCCCCGCTCCAGGTCAGCGGGCCCGCCGCCGGCCTCACCGTGGTCACCGCCGACCTCATCCACCGCTACGGATGGCGTACGACATGCGCCATCACGGTCCTCGCCGGACTCGCCCAACTGGGCCTCGGCTGCCTGCGCGTGGCACGTACGGCGCTCGCCGTCAGCCCCGCGATCGTGCACGGCATGCTCGCCGGCATCGGCGTCACCATCGCCGTCGCGCAGCTGCACATCGTGCTCGGCGGTACCCCGCAGAGCGCCGTCCTCGACAATCTCACCGCACTGCCCGCCCAGTTGGCCCGCCTGCAACCGGCCGCGGTCTCGATGAGCGTGCTGACCCTGACCCTCCTGCTGGCCTGGCCGCGGCTTCCCGGACGTGCGGGACAGCTCCTGCGCCGGATCCCCGCCGCGCTCGTCGCCGTCGCCGGGGCCACCGTGACCGCCTCGTTCGCCGGGCTCACCCTGCCCAAGGTCGAACTGCCGTCCTGGAGCAGCCATGCGCTTGCCGGACTGCCCGAGGGTCAGGTGCTCGGCATCGCCGCCGCCGTCCTCACCATCACGCTGGTGTGCAGCGTCCAGTCGCTGCTCGGCGCGGTCGCGGTGGACAAGCTGACGGCCGGGCGCCACCCCCACATGGGCCGTTCCGACCTGGACCGCGAGCTGCTCGGGCAGGGCGCCGCGAACATCGTCTCGGGGACTCTGGGCGGGCTGCCGCTCGCGGGCGTGGCCGTCCGGAGTTCGGCCAATGTGCAGGCCGGCGCGATCAGCCGGAACTCCACGATGCTGCACGGCGTCTGGGTGGTGGCGGCCGCACTGGTGATGGTCCCGCTGCTCGAGCTGATCCCTCTCGCCTCGCTCGCCGCCCTGGTGATGGCCGTGGGCATCCAGATGGTGTCCCTGCACCACATCCGCACGGTCACCCGCCACCGGGAGGTCCTGGTCTACGTCGTCACCACGCTCGGCGTCGTCCTCCTGGGCGTCCTGCAGGGCGTGGTGCTGGGGGTCGCCGCCGCCGTGGGGATCGCCCTGCACCGACTCGCCCGCACCCGTATCACGCACGAGGAGCGGAGTGGGGTTCATCTCGTACGCGTCCGGGGCCAGTTGACGTTCCTCGCGGTGCCCCGGCTCACCCGCGCCCTGCATCTGGTGCCCGCAGGGGCGGACGCCGTCGTGGAGCTCGACGGGTCGTTCATGGACCACGCCGCGTACGAGACGCTGCAGGACTGGCAGCGCACACACCGCGCGCGCGGCGGCACGATCGCCCTGACCGGCCGAGCGGGGACGCCCATCACGATGCCGTCGCCGGACGCCGCCGCGCGCACCGGGAACCGGGGACCGACGGAGACGTCCACCTGTCGGTGCAGGCCCTGGACACCGTGGCGCAACCACCAGTGCGAGCAGCCGCCGGCAGCGGCGCCCGAGGCTGTTCCGGGTGAGCCGGACGCCGGATCGGGACCGAGCGGGGGACAACTCGCTCGCGGCATCAGCGCCTTCCAGCGGAACACTGCTCCGCTGGTGCGCGGCGAGCTGGCCCGGCTGGCGCGCGAGGGCCAGCGGCCTTCGCAGCTCTTTCTGACCTGCGCCGACTCGCGGCTCGTGACATCGATGATCACCTCCAGCGGACCCGGCGACCTCTTCGTCGTCCGCAATGTCGGCAACCTGGTGCCCCTGCCCGGCGAGGAGAGCGGGGACGACTCGGTGGGGGCCGCCATCGAGTACGCCGTGGACGTGCTGAAGGTGCGCTCCATCACGGTGTGCGGGCACTCAGGGTGCGGCGCGATGCAGGCGCTGATCGGTTCCGGGGCGAACGGCGGGAACACCCCGCTGCGGCGCTGGTTGCGACACGGGCGACCCGGCCTGGAGCGGATGGCCGACACGGGGCGCCCACTCCCCCGGATCGCCGGGCGACAGCCCGCCGACGCGATCGAGCAGCTGTGTCTGACCAACGTGGTGCAGCAGTTGGAGCACCTGCGGGAGCACGAGTCCGTGGCCCGCGCGCTCGCTGAGACCGCCCTCGAACTGCACGGGATGTACTTCCACGTCGGCGAGGCGCAGGCGTATCTGCTCGAGCCGTCCGAAGAGGGCGGCGTCTTCGGGCAGGTGGCGGCGGCCGGGGAGGTGCGCAGCCGCGCGTGACGGAGCATGCGGTGCGGGGTCCGGCCGTCCGGGCCCCGCACCGTCATGTCCGTACCGGACGACGGCGCCCGGCCGCCGGACCGTCGTCGCCCGCCGCACGGGTCGTACGCCGGTGAACTGCACGATGCGCCGCCTTCCGTCCCGGGCGACAGGTGCGAACATCACCGCATGAACCAGGCCGGCGGGGCATACGTGACCTCAGGTGACCTGGTCGATGACAGCCCGCAACAGGTCTAAACCAATTTCCGGTCGGCCCTTGTCACCGAGCCCCCGGTCTGATGAGCTGTGGCACGGGACACAACGGACACCCTGGGAAAGGGAGATGTCGTGAGCAACGAAAGCCTGGCCAACCTGCTCAAGGAAGAGCGCAGGTTCGCGCCCCCCGCCGACCTGGCCGCGGGCGCCAACGTCACGGCGGAGGCGTACGAACAGGCCAAGGCTGACAGGCTCGGCTTCTGGGCCGAGCAGGCCCGGCGGCTGACCTGGGCCGTGGAGCCCACCGAGACCCTCGACTGGACGAACCCGCCCTTCGCCAAGTGGTTCAAGGACGGCAAGCTCAACGTCGCGTACAACTGCGTCGACCGGCACGTCGAGGCCGGCCAGGGCGACCGCGTCGCGATCCACTTCGAGGGCGAGCCCGGCGACAGCCGCGCCATCACCTACGCCGAGCTCAAGGACGAGGTCTCCAAGGCCGCGAACGCCCTGCTGGAGCTGGGGGTCCAGAAGGGCGACCGGGTCGCCGTCTACATGCCGATGATCCCCGAGACCGCGGTCGCGATGCTGGCCTGCGCCCGCATCGGAGCCGCGCACTCCGTCGTCTTCGGCGGCTTCTCGGCCGACGCCCTCGCCACCCGCATCAAGGACGCCGACGCCAAGGTCGTCATCACCTCCGACGGCGGCTACCGCCGCGGCAAGCCGTCCGCGCTCAAGCCGGCAGTCGACGACGCGATCGAGCGCGTGGACAACGTCGAGCACGTGCTCGTCGTGCGCCGCACGGGCCAGGAGGTCGCCTGGACCGAGGGCCGCGACGTGTGGTGGCACGAGATCGTCGAGCGGCAGTCCGCGGAGCACACGCCCGACGCGTTCGACGCCGAGCACCCGCTGTTCATCCTGTACACGTCCGGGACGACGGGTAAGCCCAAGGGCATCCTGCACACCTCCGGCGGCTACCTCACCCAGGCGTCCTACACGCACCACGCCGTCTTCGACCTCAAGCCCGAGACCGACGTGTACTGGTGCACCGCCGACGTCGGCTGGGTCACCGGGCACTCGTACATCGTGTACGGGCCGCTGGCGAACGGCGCGACCCAGGTCATGTACGAGGGCACGCCCGACACCCCGCACCAGGGCCGGTTCTGGGAGATCGTGCAGAAGTACGGGGTCACGATCCTGTACACGGCGCCGACGGCGATCCGGACGTTCATGAAGTGGGGCGACGACATCCCCGCGAAGTTCGACCTGAGCAGCCTGCGCGTGCTCGGTTCCGTCGGTGAGCCGATCAACCCCGAGGCGTGGATCTGGTACCGCAAGCACATCGGCGCCGACCGTACGCCGATCGTGGACACCTGGTGGCAGACCGAGACCGGCGCGATGATGATCTCGCCGCTGCCGGGTGTCACGGAGACCAAGCCCGGGTCCGCACAGCGGACGCTGCCGGGCATCGCCGCCACCGTGGTCGACGACGAGGCGAACGAGGTGCCGAACGGCGGCGGTGGCTACCTCGTGCTCACCGAGCCGTGGCCGTCGATGCTGCGCACCATCTGGGGTGACGACCAGCGGTTCATCGACACGTACTGGTCGCGCTTCGAGGGCAAGTACTTCGCCGGGGACGGCGCGAAGAAGGACGACGACGGGGACATCTGGCTCCTCGGCCGCGTCGACGACGTGATGCTCGTCTCCGGCCACAACATCTCGACCACGGAGGTCGAGTCCGCGCTGGTGTCCCACCCGGCGGTCGCGGAAGCGGCGGTCGTGGGAGCGGCGGACGAGACGACGGGTCAGGCGATCGTGGCCTTCGTGATCCTGCGGGGCACGGCGTCCGAGGACGAGAACCTGGTCGCCGAGCTGCGCAACCACGTCGCTGCGACGCTCGGGCCGATCGCCAAGCCGAAGCGGATCCTTCCGGTGGGCGAGCTGCCGAAGACCCGGTCCGGCAAGATCATGCGACGGCTGCTGCGTGACGTCGCCGAGAACCGTCAGCTCGGAGACGTCACGACGCTGACCGACTCCACCGTCATGGACCTGATCCAGGCGAAGCTGCCCGCGGCGCCCAGCGAGGACTGAGCAGTCCCACTGCGTCCGAAGGGGCCCCGGCGGCGCGCCGGGGCCCCTTCTTCATGGGCTTTCTTCCTGATCCCGTGGGCCCGTGGCCGGGGCCTTCGCGGTCCGCGCCGCACCCGCCCCACGGGCACCTCGGCCGCTCCCGCCCGAAGCGCGCGATTCGCAATCGTAATACTCAGGTAAAATGGTCAGCTCAAGGTGTGCCGGGAAGTCTGGTCGGCAAGCCGTCCGCATGTGACGGCCGTAAGCACTCGTACCGACCCGGAGGTCCATCGACGTGGCCGCGCCCAGCACCCGCACCCGCACGTTCTTCGGCCGCCTCCCCCTGCCCGAACGAACCTTCGTCGCGAACGCGCTGCGCACCGAGACCGTCGGCGGTGTGCTGCTCCTGCTGGCGGCGGTCATGGCACTGCTGTGGGCCAATCTGCCCCCACTGCACGACAGCCACGAAACCCTCAGTCACTACCGCGTGGGTCCCGCCGCCCTCGGGCTGCAGCTGTCCGTCCAGCACTGGACCGCCGACGGCCTTCTCGCGGTCTTCTTCTTCGTCGCCGGGATCGAGCTCAAGCGCGAACTGGTCGCGGGCGATCTACGGGACCGCCGCGCCGCGGTGCTCCCCGTCGTCGCCGCGCTCTGCGGTATGGCCGCTCCCGCAGCCGTCTACGCCCTCACAGCCGCCGCCGGCGGCGGCTCCTTCGCGGGCTGGGCGGTGCCCACGGCCACCGACATCGCCTTCGCCCTCGCGGTCCTGGCGGTGATCGGCACCTCCCTGCCGTCGGCACTGCGCGCCTTCCTGCTCACCCTCGCCGTCGTGGACGACCTGTTCGCGATCCTGATCATCGCGGTCTTCTTCACCGACCGAGTGGACTTCGCGGCGCTCGGCGGTGCCGTCGCCGGGCTCGTGGTGTTCTGGATCCTGCTGCGCAAGGGGGTGCGCGGCTGGTATGTGTACGTGCCGCTCGCCCTGGTCGTCTGGGGCCTGATGCTCAACAGCGGCGTCCACGCCACCATCGCGGGCGTGGCCATGGGGCTCATGCTGCGCTGCCACCGCCGCGAGGACGAGCAGCACTCCCCGGGCGAGCACATCGAACATCTCGTACGGCCCTTGTCGGCCGGCCTCGCGGTGCCGTTGTTCGCCCTGTTCAACGCGGGCGTGGCCGTCTCCGGCGAGGCACTCGCGGATGTGTTCACCGAGCCGGTGACGCTCGGGGTCGTGCTGGGCCTGGTCCTCGGCAAGACGGTCGGCATCTTCGGCGGTACGTGGCTGACGGTCCGGTTCACGCGTGCCTCCCTCGGGGAGGGCCTCGCCTGGGCGGACGTGTTCGCGGTCGCCTCGCTCGCGGGAATCGGCTTCACCGTCTCGCTGCTCATCGGCGAACTCGCGTTTGCCGGCGACGCCGCGCTCACCGGCGAGGTCAAGGCATCCGTCCTCACCGGATCGCTGATCGCGGCCGCATGCGCGAGTGTGCTGCTGAGGGTGCGGAACGCCAAGTACCGCGCCCTGTGCGCCGACGAGAATCGCGACGACGACCTCGACGGCGCTGCGGACGTCCACGAGGAGGGCGGCCCCGCACACCGCCTGCGCATGGCGGAGATCCTCGAGCGCGGGGGCGCGCAGCACGCGGGGATAACCGCATGGAAAACCACCGAGCGGGGGAACCGGGCCGGACCGGGAACGGGACGTCCGGCGGAGGCCGAAGGGGACCGGCTGCCGAAGGCCGGCCCAAACCGGTCGCCGGAGGGGAAGTAGGGCAAGCGTGCCGAAGTGGTGGGCGGGGCAAGCACGGAGAACCACCGTCCGGCATGATCTGACACATCCACAGAATTCCGCAGCCAAGGCAAAGCGGACACACGCAGAGAACAGGGAGACCGCGATGAGCGCACCCGACGGCAGCCCGGTCGGCGCCGAACGCAGCATCGGCCAGCTGTTCGCCTCGGCGACGACCGAGATGTCCGCGCTGGTGCACGACGAGATCGCCCTGGCGAAGGCCCAGCTCAAGCGGGACGTCAAGCGTGGCGCGACGAGCGGAGGCGCGTTCTCCGCCGCGGGCGCCGTTTTGCTGTTCTCCCTGCCCATGCTGAACTTCGCGCTGGCGTACGGGATCCGGACGTGGAGCGGCTGGAACATGGCCGTCTGCTTCCTGCTGTCCTTCGCCGCCAACGTCCTGGTCGCCGGACTGCTCGCGATCATCGGCCTGCTCTTCGCGAAGAAGGCCAAGAAGAGCAAGGGCCCGCAGAAGGTCGCCGCGTCGATGAAGGAGAGCGCCGGGGTCCTGCAGCACGCCAAGCCGCACCCCCGTCAGCCGGGCTCGGCCGACAAGGACGTCGACGCTGTGGCACGCTCGTCCTCATGACGGACCCCGCCCCCCATTCGGCGCAACCCACCTCGGTCGTGCGTCCCGACGGGCCCTGGACGCACCGGGACGTCGCCGCCAACGGCGCGCGTTTCCACATCGCAGAGCTGGGCGACGGGCCCCTGGTACTGCTGCTGCACGGCTTCCCCCAGTTCTGGTGGGCCTGGCGGCACCAGTTGACGGCGCTCGCCGACGCGGGCTTCAGGGCCGTGGCGATGGATCTGCGCGGAGTGGGAGGCAGCGACCGCACGCCGCGCGGTTACGACCCCGCGAACCTGGCGCTCGACATCACCGGCGTCGTACGGTCCCTGGGCGAGCCCGACGCCGCGCTCGTCGGTCACGACCTGGGCGGTTACCTCGCCTGGACGGCGGCCGCCATGCGCCCCAAGCTCGTACGGCGGCTGGTGGTCTCCTCGATGCCGCACCCGAGGCGCTGGCGCTCGGCGATGCTCGGCGACGTCAAGCAGACGACCGCGGGGTCCTACATCTGGGGCTTCCAGCGGCCCTGGATCCCCGAACGCCGGCTCACCGCCGACGACGCAGCTCTGGTCGGACGGCTGATCCGGGACTGGTCGGGGCCGCACCTGCCCGACGACGAGGCCGTGGACACCTACCGGCGCGCCATGAGCATCCCCTCCACGGCGCATTGCTCGATCGAGCCGTACCGCTGGATGGTGCGCTCCCTGGCCCGGCCCGACGGCATCCAGTTCAACCGGCGCATGAAGCGCCCCGTGCGGGTGCCCATGCTGCATCTGCACGGATCACTGGACCCCGTGATGCGCACGCGCAGCGCTGCCGGATCGGGTGAGTACGTCGAGGCGCCGTACCGCTGGCGGCTGTTCGACGGGCTCGGCCACTTCCCGCACGAGGAGGACCCGGTGGCCTTCTCCTCCGAGCTGATCAACTGGCTCAAGGACCCCGAACCCGACCGCTGATCCGGCCCCGGTACACCACCGGCCCGGACGGCCGTCCGGAGGAATCCGACCCCGTTCAGTGACGTCCCGGACGCGCCCGGTATCCGGGCAGGAACGCCTGTTCCTCGAACAGCCACATGCCTGCCGCATAGGCCAATTGGGCGGCATGAGGGCGGTTATCGACCTTGGGGCGGGGGCAGACGTCCGGGTATGGGCTGGACGCACGACTACAGTGACGTAGCACGCACTCGCCGCTCGGCCGCCGCGCCGAGCTCCCACCAGGGGGGCGCCCCGCAACTCGCGGGTACCGACCCACGCGTGGGCATCCCGCACATTCTTCGCCGCCGGGCCCGCTGGGTCTCGGTACGTCTGCGTCACCCGCGCGGCTGAGCCCGCCCCCGTCGAACCGGCCGACGACATCCGCACCAGCTACTGCGCCTCAGAGCGCACAGCTGTCGCTGTCCACCTGCTGGTTCGCGGCGCGGCCTCTGGCGATGTCCTCCTGGACCTCGTCCGCGGTGAGCGCGTACCCCGTGTTGGCATCGTCGAGGGACTTGGCGAAGACCACCCCGTAGACCCTGCCTTCGGGTGTCAGCAGCGGACCGCCGGAGTTGCCCTGCCGCACGGTGGCGTACAGCGAGTACACATCACGGCGGACCGTGCCACGGTGGTAGATGTCGGGGCCGTTGGCCGTGATACGACCGCGGACGCGGGCGGGCTGGACGTTGTACGAGCCGTTCTCCGGGAAGCCCGCGACGATCGCGTTGTTGCCGCCTGACGCGTCCGAGGACGTGAACTTCAGCGCGGGTGCGTTCAGATCGGGTACGTCGAGTACGGCGATGTCGCGCCGCCAGTCGTAGAGGACGACCTTCGCGTCGTACCGCCGGCCCTCGCCGCCTATCTGGACGGTGGGTTCGTCGACCCCGCCGACCACGTGCGCGTTGGTCATCACTCGGCGCTCGCCGAAGACGAACCCGGTGCCCTCCAGCACCTTGCCGCAACTCTGCGCGGTGCCCATGACCTTGACGATGGACCGCTGGGCGCGCGTGGCGACCGCGCTCGACGCCAGGGTCGGGTCGGGAGGCCGGACCTCGGTGATGGGTTCGTTCGCGAAGGGGCTGAAGACCTGCGGGAAGCCGTTCTGCGCGAGAACCGTGGAGAAGTCGGCGAACCAGGTGTCCGCCTGCGTGGGCAGGGCCCGGGAGACGCCGAGGAGCACCTTGGAGCCGCGGACCTCCTTGCCGAGCGTCGGCAGCGTCGTGCCGGCGAGGGCCGAACCGATCAGCCAGGCGACCAGGAGCATCGCCACCACGTTGACGAGGGCGCCTCCGGTCGCGTCCAGGGCACGGGCCGGGGACCAGGTGATGTACCGGCGCAGTTTGTTGCCGAGGTGAGTGGTCAGGGCCTGGCCGATGGAGGCGCAGACGATGACCACGACGACGGCGACGACGGCGACCGTCGTGCTCACCTTGTGGTCGCCGGTCGCCCTGTCCCACAGGAAGGGAAGCAGATAAACGGCGACGAGACCGCCGCCGAGGAAGCCGATCACCGACAGGATGCCGACGACAAAACCCTGGCGATAGCCGACGATCGCGAACCACACGGCGGCGACCAGCAACAGGATGTCCAGCACGTTCAATGCTTCCAGCCTCGCCTCATCACGTTCGGTCCGCACTCGTCCGGCCGGGGATCCGGACCGTCGCACGGCGGCAATGGGGCACGGCGGCACCCTGGGATACACAGCACGGGGGCCACCTTGTCATGCGCGCCAGTCGAGCGGGACCTGCTTGTCGCGGTCCCAGGGGCGCTCCCACCCCGCGAAGTGCAGCAGACGGTCGATGACGCCTGCCGTGAAGCCCCAGACAAGGGCCGATTCGACCAGGAATGCCGGACCTCGGTGGCCGCTGGGATGGACGGTGGTGGCCCGGTTGGCCGGATCCGTGAGATCCGCCACGGGGACCGTGAACACCCGCGCCGTCTCGTTCGGATCGACGACACCGACCGGGCTCTTCTGCCGCCACCAGCCGAGAACGGGCGTCACCACGAAACTGCTGACCGGGATGTACAGCTTGGGGAGCACACCGAAGAGCTGGACGCCGCCCGGATCGAGTCCGGTCTCCTCCTCGGCCTCGCGCAGCGCCGCCCGCAGCGGCCCCTCGGCCCGCGGGTCGCCGTCCTCGGGGTCCAGGGCACCGCCCGGGAACGCGGGCTGGCCGGCGTGCGAGCGCAGCGAGCCGGCACGCTCCATCAGCAGCAGCTCGGGACCGCGCTCGCCCTCACCGAAGAGGATCAGCACGGCGGACTGCCGCCCCCCGCCGTCGGTCGGCGGCAGGAAGCGGCTGAGCTGAAGCGGCTCGACGGTCTGCACGACCCGTAGGACCGGATCCAGCCAGTCGGGCAGCCCCTCCGTGTTCAGCCGACCGCCGTCCGTGCCGCTCATGCGGTCCGTGTTGCTCGCGTGCGTCATCGCCACCCCCGTTCTGCCGGTCCCAACGCCTGCGGGGCCCTCGATCGTTCCGCACGTCCCTCGTGCGGGTGTCCCGGCTTACGGCCTGCCGGACACCGTCCCCCTCCCGGGTGCTGCGCGAGTCCGCGCCGGCGCCTCACCCGGTCCCCAGGGGCGGCGCCGGCTTTCCGCCCGCGTCCAGATATGCCTGCGGGGGCTTCAGACGCTGGCCCGGGAAGCCGCCCTTCTCGTACTTGAGCAGCTTCTTCGCCTTCTCGGGGTCCGTCTCGCCCTCGCCGTAGGCGGGGCAGAGCGGGGCGATCGGACAGGCGCCGCAGGCCGGCTTGCGGGCATGACAGATCCGGCGGCCGTGGAAGATCACGTGATGCGAGAGCATGGTCCAGTCGCTCTTCGGGAAGAGCGCGCCGACGGCGGCCTCGATCTTGTCCGGATCGGTCTGATCGGTCCACTGCCACCGGCGCACGAGCCGCTGGAAATGCGTGTCGACCGTGATGCCGGGGTGACCGAAGGCGTTGCCCAGCACCACGAAGGCCGTCTTCCGGCCGACGCCGGGGAGTTTGACGAGGTCCTCCACGTTGTCGGGAACCTCGCCGCCGAACTGCTCCACCAGCGCCTTGGAGAGCCCGATCACCGACTTCGTCTTGGCCCGGAAGAAGCCGGTCGGGCGCAGGATCTCCTCGACCTCCTCGGGATTGGCCGCGGCGAGGTCCTCGGGAGCGGGGTACCGGGCGAAGAGCGCCGGTGTCGTCTGGTTCACCCGCAGGTCGGTGGTCTGCGCGGACAGGACCGTCGCGACGATCAGCTGGAAGGGGCTCTCGAAGTCCAGCTCTGGGTGGGCGTAGGGATACACCTCGGCGAGCTCACGATCGATACGGCGGGCGCGGCGGACCAGTGCCGCGCGCGACTCGTTCCCGGGGGGCTTCGTGGCGATGGTCTTCGCGGGTGCGGCGTCCTTCACGGCGAGCGTGGTCTTCTCACCGACGACCTCCGGGTGAGCGGTCTTCCTCGCTCCCGTGGCCTTCTTCGTGCCCGCGGCCTTCTTGATCGCGGTCTTCGCGGGAACCGTCTTCCCGGAAGCCGTAGGTGCCTTCTTCACCGCCGCCTTCTTCGCCGCCGCCTTCTTGGGAGCAGCCTTCTTGGAAGCGGTCGCCGACTTCCCGGCGGCCGTTCCCGAAGTCACGCCCTCCCCGGCGGCGGCCTTCTTCGCAGGGGTCTTCTTGGCTGCGGTCTTCTTCGCCGCCGCCTTCCTGGCAGGCTGCCGCGGCGTCGCCTCCTCGGGCGCCGCTTTTGTCGACTTTGAACTTTTCCTTCCGCCACCAGGGTCTTGTTCACCCACAGCGGAATCCCGACGTACAACCACCTGCCCGGCCCCCTCGGCCTGCGCTCTCACCGGCGTTTTGGACACCCGGCCAGCCTAAAGCCCGGCGCCGACATCCGCCCCGGAGCCGGCGGATCAGCCCCCGATTGGACCCCTGCCGCGTACCCCGCGGCGCCGGTGCGGCATCCTTGTGACAGATCACACTGTTTGGATCGTCCGGCAAAATGGGGAACACGGTCCCCTGGTACGTGGGGGAACGAGATCCCCTGAGCAGGTCGACAAGGAGAGAACTCGTGGACGACGTTCTGCGGCGCGCCCCGCTCTTCGCGGCGCTCGATGACGAGCAGGCCGCGGAGCTCCGCGCCTCCATGAGTGAGGTGACCCTCGCCCGCGGGGACTCACTGTTCCACGAGGGCGACCCCGGTGACCGCCTCTACGTGGTCATGGAGGGCAAGGTCAAGCTTCACCGCACTTCCCCCGACGGCCGCGAGAACATGCTTGCGGTCCTCGGCCCCGGTGAGCTCATCGGCGAGCTGTCGCTCTTCGACCCCGGCCCGCGTACCGCCACCGCGACCGCGCTGACCGAGGTCAAGCTGCTGGGCCTCGGGCACGGCGACCTCCAGCCGTGGCTGAACGCGCGGCCCGAGGTGGCCGCCGCGCTGCTGCGTGCCGTCGCGCGGCGCCTGCGCAAGACCAACGACCAGATGTCCGACCTGGTCTTCTCGGACGTGCCCGGCCGGGTCGCCAGGGCACTGCTGGACCTCTCCCGGCGGTTCGGAGTGCAGTCCGAAGAGGGCATCCACGTCGTGCACGACCTCACACAGGAGGAGCTGGCCCAGCTGGTCGGCGCGTCCCGCGAGACGGTCAACAAGGCGCTGGCGGACTTCGCCGGGCGCGGCTGGCTCCGTCTGGAGGCGCGCGCGGTGATCCTGCTGGACGTGGAGCGGCTGGCCAAGCGCTCGCGCTGAGTCCGGTACGCCGGAGCCGGCCCCGCACAACGACCATCGGGCCCCGCCTCTCGAGAGGCGGGGCCCGTCGTCGTGAGGCCGCCGGGGCCCCCGAGCCCCCGAACCGTTCGCCATCGGGTGACGGGAGCGGTCGGCGCATCATCGGCGGCCGCGGGCAGGGCACGCGCCCTCCGAATGCCCGAGGCGTTCGCCGCGTACCCCGCTGAGGGCGGAGCGGACGCACTCGACGGCCATGCTCCCGTGCGAGTCGAACGGCGGTCCGGCCGTCCGGCATCGCTCCGTCGGAGGGCCTTTGATCCCCGCTCGGGAGTACGCACGCGTGCACGGTGTCAGGGCGCCGGGCTCCTACGGACTCCCATCGGGCGAGACCTTCAGATCAGCCCGTGTTCCCTGAGGTAGTCCAACTGCGCCCGCACGGACAGCTCGGCGGCCGGCCACAGGGAGCGGTCCACGTCCGCGTAGACATGGGCCACGACCTCGTCCGGCGTTCGGTGGCCGTTCTCGACGGCCGTCTCGACCTGGGCGAGCCGGTGGGCACGGTGGGCGAGGTAGTACTCGACGGCACCTTGCGCGTCCTCCAGCACGGGCCCGTGGCCCGGCAGGACGGTGTGGACGCCGTCGTCGACCGTCAGCGACCTGAGCCGGCGCAGGGAGTCCAGATAGTCCCCCAGGCGGCCGTCGGGGTGGGCCACGACCGTCGTACCGCGGCCCAGGATGGTGTCCCCGGTCAGGACGGCCCGGTCGGCCGGGAGATGGAAGCACAGGGAGTCGGCGGTGTGGCCCGGTGTCGGCACGACGCGCAGTTCCAGGCCGCCGACCGCGACGACGTCCCCGTGGCCGAGACCCTCGTCGCCGAGCCGGAGCGCCGGGTCCAGGGCGCGCACCCCCGTACCGGTCAGCTCGGCGAACCTCACGGCGCCCTCCGCATGGTCGGGGTGACCGTGCGTGAGAAGCGTGAGAGCGATCCGCTTGCCGGACTTCTCCGCCGTGTCGATGACATGCCGCAGATGGCCGTCGTCGAGCGGACCGGGGTCGATCACCACGGCGAGTTCGGAGTCGGGCTCGGAGACGATCCACGTGTTGGTGCCGTCGAGTGTCATCGGCGAGGCGTTGGGGGCGAGGACGTTCACGGCGCGCGCGGTCGCGGGACCCGAGAGGACCCCGCCGCGCGGCTGTCCGGGGAGAGCTGTGGCGTCCGTCATGCGCCGGCACCTTCCTTCGCGTAGGTCATGCGGGCGCTTCCCCCGTCGGAATGTGCTTGGTGAACTCGTCGTGTCCGGGCCAGGCCAGCACGACCTCGCCGTTCTCCAGACGGGCCCGGGCCAGGACCGGCGTCAGGTCACGACCGGGCGCGGCCTCCAGCGTCTCGGAGGCGGTGGCGTAGGGGACGAGCTGACGCAGGGTCGCGACGGTGGGCGGCATCATCAGCAGCTCGCCCTTGTCGTACGAGGCCGCCGCCTCCGAGGGCCGGATCCAGACCGTGCGATCGGCCTCCGTGGAGGCGTTGCGGGTGCGCTGGCCCTCGGGGAGTGCCGCCACGAAGAACCATGTGTCGTAGCGGCGGGGTTCGAACTCCGGGGTGATCCAGCGGGTCCACGCGCCGAGCAGATCGGAACGCAGGACCAGTCCCCTGCGATCGAGGAACTCGGCGAAGGACAGATCGCGGGCGACCAGGGACGCGCGGTCGGCCTCCCAGTCGGAGCCGGTGGTGTCGCCGACGACCGTCTCGGGGGTCGGGCCGGCGAGCAGTACACCCGCCTCCTCGTACGTCTCCCGTACGGCGGCGCAGACGATCGCCTGGGCGGACGTCTCGTCGACGCCGAGGCGATCCGCCCACCACGCGCGCGTGGGGCCCGTCCAGCCGACCAGGCGTTCGTGGTCGCGCGGATCGACGCCGCCGCCCGGGTAGGCGTACGCGCCTCCCGCGAAGGCCATGGAGGCGCGTCTGCGCAGCATGTGGACCGCGGGGGCGCCGTCGTCGGTGTCCCTGAGGAGCATCACGGTGGCCGCGCGCTTCGGGTCGGCCGGGGTGAGCGTGCCCTCTGCGAGCGCGCGGATCCGTTCTGGCCACTCCGGTGGGAACCACTGCCCATTAGCCATGGCCGGAGGCTATCCCGTACTGGGCGGATGTTCGAGTGCCAATGATCGGCCCCGGCCGCCCCGCCGCCGGACGGGCGCGCTCTTCCGGGCCGGCCACGGGTCGAACCCGGGTTCCGCGGGTGCGGAGCCGTCCCGGAGAGCCCGACTACGCCTGGGTCAGCTCCACCTGGATCTCCACCTCGACCGGCGCGTCCAGCGGGAGCACCGCGACGCCGACCGCGCTGCGGGCGTGCACACCCCTGTCGCCGAGGACCTCGGCGAGCAGCTCGCTGGCGCCGTTGACGACCCCGGGCTGGCCCGTGAAGTCGGTCGCCGACGCCACGAAGCCGACGACCTTCACCACGCGGGCGATGCGGTCGAGGTCGCCGGCCACGGACTTGACCGCGGCGAGGGCGTTCAGCGCGCAGGTACGGGCGAGGTCCTTGGCCTCCTCCGCGGTGACCTCGGCGCCCACCTTGCCGGTCACCGGGAGCTTGCCCTCCACCATGGGCAGCTGGCCCGCGGTGTAGACGTACACCCCGGACTGCACGGCCGGCTGGTAGGCCGCGAGCGGCGGCACGACCTCCGGCAGCGTCAGACCCAGTTCGGCGAGCCGGGACTCGACCGCGCTCATGCCTGCTTCTCCCGCTTCAGATAGGCCACCAGCTGCTCCGGGTTGTTCGGGCCGGGCACGACCTGGACGAGCTCCCAGCCGTCCTCGCCCCAGGTGTCCAGAATCTGCTTCGTGGCATGGACGAGCAGCGGCACGGTTGCGTATTCCCACTTGGTCATGGGGGCGACTGTAGCCGCTGCGGCGTGCGGTGCATGTGGCCGCCCGGCACCCCGGAGGGGGCCGCGTGCGGCCGACTGTTGCCACAGTTGTCCACAGCCTCCCGCGTAGGCCGCGCGCTGACTGGTTAGGCTCGAAGACGTGAGCAGGCTCCAGGTCGTCAGCGGCAAGGGCGGAACCGGTAAGACAACGGTCTCCGCCGCACTCGCGCTCGCCCTCGCGACCGAGGGCAAGCGCACTCTTCTCGTGGAGGTCGAAGGCAGACAGGGCATCGCACAGCTCTTCGAGACGGAGGCGTTGCCGTACGAGGAACGAAAGATCGCCGTCGCCCCGGGCGGCGGTGAGGTCTACGCGCTCCAGATGTTCTACAAGATGGGCGGCGCGGGGCGCGCCCTGAAGAAGCTCGGCGCGATCGACTTCGCCACGACCGTCGCGCCCGGCCTCAGGGATGTGCTCCTGACCGGCAAGGCGTGCGAGGCCGTTCGCCGGAAGGACCGGAGCGGCCGTTTCGTATACGACTACGTGGTGATGGACGCCCCGCCCACGGGACGCGTCACCCGCTTCCTGAACGTGAACGACGAGGTGGCCGGGCTCGCCAGGATCGGCCCGATACACAATCAGGCCCAGGCCGTGATGCGGGTGCTGAAGTCGCGGGAGACGGCCGTGCACCTGGTGACGCTGCTGGAGGAGATGCCCGTCCAGGAGACGGCGGACGGCATCACCGAACTGCGCGCCGCCAAGCTCCCGGTGGGCCGGATCATCGTCAACATGGTGCGCCCCACGATCCTGGACCAGGCGGACCTCGATCTCGCGCACGCGGTACCGCGGACCGCCGTCGCCAAGTCCCTGTCGGGTGCCGGACTCGGCGGAGCGCGCCGCGGCGGGCTTGCCGAACGGCTGGTGGACCCGCTGCTCCGGCAGGCCGACGAGTACGCGGAGCGCTTCGCGCTGGAGCGCGAACAGCGCGGCGTGCTCACGGAGCTGGGCCTGCCCCTGCGCGAACTGCCGCTGCTCGCCGAGGGAATGGACCTCGCGGGCCTGTACGAACTGGCCTCGGAACTGCGTCAGCAAGGGATCTCATGAGCTCGGACCCCTCCCCCACACGCGACGAATCGGCCTCCGCACCGGATGCGGCACTCCTCCACGACACGGGCTCCGTGCGCGCGTTGAACCCGGGTCCCGTCCTGGAGGTCGACCCTCTTCTCGACGACCCCGAGACGCGCATCATCGTGTGCTGCGGCTCGGGCGGCGTGGGCAAGACGACCACGGCGGCCGCCCTCGGGCTGCGCGCGGCGGAGCGCGGCCGCAAAGTGGTCGTGCTCACCATCGACCCGGCCCGCCGGCTCGCCCAGTCGATGGGCATCGACGCACTGGACAACACCCCCCGGAGGGTGAAGGGCATCGAGGACACCGCGGGCGGCGAACTGCACGCCATGATGCTCGACATGAAGCGCACCTTCGACGAGATCGTCGAGGCGCATGCGGACCGCGAGCGGGCGGCCGCCATTCTGGGCAACCCCTTCTACCAGTCGCTCTCCGCCGGCTTCGCGGGCACGCAGGAGTACATGGCGATGGAGAAGCTGGGGCAGCTGCGCGCACGGGACGAGTGGGACCTCATCGTCGTCGACACTCCGCCGTCCCGTTCGGCGCTGGACTTCCTCGACGCCCCCAAGCGCCTCGGATCCTTCCTGGACGGCAAGTTGATCCGGGTCCTGATGGCCCCGGCGAAGGTCGGCGGGCGCGCGGGAATGAAATTCCTGAACGTCGGGATGTCGATGATGACCGGCGCCCTGGGGAAGCTGCTCGGCGGACAGCTCCTGAAGGACGTGCAGACCTTCGTGGCCGCGATGGACACCATGTTCGGCGGGTTCCGCACCCGCGCGGACGCCACCTACAGACTGCTGCAGGCGCCCGGTACGGCCTTCCTGGTGGTGGCGGCGCCGGAGCGGGACGCGCTGCGGGAGGCGGCGTACTTCGTGGAGCGGCTGGCCGCCGAGGACATGCCGCTGGCCGGCCTCGTGCTCAACCGGGTCCACGGCAGCGACGCCGTCCAGCTCTCGGCCGAGCGGGCACTCGCCGCCGCGGAAAATCTTGAAGAGCCCCGCATTGTGGATCAGCAGGGCGGGAAAGCTGGACTTCGTAACTCTCCCGACACGTACGGCAGTTCATCTTCTTCCGCCTCCGAGGCATCTGACACCGACGCAGGCTCCCCCGCCGCCACGGACCAGGACCGGAGCGTGGAGCAACTCACGGCAGGCCTGTTGAGGCTTCACGCGGAGCGCATGCAGTTGCTCTCCCGTGAACAGCGCACGCGTGACCGCTTCACCGCGCGCCACCCCGAGGTGGCGGTTGCGGAAGTGGCCGCGCTGCCCGGTGACGTCCACGACCTCGTGGGACTGCGGGACGTCGGAGACCGGCTCGCGGCCAATCAGGACGAGCGTCCCGAGGAGCACGAAGCACACGGTTAAGGAGCCCTGATCGTCCGGTGCGGTGACCGAGTCCCTCCGCGACCCGCACCACACATGAGCGTCCCGGCGAGCAGGCATGGCTGTCGCACCGTTCGCCCCGGGGCCGCCCCGAAACCGGGCGCCCTCTGGGGCGCGTAGTCGACACACAGGCTGTGGAAACCGACCCGCACACACGCTGCCCGAGCGACTGCGTCCACCGATCAACGAGGGCACGGGCCCCCACGGACGTCCCGGCATGGAGTCATGACGATCCTGCAGGCCCGGCCGTCAGGAGTGACCGCGCGCACTGCGGGCGCGGATCAGCCATGACAGCAGGCTCACGCCGACCCTGCCGCATGACGATGCCGGTCGTGACGGCAGCCGTTGTGTGCGGCGCAGACCTCATGAGCGTCCCGCACAACGGACGTCCTGGGTCATCGACGGTCGGCGGATCCGCTCTCCGTGGACTCGCCGAGGGCACGTCGGGGACGACCCGACGCCCCGGGAAGTCCCCGAAGGCGTCCGCGTCCACCGACAGCTCGAGCCGATCCCGGACCCGGCCGGTCCTCAGCCCACGGCCGCGTAGTTCTCGTACACCTCTTCCTCGTCGAGGGGCAGCAGGCCCGCTCCCCGCTCGTACTCCGTACGCGCGGTCTCCAGCAGGCGACGCCACGAGGTGACGGTCGGCCGCCTGCGCAGCAGTGCGCGGCGCTCTCGCTCCGTCATGCCACCCCACACGCCGAATTCGACGCGGTTGTCCAACGCATCGGCCAGGCACTCCGTGCGTACCGGACACCCGGTGCACACAGCCTTGGCCCTGTTCTGCGCTGCTCCTTGAACGAACAGTTCATCCGGATCGGTAGTGCGGCAGGCCGCCTGCGCACTCCAGTCGGTTACCCAGCCCATACCGGCGCCGTCCTCTCCCGAATCGAGGCTCCCCCACGGCGGCAGCGGCATATTCACCGCCGCCAGTTGAGGACGTTACGGAAGGCGGGCACAGCGCAACACCCCCTTCGGGCCCAATCTTGAATGGCCCGAACGGACTATGGGTAAACGGCAGATCACCCGGGGGAGTGAGCTGGGGGTATACGTAACTTTCCCGGCGAACCGGACAATTCAGTTACGTCACAACGGACACCCAGTGACACACAAGGCGGATTCGGACACGCACCCAACAAAAAACTCGGGAGAACACCGGAACGATTCGGGGTCGCCGGACGTACTTGATACGTGGCCCTACTGCTGTGACAGTTGGGTTCAGCTTAGGCCAATGCCTGTACGCATGTCCGCCGAATGAGAACGTAGGCTGCCCTCATGCCAAAGAAGCGCTCGGGCGGGGGGACGTCCCCCGTGCAGCTGGCCGCCAAGTTCCTCGGAGTAAGTGTGCTCGCGGGGGCGGTGATGGCCGGCATCGCGCTGCCCGCAGCCGGCGCGCTCGGGCTCGCGGCCAAGGGGTCGGTCAAGGGATTCGACGACATTCCGGCCAATCTGCAGAGCCCTCAGCTCAGCCAGCGCACCACCATCCTGGACAGCCAGGGCGGCCAGATCGCCACGGTCTACTCGCGCGACCGCACGGTGGTGGACCTCAAGGACATCTCGCCGTACATGCAGAAGGCGCTCGTCGCCATCGAGGACTCGCGGTTCTACCAGCACGGCGCGATCGACCTGAAGGGCGTCCTGCGCGCGCTGAACCAGAACGCGCAGAGCGGCGGAGTGGCCCAGGGCGCCTCCACGCTGACCCAGCAGCTGGTGAAGAACTACTTCGTGGAGGAGGCCGGCGACGACCCGACGAAGGTCGCCCAGGCCACCCAGCAGACCGTCGGCCGGAAGATCCGCGAGCTGAAGTACGCGATCCAGATCGAGGAGAAGCTCGGTAAGAAGAAGATCCTCGAGAACTACCTGAACATCACGTTCTTCGGCCAGCAGGCGTACGGCGTCGAGGCCGCCTCCCAGCGGTACTTCTCCAAGCACGCCAAGGACCTGAGCCTGCAGGAGTCCGCGCTGCTCGCGGGCCTCGTCCAGTCGCCCACGCGGTACGACCCCGTGAACGACGCGACGGAGGCCAAGAAGCGGCGCAATGTGGTGCTCCAGCGCATGGCGGATGTGCACGACATAACCCAGGCCGAGGCCGACAAGGCCAAGGCGACCCCCCTCGGACTGCATGTGAGCCAGCCGAAGAACGGTTGCATCACGGCCGTCAAGGGCGCGGGCTTCTTCTGCGACTACGTCCGCGAGGTGTTCCTGAACAACCCGTCGTTCGGCAAGACCCAGGCGGACCGGGCGAAGATCTGGAACCGCGGTGGTCTGACGATCCGCACGACGCTCGACCCGCAGGCGCAGGAATCGGTGCAGTCGTCCATAAAGAAGCACGTCTACAAGAGCGACGAAGTGGCCACGGCCGCGACCATCGTCGAGCCGGGCACGGGCAAGATCCTCGCGATGGGCCAGTCCCGTCCGTACGGCTTCGGCAAGAACGAGACCCAGATCAACCTCTCGGTGGACAAGTCCATGGGCGGTGGCGCGGGCTACCAGCCCGGTTCGACGTTCAAGCCGATCGTGGCCGCGGCCGCCATCGAAGGCGGCACGCCGGCCACCCAGGAGTTCCCCTCGCCGTACGAGATGGCGTATCCGAGCCCGGTCTCGATCTGTGACGGCAAGGTCTGGAAGGACGACCCGTACAAGCCGACCACGCTGACGAACGAGGACGAGTCGGAGCACGGGCCGTACAGCATGAAGGAGGCGACCGCCAAGTCGGTCAACACCTACTACGTGCAGCTGATCGGCGACATCGGCATCTGCCCGGTGATCGACATGGCCAAGAAGATGGGCGTCAACCGGGCGGACGGCGCTGCGATCAACCAGGCGCCGTCGATCGCGCTCGGCACCCAGGAGATGTCCCCGCTGACGATGGCGAGCGCCTACGCGGCCTTCGCCGACCGCGGCACGTACTGCACGCCGGTCGCCATCGAGTCCATCACGCAGACCGTCGCCAACCAGAAGAAGTCCCTGCCCGTCCCGAAGACGACATGCTCGCGCGCGATGTCCGAGACCACCGCCGACACGATCAGCACCCTCCTCAAGGGCGTGGTCGAGGACGGCACGGGTACGCCTGCGGGCCTCGGCAGCCGTCCCAGCGCGGGCAAGACCGGTACGACGGACAATCGCTACGCGGCCTGGTTCGTCGGCTACACGCCGAACATGGCGGGCGCCGTCTGGGTCGGCGACCCGGCCCACAAGCGGCAGATGAAGAGCATCCGCATCGGCGGCGTGTGGAACGACAAGGTCTACGGTGGCCAGGTCCCGGGCCCGATCTGGCGCGACATGATGAACGGCGCACTGCAGAACAAGCCGGTCGAGAACTTCAACCTCGTCAACATCCCCGACCGACAGGACCGGGGGGACGGAGACGGTCACGGTGACGGGCACGGCCGCGGCAACGACAACGGCGGCCTGGCCAACGGCGGTCTGACCGACGGAGGCGCCAACGGCGGTCAGACCGGTGGCGGGTTCCCGACGCCTTCCTTCTCCATTCCCGAGGGATGGATCCAGGGGAACGGAAACGGCGGCAACGGAAACGGCGGACAACGGGGCTAACCGGCACCGCGGGTCCGCGGCCGTCGGCGCCGCGCCGGCGCCGAGGTGATGCTCGTACGACGACGGGGCGCTCCTTCTGCGAGGAGCGCCCCGTCGTGCCGTCCCCGGTGCGGGGCCGTTCGGTCAGCCGCCCGCGAGGAGCTGCTTGACCACGGCGGCGACACGACCGCCCTCCGCCTGACCGGCCACCTTCGGGTTCACGATCTTCATGACCTGGCCCATGGCGCGCGGGCCCTCGGCCCCGGCCGCCTTCGCCTCCTCGACGGCCTGCGCGACGATCTGCCGCAGCTCGTCGTCGGACATCTGCTTGGGCAGGTACGTGGCCAGCAGCTCGCCCTCCGCCTTCTCCCGCTCGGCCTGCTCGGGGCGGCCGCCCTGCGCGAAGGCGTCCGCGGCCTCGCGGCGCTTCTTCGCCTCGCGAGTGATCACCTTGGTGACCTCCTCGTCGGAGAGCTGGCGCTTCTCCTTGCCGGCGACCTCCTCCTTGGTGATCGCGGTGAGCGTCAGCCGGAGCGTCGAGGAGCGGAGCTCGTTGCGCTCCTTGATCGCGGCGTTGAGGTCTTCCTGCAGCTTCGACTTGAGCGTGGTCATGGCTCCGATTGTCGCAGGTGTGACGGCGCGACCGCCCATTGATTTCCGGGGGTTCGCACGGCCCTGCCCGAACACGCGCCGGCAACGGGCCCTCGTCGGCGGCGGAGGCGCTCGCCCGGCGGTGCTCCCGTTGTCCACAGGTGAGTCGACGCCGCCTCTTGTTCTGACACGATGGTCGTATGCGCGCGCGATACGGAGTACCCCTGGGAATCACGGCGGTGGCCGCCGCCGGACTGCTCTACTCGGCCGGGTTCGAAGCCCGCTCCTTCCGGCTGCGCCGGGTGACGATCCCGGTGCTGCCGCCGGGGGCGCGCCCACTGCGCGTGCTCCAGGTCTCGGACATCCACATGGTGAGCGGGCAGTGCAAGAAGCAGCGCTGGCTGCGCTCGCTGGCGGGTCTGCGCCCCGACTTCGTGATCAACACCGGGGACAACCTCTCCGACCCGGAGGGCGTGCCCGAGGTGCTGGACGCGCTCGGCCCGCTGCTGGAGTTCCCGGGGGCGTACGTCTTCGGTTCGAACGACTACTACGGTCCCAAACTGCGCAACCCCGCCCGGTACTTGCTGGAGAAGACGCAGGGCCGCCACGGTCTGAACGGCAACGCGCCCGCGGTCGGGGTCGTCCACAACCCCTGGGAGGACCTGCGCGACGGCTTCGACGCCGCCGGCTGGCAGAACCTGACCAACACGCGGGGGGCGCTGAAGATCGACGGCCTGGAGGTGGAACTGACGGGCCTGGACGATCCGCACATCCGGCGCGACCGCTACGAACACGTGGCGGGCGGCCCGTCCTCGTCGGCGGACTTCTCGATGGGCGTGGTCCACGCCCCGTACCTGCGCACTCTGGACGCGTTCACGTCGGACGGCTATCCGCTGATCCTGGCGGGGCACACTCACGGCGGCCAGCTGTGCATCCCCTTCTACGGTGCGCTGGTCACCAACTGCGACCTGGACACGGACCGGGTGAAGGGCCTGTCCCGGCACACCGCCGAGGGCCGGGCGTCGTATCTGCACGTGTCGGCGGGCTGCGGCACCAACCGCTACACGCCGGTGCGGTTCGCGTGCCCGCCGGAGGCGTCGCTGCTGACACTGGTCGGCAAGGAGTAGCGGCCCGGACGCGGGCGGCGGCCGTATCCCGGACCGTAACCCGACTGGACCACCCATATCGCCCGATCTGCCCCATCCACTTAGCGTGAGGGCATGATCTCGCCGATACCCAAGGAGATCCCCGACCTGCCGGCGGTGCAGAGCAGGCCGAGGCTGCGGCCGTCCTTCGTTCCTCCTGCGGCCGTGGTGGCCCCCACCTATCGTCCGATGGCGGCCGCCTACCGTTTGCTGGTCGCGCTGGTCGCCGCGGCGGCGGTGGCCCTCGATCTGCTCATCGGCAGTCCGGTCCGGGTACTGAGCCAGTTCGCTGTCCAGGCCAACGTGATCGTCGCCGTGGTCTTCGCCCTGTCGGCATGGCGATGCACGACGGCCCGCCGCCCGCTGCCCGCCCTGGTGACCGGGGGCGCGCTGTTCTATGTGCTGATCGCCGGCCTGGTCTACCACGTGCTCCTGCTGCACGAACCGGGCGCTTTCTCCCTGACGAGCCGACCCGCCGTACACACGGTCTGGGCGGCGGTCGCGAGCCACGTGATCCACACGGTGACGCCGGTCGCGGTGCTCCTGGACTGGCTGCTGATCATGCGCCCGCCCCCGCTGTCCCTGCGCCATGCGCGGACGTGGCTGCTGTACCCCATGGCGTACCTGGCCGCATCCCTGGTGCGCGGCGAACTGATCCCTCCGGGCACGCCCGGCCGGTACCTCTACCCCTTCCTGGACGTGGGCCGACTCGGCTACCGAAGCGTCCTCGCCAACGCGCTGCTCCTGGGTCTGGCGTTCTTCGCCCTGGCCGTCCTCCTGGTCGCACTGGACCACATCCGCCCCGACCCCACCCGCCGTCACCGCCGAAAAACCGGATTTCGTCTACGGCTGCCGGTGGGCTAAAGTAAACGTCGTCGCCGCGACAAGCAGCGACATCGGGGTGTAGCGCAGCTTGGCAGCGCGCTTCGTTCGGGACGAAGAGGTCGTGGGTTCAAATCCCGCCACCCCGACAGTGAAGTACCAGGTCAGGGGCCTGATCCGCAGAGCGGGTCGGGCCCCTGAGCGGTTTCCGGGGCCTCCTGGGAGAAATCCGGGAGAAGATCTTGGAATCTAGCTACCAGATGACTCCCGGCAGCACGCCGACTCGAGGGCTACGCGCTCGCGGCTGCAGACCTATGACCGCGGAAGAAAGTTCGGCGGCCGGGAGGGTCCCCTAAGGGCTGTCCCGTCATGCCCGGCGGGCGCACGACGACGGCTCGACACCTCACCACGTTGTCAAATCGTCTGAATATACCCAGTATGGGACGACCCTTCGCCTTGCGATACACCGCGTCGTGACGACCGCTGATACACCGGAGGATGACGGGGCAGCCCTTAAACCCCTCTGGATCCAGATGCGAGTGGCGCTGAAGTGGCATAGGTCACTACGCTCTCAACATGGTGACCTTGGGGGAGGCAGGGCGCTCTGGATCCAACGCGTATCGCGGGTTCCGAGCTGCCAAACGCATCGTGCACAGGCGGGCATTGTTGGCTGACATTCGGTACCGGGCAGCCGTCGAAGCCCTTTATCCGGATCGTAGGCGGGGCGATCCGACACCACCACAAATCGCACAAGCCGCTAAATTGCTCTGTGACGAGCTGGATCACACACCGCTCCCCATGGAGCGCACGCGCGGGATCGGCCGAACCGTGGCCCGCTTGACTCGGGAGCATATTTCTCACGGCGTCCGCTTTCCGGAGTGGCGCAATGGCATGAACGCCACATTTTTTCAGCGAATGTCGCTGTGGGGTGAACGAGCTGCCGGATCTTCAAGAGGTGGCGAAGCCCTTCTTCTAGCCGGAATGCGCCCGAGCCCCGAACAGGCAGCTATATTCGGCAAGCTTTTTTCTGTGGCAGCATACGGTCTACTGATCGACTCCCGAGGACCATCGGACGACGAAGACGCCCTTCGGATCGAGATGGCGAACGAGATCCTCCACGGCGTGGCCGACGAAGTCCGCATGGCCCGCTATCGGCTCCTTCAAGACGGAGTCAATTCCCTGGCTACCGGTGTGGCTACGATAGTGACCAGCTATCTAGGTTTCCAACAGCCACTCGAAAACGCGCTTGAGTTTGGTGGAGCGAGCTTTGCTGTTGCAGCCGGTATCACCACTGCCCGACACCTTGGCGTGCAATTCCTCGGCGAGAAGCAGCAAGAGGCACGTCGGCAAGCCAGGCACTGGCTTCTTTCGCTTCATGCATGGATGATCGCTTACGTTGTCTGGGGGCGAGAGGCAGTTCAAATCGGGGAGTATGAGGGAATTGATCAATTGGCATACGTTGCCCGCGTCCTCACCTCGGGCGATGCAAGTATTCCGGAACTCCCGAGAGACGAATTAATCCAAGAGGACCTACATCTCTTGATTGAGAACTCAGAGAGAGCTGCCGACAGTGAGTTGACAGCGGCCCTGATGAGGCTTCAGGGCGTCCTGCGATGGAGAACTGAACATCTGGGGTCAGCGATCGGAAATCTAATCACTATCGTTCAGAATGTCCCCGAAATCGGGGATGACTTGAATCCCCCGATCGCTTTGCCTGATAGCGGCTTGGGCCCGCCACGGCTACCGTCCGCTCGATCCGGCGAGGACCCAGATCGCAGCCTAACCGCCGAGCCACCTCACAACTGAAAACGCCGGTTCAGGCCAGCTCTCCCAACTGAAGGAGCTGGCCTGACTCGTTTAGACACTCCAGAGAAACCTTGGGACTCTGCGCAAAACGACGTTTACTGGTGCAGTCTCAGATGCTCTTGCAAGAGTGCGTTGAGCACGGCCACCGGAGACGTAGCGCACATCGCAAGCCGGGCGTCGAGGGACGCTTCCCACTCCGAGGTGAGGTTCGCCAACAGCTCGTGACGCATCTCTCGGGTGATGTGCGAGTAACGCGCCTGCACTGAGCCGTCGATGTGCCCCATGCGTTCATCCATGAGTTTGGACGGTGTACGGAAGCCCTCCATGCGCGTCTTGTGCGTGTGGCGCAGCCCGTGGGGGGTGAGCCCCTTCGCAACTGGCACCCAGCAACTTTCGGCCCGTGCCTGTGCGCCCCTCCCTCGCGCCGGCACACCGGGCCAGGGGCGGGCGAGAACGGGCACGGGCCGTGCCTCCTGCGGCGCCTTCTTCGGGTACCAGCCGGAAGCGGCCGGCGTGAACAACCACGTGGCGAACCCGTTCCGGCGCCAGTGCTCCGCCTGGTCGACGGCGCC
>Ga0102590_1000790_pt1 | contig 59427 bp, 44 predicted proteins | sample AraplaMF_Col_mMF_FD_76859 | JGI IMG/M metagenome (GOLD analysis project Ga0102590, IMG submission 76859) | Arabidopsis root microbial communities from the University of North Carolina, USA - plate scrape MF_Col_mMF | ecosystem: Host-associated > Plants > Roots > Endosphere | place: USA...
CACCGTTGTCAGAATGGCCGGCACCTTGAATTCCTTGGCCGCTTTCGATACCAGCGCGACGTTGTTGCGCAGCTGGACCGGGTCGATCGATTTGGTGGCAAACGCCATCTGCGACTGGTGATCGATCAGGATCAGGGCGTGGTTGCTTGGGCTCAGCAGGTTTTGGGCTGGTTTGGCGATAGCGGTAGGCATGGTGGTTCTCCTTAATATTCAATAATTTCGATTTGGTGTCTGACGCTGTTTGCGTTGTCGCTGCGTCGATGGAATGAAGTATGCGCGGCCCAGTCCAAAACAAAAAGCGGAAAAATTTCCGCCTTATTATCGAAATTTTCGAATGTATATTCCTGTCGTTGCACAGGCTATCTTCGTTTGCTGACGAGCTGCTGCTGATATTCGATGGGAATGTTGAACTGACTTTGAAGGAGACGAATATAGTTGCGTGCCTTGAGATCAAACGGCGCTTCACCTACAACGATAAGGCGAGCAGCACGTTGCGCTTCGGGCCAATAGGAATATTCAAGCAACTGACCCAACGCCTCGCGGATGCAGGCTCTGGCCGTACCGGAAGTTTTGACTTCGTAATACCAATACTGATCTTTCGATCTGCGTACTACGATATCTATCCGCATGCCTGCGCCGTTGCATTGCTCGCAACCGACATTTTCAGCGCCATGTTCCGAGCGGAGACGTTCCAATAAGGCTTGTTGAATTTCAATATGGCGCAAGCTGACGTCAATGACGCGCTGTTCTCGTGTGTACTGGGTATCTGTCTTGGCCTCCAGTTCACCGGCGGTAAATTGGAACTGCTGTGTATCTGTAGTTTGCAGCGGTTCAGTACCTTGCGGTCCCTCCACGTACTCATACAGCGGCAGCAGTTCGTCGAAAGCGTTTAGGACCTTGCCGGGCTCGAATTCATCCAGCGGCATGTAGTCGCCGAAGAAAATAAAAACGCCAGATTTCATCTGCTCTGGATGAATCTGTTTTTCATTGCGCCAAGGACTCCAGCGCTTGTCATGGTGGCATATACGGAATCCGGGGAAAGCTTCCGGATATAGGCGCATGAACTCGTTAAAACGTCTTATTTTCTCGTAGAGTTTTGAAACATCAGGCAGCGTCTGGCTTGGCTCCAGCGAAAATGCCACTCCATAGCGTAAGCACTCGACGCCATCGAATTGCTGCAAGCCGATGTTGAACTGCAGCTCTGTCCGTCCACCATAGTGAAATGCCCACTCTTCGTCGTCACTGATGGTGATATCGTGAAAGATAGCGCCGCCGCCCAGTGCCAGCCTTTTTAAATTTTTGATGCGCTTGCGTAAAGACTGAAGACCGCCAATTGCATACAGGCGGCTCAATCCATTAAGCTGCATTGCAATTGCGCGCAGGGACATCTCTTGCCGTTCGTTGTACACGAGATTTCCTGTTATTGCTGCACCAGCATCAGCAGGCCGATAAAGTCGAGGTGGCGCTGCGGAGCGTTGGGCAGGCCGGGGGCGTAGCAGTCGAAGCCGGTCTGGCCGCCGCCGGCGTCCAGCGGCACGGATACCCCCAGCCGGCTGGCGCCGTAGTGCATCACCAGCGAATGGCTCCACAGCAGTGGCAGCGGGATGCTGGAGTAGATGAAGGGCAGCGTTTCGGTATCCGCATGGCGCGTGACGACACGGGTGTCGATGGCAAAGCCTTCCGGCGTGCTCAGTTCCAGCTGCAGCGTGTCGTGGTGCGGGTCGGATTTCAGGAACAGCGCCAGCGGGAACATTTCGCTGTTCAGCTCCAGCCGGCTGCCTGGCAGCATGCGCAGGTAGTCCAGCTGCATCAGGCGGTTGGCGATGTGGCCAGGCTCCACCGGGCCGCTGGTGAACTGCTGCAGATTCAGGGCCGGGATGTACATCGCCTCCGTTTTCGCGAACGGCGATATGCTTTGCAAGCGCGCCAGCGTGGCGGCCAGCGGTTCGGCGTTCTGCGCCTTCAATGTCAGCAGGCGCTGGGCCACCAGCGCGCCGATGATGGAGGTGGCGTGCGGCGTGTCGTAGTGGGCGGCGTCGCGGTACATCCACTCAGGCGCGCGGCCGAGGAACAGCGCCGACATCCAGGCGCGGATGTCGATGAAGGGCAGCGCCAGTTCCTGGTAGGCGCGGATCTGAGCATCGTAGATCGGGTTCTGCACCGCCATCGAGAAGTGTTGCTGCTGCGCCAGCACCAGCGGCACGAAGACGGCCGAGGGATACAGCCGCGCTGCGGTTTTCAGCAGCAGATGGAAGCACATCAGCCACGATTCGGCGCCGCCCGGACGCGGCGCGAAGTGGCCGGCGTCGTTGATGCCGTATTCGTACAGGATCACATCGGCCGGCCGGCCATTGAAGGTTTCGTGCAGGCGGCCGATGGCCGACAAGGAGGTCGTCGCACCCACCGAGATCTGCACGATCTCCGCTTCCGCATAGCCTTGCAGCGACTGCGCCAGGCCTTGCACATAGCCGCCCTTGAGCAGGGAGTTCGAGCCGCCGATGATCAGGATGCGCATGATGGTCAGGCCGGAATGGCGGTGATGATGTAGCGCTGCGCCAGCGCGTCCTGCACCGACAGCTCGGGATCGCTGCCGCTGGCCACGGCCAGCTGCCGCAGGATGGGCAGGAAGGTATCGCGTCCCGCTTCTTCGCGGATCACCGGTGCGCCGCCGGTCAGGCGGAAGCCGGTTTGCGCCAGCAGTTCCAGCAGCGCGCCGCGCGTGAACTGGCGCAGTTCGTCCTTTTGCAGCACGCCGTCCGGACGATAGCGGTAGTCGCCCATGTTGAGGCGCACTTGCACGCTCCAGTGCTGCATGTTGCGCACCGAGAGCACCAGCGTGCCGTCCGGCGCCATGCTGCCGCGGATTTTTTCCAGCACCGCCCACGGATCGCGCACGCGTTCGAGCGCACCGTCCAGAATCCAGCAGTTGGCCTGCGCCAGCTGGCGGTCTCGCTGTTCGTCCGGCGTTTCGAAGTCCTGGCTGTAGACGAAGTCGCAGTGCGCGCGCGCCTGTTCGGCCACAATGGCATCGCGCTCGATGCCGGTGTAGTTGCAGACGGCGTTGATCTGTTTATAGGCCTTGGCAAACGCGCCATCGCCGCAGCCCAGCTGCACCACCTTGACGGCGGCCGGCGGCACGAAGGACAGCAGTTCGCTATTGATCTGCGTGGCGCTCGGCTTGTCGTAGTGGTAGCCGCCGGTGCGGCGCACGGTGCCTTGCCAGTCGTGGCGGATGAAGATGCGCTGCGCCGGGTTGTCGCTGAAGTCGTTGTTGACCCAGGCGACGTTGCGCAGCAGGTCGCTCTTGCCGGCCTTGGCCAGCGCGATCATCGGCGGCAGCATCGGCGCGCCGTGCTTGACCGGCAGCGGCCACTGGCGCACGACTTCGATGTTGGTCAGCATGCAGGCCGGGTGCAGATACGGCATGCTGTTGGGGCCATTCGAGAAGCCGTTTTCATCGACCGGCGTGACGTTGCCGACGCCGTACATGTGCGGCTCCAGATGTTCGTCCAGCGATTCCAGGAAGCCGCGCTTGAGGATTTCGACGTCGGAGTCGAGGAACAGCACGCGGCCTTTCAGGTCGAGGTTTTCAATCGCCCACGCCATGCCCGGGCCGTGGTGGATGTTGTAGCCGAATGGCTTGAAAGTCACGCCCGCATACTGGGCGCAGATCGGCGCGATTTGCGCCGCAATCTCCGGCGCCGAACCGTCGATGATGGTGACCGGGTTGTGCGGATAGTGCTGGCGGAAGGTGGACAGCAGCGCGGCAATCAGGTCGGGCGCGTTGTAGGACACCGCGATCATCGGGATCTGGTCGATAGGATTCATAGTCAGGCTCGGAGTAGAGGGAAGGACGCGCTTCATCGCCGCTTCCAGATTGCGCACCAGGCGCGGCGTGTCGAACAGGGCGCAGCTCATGCGGTTGTCGTTGAGCTGCCGCTTCATGGCGGCGATGCGCGCGGGATCGTTGGCCAGCGCCACCGCCAGTTCTTCGTAGTCGGCAAAGCTGGTGGTGATCAGCTGCGGCAAATCGACCGCGCGCAGCAGGCTGCCGGCCATGCGCGAGGCAAAGGTCGGGCCGGAGCAGGTCAGCACCGGCAGGCCGGCCCACAGCGCGTCGCTGGCGGTGGTGCCGCCGTTGAACGGATAGGTGTCGAGGAACAGGTCGGCCACGCGGTAGCGCGCCAGATAGTCGGCCGGCAGCGCGCGGGTGGCGAAGATCAGGCGCTCCGGATCGATGCCGGCTGCCTTCGCGTGCTGTTTGAGATTGTCGCCCACCAGCGGCGTATCGGCCACCAGCCACAGGACCGAATCCGGCACCCGGCGCAGGATGTTCGTCCAGTGTGCGAACAGCTCCGGCTTGTATTTGTAGCTGTTGCTGAAGGAGCAGAACACGAAGGCGTCTTCCGGCAGGTTGACCGAGGCGCGCGTGGGTGTGAAGCCGATCAGGCGCTGGCGGTCGTTGATCTGGAAGGTGTCCGGCAGGCGCAATGGCTTTTCGGTGAAGTCCTTCTCCATCTCCGGCGTGATGAGGAAGTCGTCGGCGATCACGTAGTCCACGCCCGGCAGCCCGGTGGTGCCGGGGAAGCCCAGCCAGGTCATTTGCACGGTGGCGGGACGGTAGGCCAGGATCTGCGGACGCGCGCCGGAGGTCAGGCCGTGCAGGTCCACCAGGATATCGATTTCGTGGGCGCGGATCAGCTGCGCCGCCTGTTCGTCGCTCAGCGTGTGAATCGGGATGTAGTGGTCCATGCCGGCCACCACGCGCGCGCGCAGCGGCGAGCCGTCGTCGCGGCTCCAGCTGAAGGCGAAGACTTCAAACTGGCTGCGGTCGTGCAGGCCATACAGTTCGGCGGTCAGAATCGACACCGCGTGCGAGCACAGATCGGACGACAGGTAGGCCACGCGCAGGCGCTGGTGGCCGTAGCCTTTGCCGTCCGTGAGCGGCGCGACATTGGCGTCGAGCTTCTCGTTGACGAAGCGCCTGGCGGCGGCCAGTTGCAGGTCCGGGTTGTCGGTCAGGCTGAGCATGGCCAGCGCGGAGGCGCCGTCTTCCATCTGCTTGCGGCTGATGTGATCGAGGCCGGACCAGGTCGGCCAGTGACACTGCTTCTGGCGCAGGTGGACCCAGTGGGTCATCACACCAACTTGCGACGGATCGACGCGCAGGCTTCGCGCCAGCATTTCTTCCGCTTCCGGATACTGCTTCTGGATTTCCAGCAGGCGTCCGAGATTGTTCAGGGTTTGCAGGTACAGGGCGCGCTGCTGCACCTTGTCGATCCTGACCTGCGGGCTGAGGATGCTGCGCCACATATCCAGCGCTTCCTGCGGCTTGCCGCGCCGCTCCAGCAGCGTGCCCAGATTCAGCCGGCCTTCGATGAAGCGGGCCTGCAGGGCTATGGATTTGCGGTAGGCCGCTTCGGCGCCTTCGTCATCGTTGACGGCGGCCAGTACGGCGCCGAGGTTGAACCAGGCGGCGTAGGCCAGCGGCGAACGCTTGGTGTGTTCTATCCAGGTGCGATACAGGTCGATGGCCAACTGGGGCTGGCCTTGTTGCGTCAGTGCGGCGGCGGCGTCGAACAGTTCCGGGACGGTCATGTTGCCGCGTGCGGCCTGTTTAAGCCATTGCGCGTGAGGGGAAGCAGTCATTGAGGCAGAGGTCGGTTTATCGATAGGGCTGGACTTATCATACCTGCTTCGCCTCAGGGGCGAAAGGCGTCCAGCAGCAGTGCCGCCAGTGTGGCGGGATTGGCAGTGCCGTCGGCCGCCTGCTGCAAGGCTTGCGGCAGGGCGGCGCGTACGGCGTGGTGGTGGCGGAAGCGTTCCTGCAGGCCGGCTTCCACCAGGTTCCACATCCAGGTTTGGGCTTGTTGTTTGCGGCGCTCTTCAAAGGCGCCGGTTTGCTGCATGGTTTTGCGATAGTTTTGCAGGGTCGCCCAGACGTCCTCGATGCCGGCGCCGGTGTTGGCGCTGGCCTGCAGCACCTGCATGTGCCAGTGCGGCGAGGCGGGACGCAGCATGTGCAGGGCGGCGCGCATCTGGCCGGCGGCGACGGCGGTGGCGCGCGGGTCGATGTCCGCTTTGTTGTAGACCACGATGTCGGCCAGTTCCAGTATGCCTTTCTTGATCCCTTGCAGTTCGTCGCCGGCGTTGGGCAGTTGCAGGAGCAGGAACACGTCGCACATGCCGGCGACGGCGGTTTCGCTCTGGCCCACGCCCACGGTTTCGACGATGATGACGTCGAAGCCGGCGGCTTCGCAGATCAGCATCGCTTCGCGGCTCTGGTGGCCTACGCCGCCCAGGGCGCCGCGTGCGGGGGAAGGGCGGATGTAGGCGTTTTCCTGTTGCGACAGGCGTTCCATCCTGGTTTTGTCGCCCAAAATGGAACCGCCGGTCAGCGGCGAGGAGGGATCGACCGCCAGCACGGCCACGCGCAGCCCTTGCGCCAGAAGGTATGTGCCGAAGGCTTCGATGAAGGTGGATTTGCCGACGCCCGGTACGCCGCTGATGCCGATGCGGTAGGCGCCGCCGGTGTGCGGCAGCAGCTTGTCCAGCAGGGCCTGGGCCCGCAGCCGGTGGTCGGGGCGCGAGGATTCGACCAGCGTGATGGCCTTGGCCAGCGCACGCCGCTGCCGTGCCAGCACGGCGTCAACGAGAGCGTCGTCGTCAGGTTCGATTGCCATTGCGTCAGGCGGCCGCCGGGGTGCCGGCTGTCGCGCCCAGCGATTCGCGGATTTGCTGCAGCACTTCGGCCGCGCACAGCGGAATCGGCGTGCCGGGGCCGAAGATGCCTTTCACGCCGGCCTGGTACAGGAAGCCATGATCCTGCGTCGGCACCACGCCGCCGACAAACACGATGATGTCTTCCGCGCCTTCTTCGCGCAGGGCTGCAATCAATTCCGGCACCAGCGTCTTGTGGCCGGCCGCCAGCGTGGAGACGCCGACCGCGTGCACGTCGTTTTCGATGGCCTGGCGCGCGGCCTCCTGCGGCGTCTGGAACAGCGGGCCGAGGTCGACGTCGAAGCCCAGGTCCGCAAACGCGGAACCGACCACGCGCGCGCCGCGGTCATGGCCATCCTGTCCCAGCTTGGCGACCATGATGCGCGGCCGGCGGCCTTGCTCGACCGCGAACTGCGCCACTTCCGCGCGCAGCAGCGACCAGTTTTCGTCATCGGCCAGCCCGGCGCCGTACACGCCGGAGACGTTCTGGTTGGCGGCGCGGTGCCGGCCCCACGCCTGTTCCAGCGCATCCGAAATCTCGCCCACGGTGGCGCGCAAGCGGGTCGCGCGTACCGCCAGTTCCAGCAGGTTGCCGCGGCCCTCATACGCCGCCGTGCCCAGTTCCGCCAGCGCCGCGCCCACCGCTTCCTGATCGCGCGTGGCGCGGATCCCGGCCAGGCGCGCAATCTGCTGCTCGCGCACGGCGGTGTTGTCGATCTCGCGCGCCTCGACCTGGTCCTCGGCGCCGCTCTGGTATTTGTTGACGCCCACGATGACATCCTTTCCCGAATCGATGCGCGCCTGCTTCACCGCCGCTGCCGCCTCGATCTTCAGCTTGGCCCAGCCCGAGCCCACGGCCTGCGTCATGCCGCCCATCTGCTCCACTTCCTGGATGATGGCCCAGGCCTGATCCGCCACATCCTGGGTCAGCTTTTCCATCATGTAGGAGCCGGCCCAGGGGTCGATGACGTTGGTGATCTGCGTTTCTTCCTGCAGGATGAGCTGCGTGTTGCGGGCGATGCGCGCGGCAAATTCCGACGGCAGCGCAATCGCCTCGTCCAGCGAATTGGTATGCAGCGACTGGGTGCCGCCGAAAACCGCAGCCATGGCTTCCACCGTGGTGCGCACCACGTTGTTGTACGGGTCCTGCACGGTCAGCGACCAGCCGGAGGTCTGGCAATGGGTGCGCAGCATCAGCGATTTCTGCGACTTGGCGCCGAAGTCCTTCATGATGCGGCACCACAGCAGGCGCGCGGCGCGCAGCTTGGCCACCTCCATGTAGAAGTTCATGCCGACGCCGAAGAAGAATGACAACCTGCCTGCAAAATCGTCAACATCCATGCCTTTGTTGATGGCGGTGCGGACATATTCCATGCCGTCGGCCAGGGTCAGGCCCAGCTCCAGCGCCGGCGTGGCGCCGGCTTCCTGCATGTGGTAGCCGGAGATCGACACCGAATTGAACTTCGGCATGTGCTGTGCCGTGTAGGCAATGATGTCGGCGACGATACGCATCGACGGTTCGGGCGGATAAATGTAGGTGTTCCGCACCATGAATTCTTTGAGAATGTCGTTCTGTATCGTACCGGACAGTTGTTCCTGCGCCACGCCTGCTTCTTCCGCCGCGACGATGTAGCCGGCCAAAACCGGCAGCACGGCGCCGTTCATGGTCATGGAAACGGACACCTTGTCCAGCGCGATGCCGTCAAACAGGATCTTCATGTCCTCGACCGAATCGACCGCCACGCCGGCCTTGCCAACGTCGCCTTTCACGCGCGGGTGGTCGGAATCATAGCCGCGGTGGGTGGCCAGGTCGAACGCCACGGACACGCCCTGGCCGCCGCCGGCCAGGCTGCGGCGGTAGAAGGCGTTGGACTCGGCCGCCGTGGAAAAGCCGGCGTACTGGCGGATCGTCCAGGGGCGCGAGGCGTACATGGTGGCCTGCGGGCCGCGCACAAAGGGTTCGAAGCCGGGCAGGGTGTCGGTGTGCGGCAGGCCTTGCAGGTCGGCCGCCGTGTACAGCGCCTTCATGGTGATGCCGTCCGGCTGCGGGGTGTCGAGGCGGGCGGCGTCGCCGCCCGGCGCGGAACGTGCCGCCGCCGCTTGCCAGTCCGCCAAGGTGGCGGCGGGAGTGGTCGGGGCGGTGCGTGGAGCGGTCATATCGGACTTTCGGCAGGCGGACGGTTGTGTTGGGATTGTACCTTGCAGCGGCGGGCTTTCCTACCCGTCGCGCAGCGGCTGAGAAGGGACGCTTTTCCGTCGTTGTTTGGCATACCCAAAGGGGGACTGGTATGCTAGAGTGCAGCCTTCTGCCGTTTTGCCGACTGCGATATTCATGCCTGAAAATCACCCTTTCCAGCTGGACCGGACCCGCTACCCTGGCCTGACCCGCATGGCCGACACCTTGCGTGCGAAACACCGCTTCGCGGCCGATATCGTCGACCGTGGCGCCGCGCTGTTCGGCGCCGAGTGGGCCGACGCCTTCGAGCCGGTGCTGAACGCCCTGTTCCCGACCGAGGAAGCGGTGAGCGCGGCGGCCAAGGGCTATGCCGTTTTCGCCATGCAGTCGATGCGGCTGCAGGCGGTGTTTGAGCGCGAGCGCGAATACAAGGCCAAGACCCACGAGCAGGCGTCGAGCGAAGTGTATTTCAACGAAGCGCATATGATGCAGGAGTACCTGCCAGGCCTGCTGCTGTCGCACTTCCTGTGGCCGCACCACTACCGCCAGATCCAGTTCTTCAACAGCGCCTTCGTGCAGGCCATGCGCGTGGCCGGCGCCACTTCCTTCATGGAAGTGGGTATCGGCACCGGCCTGTATTCCGGGCTGCTGCTGCGCGCCTTGCCGCAGGTGCGCGGCGTGGGCGTGGACATCAGCCCGTCGTCGCAGCGGTTTACGGAAACACAACTGAAGGCGCTGGGCGTGGCCGACCGCTATCGCACCGAACTGCGCGACATCACCGCCGAACCGCTGGAGCCGAAGGCCGACTGGCTGGTGTGCGTGGAAGTGCTGGAGCACCTGGACGATCCGGTGGCCTTCCTGCGCGGCCTGCGCCGCAACATGGCGCCGGGCGCCAAGGCCTTCATCACGGCGGCGCTGAACGCGGCCCATGCCGACCATATCTACCTGTACCGCAATGGCGGCGAAGTGCTGGCCCATCTGATCGAAGCCGGCTTCACGCTGGAGCAATCGTTCATCGGCGTGGCCTACAAGCCTTCGGCGCCCGGCGTGCCGGTGCCGGAAGCCGCCGCCTTCATCGTCTACTAGGAAGCCTTATGTCCCAAGTCGTCGTACCGAACACCGAAGTGCTGAGCGGTGAATTCGTCAACCTGCGCCCGCTGCGGCCGGAAGACGCCGCGCTGACGCTGGGCTGGCGCAACGCCCAGCGCGCCCGCTTCCTCAACCCCGGCGCGGCCAGCGTGGAGCAGCAGGCGGCGTGGATCGCCAGCCGTCCGGCCTCGGAATACAACTACATCATCGAACTGAAAAACGGCCATCCGGTCGGCATGCTGTCGCTGGTCGGCATCGACCGCGCCAACCGCCACGGCGAGCCGGGACGTTTCCTGATCGGCGACGAGGCGGCCACGCAGGGCGTGCCGGCCGCCGTCGAGGCCATGAAGCTGCTGTACGAGCTGGCGTTCGACCGTCTGGGCCTGCTGCGCGTGTGCGGCATCATCGCCGCCAACAACACGCTGATGATCAAGTGGCAGAAGTACCTGGGCATGAAGGAAGAGGGCCGCCTGCGCCAGCACCTGTGCCAGAAGGACGGTTCGTTCGAGGATGCCGTCTACCTCGGCATGCTGGCCGACGAATACCGCAAGAACGCGCTGCCGCGCATGAAAGTGCTGATCGCGGCCGCCCGCCGCGCCGCCGAATAATTCATTACAAGGACCACCCCCATGCTGAACCAAGACGCCATCCACGCCATCATCCTGCAGGCGCTGAACAACATCAACGACGAGCGCGGCCCTGACGAGCAGCTGACCGTCGGCCTGGATACCCGCCTGTTCGGCGCCGATGCGGTGCTCGATTCGCTGTCGCTGGTGTCGGTGATCGTCGATGTCGAAGGCGCCGTGTCCGAGCAGGCCGGCCGCGACATCAGCCTGACCGACGACCGCGCCATGAGCCAGGCGGTGTCGCCGTTCACCGACGTGCGCTCGCTGACCGCCTACATCGAGCTGCTGCTGTCGGAACAGGCATGAATCCAACCGGCTCCACCTATGCTGGCAAGCTGGCGCTGATCACCGGCAGCCGGCGCGGTGTGGGCCGCCTGCTGGCCGAGCATATCCTGCGCAACGGCGGCCGCGTGGCCGGTTTCGCGCGCGGCGAGGCCACCATCGAGCATCCGGACTACCACCACTTCCAGGTCGACATCGGCGACCCCGCCTCGGTGCAGCAAGGCTTTGCGGCGCTGAAGAAGGTGGCGGACGCGGTGCACATCGTGATCAACAATGCCGCCGTGCTGACGTCGCAGTACGCCATGATCATGCCGCCGGCGCAGGCGCAGGCCATGATCAACACCAACCTGATGGGCGCCTTCATGGTCTCGCGCGAGGCTTCGAAGCTGATGCGCAAGGGGAAGTGGGGCCGCATCATCAACATCGGTTCGATGGCGGTGAGTCTGGAGCCGATCGGCGATTCCGTGTACGCCGCCTGCAAGGCCGGCCTGGCCACGCTGTCCAACGTCATGGCCAAGGAACTGGCGCCGCTCAACATCACCTGCAATACGCTGTCCATCACCGCCATCAAGACCGACATGCTGGCGCAGCTGCCGGGCGATAAGATCGACGCGGTGATCGCCGGCCTGCCGATTCCGCGCTACGCGGAGCCGGACGACATCTTCAACATCGTCGATTTCCTGGCCTCAGAGCGCAGCTCCTACATCACCGCGCAGACCATCTACATGGGTGGAGTGAACTGACATGGCGAGCGTGGTCGGCAACTGGGGCGGCGGCAATGTCTGGCGCGTGACCAGCGGCGAGTTCTCCTCCAACGCCTACTTCTGCGAAGCGCAGGTGGAGGGCGGCGGCATCCTGATCGACGCCGGCCTCGATGGCGAGACCATCGACGCCGAATTGAGCGAGCATGGCCTGCACCCGCACGCGGTGTACTGCACCCACGGCCATTTCGACCACACCGGCAGCGCCTCGCTCTTCCAGAAAAAATACGGTTGCGCGGTATTCGTGCCCAAGGCCGATGTCAAGCTGATGAAGGCCTCCAACTTCCTGCTGATGGCGATGAAGATCCAGCGCAAGGTGGTGCTGCCGGAAGCCACGCTGGTGGAGCCCGGCCACGTGGCCGACATCGCCGGCACGCCGCTGCGCTACCTGCCGGCGCCGGGCCATACGCCGGGTTCCTGCATCATCGAATTCGGCAGCGCGTGGTTCACCGGCGATACGCTGTATGCGCGCGGCGTTGGCCTGTCGCACCTGCCGGGCGAGGATCACGCGGTGCTCAGGCAGACCATCCTCGGCTACTGGCAGGACCTGACGCCGGAGCGCACCATTTATCCTGGCCACGGCAACGCGGCCGACGGCTTGTCGGTCCGTACCGACAACGCCGCATTGTTAAACTTTTTAGGGCTGGCAGCATCGTGAGCACTACTCCATTCCCCTTCCCGGGCATTACCATCACCGGTGTCGGCCATCATTTGCCGGAACATGCGGAGGACAACGCAACGCTGTGCCGCAACCTGGACGTGACGCCCGAGTGGATCGTCGAGAAAACCGGCATCGAGCAGCGCTACATCGCCGGCCCGGACGAATCGGCGTCGCAGTACGCGGTGCTGGCGGCGCAGCACGCCATCGACATGGCCGGCATCAGCATGGACGAGGTGGACCTGATCATCGCCTGCACCTTCTCGGGCGACTATATCTACCCGCCGCTGTCTGCCAAGGTGCAGATGGAGCTGAAGGCGCCCAACGCGCAGATCTTCGACCTGCAGGCCAACTGCACCGGCTTCGTCACCGGCCTGACGGTGGCCTCGGACCGCATGCGGGTGGACCCGTCGGTGCGCAACGCGGTGGTGATCGGTGTTGAATTCCTGTCGCGCTACATCGACCGTTCCGACGTCAATACCGCCATCTACCTGAGCGACGGCGCCGGCGCGGCGGTACTGAGCCGCAGCGACGATCCGGCCGACGGCATCATCTCCTCGGCCTTCCATACCGACAGCTCGAACTACGAGTCGGTGCGCATGCGCGGCGGCGGTTCCAGCCATCCGATCATCGGCCGCACCTTCGATGGCGCGGTGGACTATATGGAAATGAACGGCATCGCAACCTGGAAGCAGGCCATTACTCACCTGCCGCGCGTGATCCGCAAAGCTTGCGAGAAGAGCGGCGTGGCGGCGGCCGATGTCGACTTCATGCTGTTCCACCAGGCGAACCTGCGCATGATCGAGTACATCGTGCGCAAGATGGGCTACAAGCTGGAACAGACCTACACCAACGTGGCGCGCGTCGGCAATACCGGCGCCGCGTCGCTGGCGATCGCCATGAGCGAGGCGGTGGAGAAGAAGCTGGTGAAGGATGGCGATACGGTGGTGCTGGCCGCCGTGGGCGCCGGTTTCAATTTCGGCGCCTCGGTGTGGCGCTGGAAGATGGCCAGGAAGGAAGCATGAGTATGTTTAAAGATTTCGACGCGATCCAGGTTGGCGAAACGCAGACGCTGACCAAACACATTACCGAAGCGGACGTGCGCAAGTTCGTCGAGATGACCGGTGACGACAACCCGCTGCACGTGGACCGCGCGTACGCGGAGACCACGGCGTTCAAGGACATCGTGGTGCACGGCATGCTGGGCGCCTCCTTCATCTCGACCGTGATCGGCACCAAGCTGCCGGGCACCGGTGCGCTGTGGGTGTCGCAGAACATGGAGTTCCTGCTGCCGGTGCGGCTAGGCGATGTGCTGACCATCAGCGCCACGGTGCTGAAGAAGCATGAGCGCGAGCGCCTGCTGGAACTCGATACCCGCATCGTCAACCAGAACCAGCAGGTGATCCTGACCGGCGTGGGCAAGGTGAAGGTGCTGGTCGCCGCCGAGCCGGAGGCCGCGCCGGCCGCCGATGCGCGCCCGCGCGTGGCGATCGTCACCGGCGGCGCCGGCGGCATCGGCAAGGCGATCTGCCAGCGCCTGGCGGTGGACGGCTACAGCGTGGTGGTGAACTACCGCGGCCAGGCCGACCGCGCGGCGCAGATCGTGGCGGAGATTAACGCGGCGGCCACCGAGGCTGCCAACGCGGGCGGCGCGGCGCGCGGCCGCGCGCTGGCGGTGCAGGCGGACATCGCCACCGAAGCCGGGGCGCAGGCGCTGTATGCGGCGGCGGTGAAGGCGTTCGGCGCGGTCAGCGTGTTGGTGAACAACGCGTCGCCGCGCATCAATCCGAAACCATTCGGCGCCACCGCGTGGGATGACGTGCAGCAGCAGATGGATGTGCAGGTCAAGGGCGCGTTCCTGATGACCAGCGCCGTGGTGCCGGAGATGGCTGCCCGCAAGTGGGGCCGCATCGTCAACATCACTTCGCAGGTGCTGGACGGCCCGCCGTCCGTCACCTGGACCGGCTATGCCATGGCCAAGGGCGCGCTGCAGGTGTTCTCCAATTACATGGCGGCTGAACTGGGGCCTCAGGGCATCACGGTGAACTGTGTGTCGCCGGGGATGTGCGAGACCACGCTGATCGGGGATATTCCCGAGAAGGCGCAATTGATGATCGCGCGCCAGACGCCGTTGCGCCGCCTGGCCAAGCCGTCCGACGTGGCGGCGGCGGTGGCGTATCTGGTGTCCGACGACGCCGGCTTCGTTACCGGCGACACGGTAGCCGTCAACGGCGGGATGGCGATGCGATGAGTGAGCAGCAGAACGCCGTAGCGGCCGCGCCGGCCGTGTCGCCGCGCGACGCCGCACTCGCCGTGCTGGGCAAGGCCGACAGCACGATGATGCAGCTGACGCAGGCCGTCACGGCGCTGGAAAAGGAGCCGCAGCCGCGCACCGTCAAGATCGGCGTCTCGTCCTCCGCCACGGTCGACCTGCTGAACATCTACCTGCGCAAGCACGGGCTGCTGAACGGCGCCCGCATCGAACTGGTGGCCGGTAACTATGATGATCCGATCGGCGACGTCGATCTGTTCGCGCAAGCCGGCGTGGAGCAAATCGTTTTGCTGCCATTCTTCGACAACCTGCTGCCATCGTTTGAAGCGCAGCTGGAAAGCCTGGACCCGAGCATCATCGACGCCAAGGAAGCGGAGCTGCGTCAGCGCTACCGCATGGTGTTCGACAAGGCGCGTGCAGTGCCGGCTGTTTATCTCGGCACGTTCCACCGCATGGGTGTGGCGGCCGGCGCAGGCGGGCAGGATGCGGTGGCCATTGTGCTTGCGCGCTTCAACGCCGCGCTGCGCGAGGAAGCCGCCGCGTTCGCGAACATCCGCATGATCGATACCGAAGACATCGTGCGCACGGTCGGCCAGCAAGCCGCCTTCGATGCGCGCTTCTACTTCCGCAGCAAGGCGCCATACACCGGTGCCTATATGAACGAACTGGCGCGCCGCATCGCCGCCGCCGCACGCGGTTTCGGCGCCCATTTCTACAAGGTGCTGGCGCTGGACTGCGACAACACCCTGTGGGGCGGCGTGATTGGCGAGGATCTGCTGAACGGCATCAAGCTCGGTCCCTACGACTATCCCGGCAATATCTTCTGGCGCATGCAGCAGGAATTCGCCGCGCTGGAACGGCAGGGCATTCTGCTGGCGCTGGTCACCAAGAACAATCCGGCCGACGTGGAAGAAGTGCTGCGCAAGCATCCGGACATGGTGCTGAAAGAGGCGCAGCTTGTCGCCAAAAAGGTGAACTGGGAGGACAAGCCGTCCAATCTGCGTGCGCTGGCGCAGGAGCTGAACGTGGGGCTGGACAGCATCGTCTTCCTGGACGATTCCTCGTTTGAATGCGAAGCCGTGCGCCAGCAACTGCCGATGGTGAAGACCGTGCAGGTGCCAGCCACGCTGTCCGACTATCCGCGCGTGGTGGCGGAGATCAAGTCCTTGTTCCTGGCCGGCGGCATTGCGGCCGATAGCAAGGGCAAGACCGAGCAATACCGCCAGCGCGCCGGCGCGGAAGAATTGAAAGCGCAATTCGGCTCGCAGGAAGAGTACCTGGCGTCGCTGGAACTGAAGGTGGAGCTGACGCGCAATGCGCGCGCCAGCGCGGCCCGCATCAGCGAGCTGTCGCAGAAGTCCAACCAGTTCAACCTGACCACCACCCGCTACAGCGTGGCCGAGATCGAGCAGATGATGGGCAGCGACACGCACGCCGTGTACTCGCTGGTAGTCAGCGATAAATTCGGCAATGCCGGCCTGACCGGCGTGGCCGTGATGCGCTACGAAGGCAAGGCCGCCATCGTCGAGAACTTCCTCATGAGCTGCCGCGTGATCGGGCGCGGCGTCGAAACCGGCATCTGGACCCGCATCGCCGCCGATGCCGCGCAGCGCGGCTGCACCGAACTGCGCGCGGAATACATCCCGAGCGCCAAGAACGCGCAAGTGGCAGATTTCTACGCCCGCCTGGGCATGCCCTTGCAAGAAGAAACCAGCGAAGGTGTGCGAAGATACGCCATCGCCGCGGCCGATTTTGCCGCACCCGCCAACCCATGGATAGAGATGACTTATGTTGAATGAAGACGCCCTGAAACAAGTAATGGCCACCATGCTGAACGTGGACGCCGCCACGATCAATGAAGACTCCAGCATGGACAACGTGCCGAACTGGGATTCGCTGCGCCATATGAATCTGGTGCTGGCGCTGGAAGAGGAATTCAAGGTGACCATCCCCGACGAAGACGCGGGCAATATCACTTCCTACAAACTGATCAAGCTGGTGCTGAACGATCTGGGAGTGTAATCATGGAATGGCTGATCGAGCGGTTCCAGAGCGCGCCGGAGCGCATCGCTTTCATCCACGAAGGCCGTGAGGTCAGCTATGGTGGCGTCGTCGCGTTGATCGACGACTTCTATCAGCGCGTGCAGAACGCCGGCATCCGGCGCGGCGAGACGGTGGTGGTGCTGGGCGACTATTCGCCGGAAGTGTTCTGCATGATCATGGCGCTGTGCCGCAACGGCAGCATCGTGATACCGCTGACGCGCACCTCGGTGGTGGAAGAGTCGGTGGCGCTGGGTGTTTCCGGTTGCGAGTGGTACGTGGAGTTCGACGCGGCCGGCCGCGACGCCACCATCACCCATCGCGGCCTGAAGACCGACAACGCCCTGCTCAACGAATTCCGCCAGCGCGGCACGCCGGGCATGGTGCTGTTCTCGTCCGGCTCGACCGGCAAGCCGAAAGGCATCCTGCACGACTTCCATCAGGTGGCCGAGAAGTTCCGCAAGCAGCGCGCGCCGGTGGTGGCCATTCCGTTCCTGATGATCGACCACTTCGGCGGCATCAATACCATTCTGGCGATCACGTCGAGCCTGGGCACGGTGGTGACGGTGGCTGATCGCTCGGTGCCGAATATCTGCGCGGCGATCGAGAAGTACAAGGTCGAGCTGCTGCCGGCCACGCCGTCGTTCCTGACATTGATGATGGCGTCGAATTTGCAGAACCAGTACGACCTGTCGTCGCTCAAGCGCATCACCTACGGCACTGAAGTGATGCCGCAATCGACGCTGGACCGTGTGCGTGCGCAGTTTCCGGGTGTGGATCTGCTGCAGACTTATGGCTTGTCCGAGGTGGGCGTGCTGCGTTCGCAGTCGCGCGAGGATGGTTCGCTGTGGGTGCGCGTGGGCGGCGAAGGCTTCCAGACCAAGGTGGTGGACGGCGTGTTGTGGATCAAATCGCAGTACGCCATGGTGGGCTACCTGAACGCGCCGTCGGAGTTCGACGCGGAGGGCTGGTTCAATACGCAGGACCAGGTGGAGGTCGATGGCGATTACTTCCGCATCCTCGGCCGCGTGACGGATCTGATCAACGTGGCGGGCCAGAAGGTGTATCCGTCGGAGGTCGAGAGCGTGATTCTGGAGATGGACAACGTGCAGGATGTGGCGGTGTTCGGCGAAAAGCACGCCATGCTTGGGAACATCGTGGTTGCCAAGGTGGTGGTCGATAGCCCGGAAAGCGTGGATAGCCTGAAGAGGCGCATACGCCAGGAATGCCTGGCGCATCTGGCGCCGTTCAAGGTGCCGGCCAAGGTGGTGCTGGCGGAAGGGCCGCTGCACAGCGTGCGGCAGAAAAAGATCCGGCGCGAATAACCCCTGAGGTTGGGGGTTAAGCGTACGTTACGGACGCGCCGTCGGGGAGATATTTGCGGTACTGCTGCAGCACCCCGCGGATCGCTTCCGGGGTCATTTCGTAGAGATTGTCCTCTTCCGTCTCTCCCACTTTCACCGCGCCGAAGCGTTCGTGGAACTGGATCACGGACGCATTCCCCTTGCGCACATCGAAGTGCGCGCGCTGGAAGCCGATCTGCAGCGCGAAGTCGTACACCATCAGGGCCGACTCCACACCGAAGCCGCTCGGCGCGCCGTCGCTCTTGATCCACGATCCCCAGCAGAACGAATCGCCGCGCTGGTCGTACAAGCGCACGGTGCCAACCGGCGTGCCATCGAGCTTGCAGATGATGAAGTAGACCTGCGTATCGTCGGCCGCATAACGCGCCAGCCAATCGCGCTGCGCTTGCACGTCCGGCGCGGTGGCCGACAAAAACTCGCCTTTCTTTTCATCCGTGCGCAAGGCCAGGATGAACTCCGCATCCGCTACCGTGGCGTCGCGGAACAGCAGCTGCCGTCCGCGTACTGAACGCGGCTTGCGAAACATGATCAGCCCGCGATCTCCGCTAGCGCAGCCTTCACGCCGGCGACCACTTCGGCCGCGTCGTCCAGCGTCATGGTCGGCGACATCGGCAGGCTCAGAACTTCGCGGTGGATGGCTTCCGCAATCGGGAAGTCGCCTTCCTTGTAGCCCATGCCGGCGTAGGCCGGCTGCAGGTGCGGCGGCACCGGATAGTGCACGATGGTGCCGATCTGTTTTTCAGCCAGCTTTTTGGCCAGCAGGTCGCGCTGCGCGTGGCGCACCACGTACACGTGCCATACCGGCTCCGCCCACGATGGGATTTCCGGCAGCGTCAGGCCGGCGATGCCTGCCAGATGCTGCTGGTAGTAGGCGGCGATGGCGCGGCGCTGGGCGTTGCCTTCGTCCAGCGTGGTGAGCTTGACCGCCAGCAGGGCCGCCTGCAGCTCGTCCAGGCGCGAGTTGTAGCCGGGGACGTCGTTGTAGTACTTGATCTTGGAGCCGTAGTTGCGATAGGTGCGGATGCGGTCCGCCAGCGCGTCGTCGCTGGTGGTGACGGCGCCGCCGTCGCCCAGCGCGCCGAGGTTTTTACCGGGGTAGAAGCTGAACGCCGCCGCATCGCCCAACTGGCCGGTGACGCCGCCGTTGTAGCGCGCACCGTGTGCCTGCGCCGCGTCTTCGATCAGCTTCAGGCCGCGCCGCTTGGCGATCTCTTTCAGCGGCCCCATGTCGGCCGGCTGGCCGTACAGGTGGACGGCGATGATGGCCTTGGTCTTGCCGGTGACGGCTGCTTCCACTTTCGACGGATCGATGTTGTAAGTGCCTTCCACCGGCTCCACCGGCACCGGTCTGGCGCCGCAGTGGCTGACCGCCAGCCAGGTGGCGATGAAGGTGTTGGACGGCACGATCACTTCGTCGCCGGGGCCGATGCCGTAGCCTTTCAGGATCAGGAAGATGGCATCGAGGCCGTTGGCCACGCCGATGCCGTGCGCGCTGTTGCAGTATTCGGCGAAGCTGGCTTCAAAGGCTGCCGTTTCGGAACCGAGGATGTACCAGCCGGAGTTCAGCACGCGCTTGAAGGCGGCTTCCAGCTCGGCGGCTTGCGCCAGGTTGATGGCTTTCAGGTCGAGGAAGGGGACGCTCATGATAGTTCCAATCTGTTTAAAACACCGTGTTCACAAGACGCAGCAAGTCCGGCATGTACAGGTCCGGCACGCGCTTGAGCGTGAAGCGGCGGGTGCCGAGGATTTCCAGGAAGGCGTCGCCGTTCAGCCAGTCGGACGACGCCACGGGGTCCAGCTTGAAGTGGTGGAACGGACGGCCTTCGGTAAAGCTCTCCACCGCGCGCGCCTTGTAGGTCAGGCAGTCGATTTCGATCAGCACCTTGCCGCCGCGGTAGTTCAGGTCCATGCGCACGATGTTGTCGATCGGCGCGCCGCAGCCCTCCAGGCGTTTGTTCAGCGTTTGCAGGAACTGGTTCAGGTCAACGGCCGGGCCGTCGGCGCTTGGGGTCTTCTGCGGGCGCGAAGCCAGGAAGGCCTGGGCATCGTCGCGGTAGCTCTCCGCCTCGTAGTTGTTGGCGATGGTCAGTTCCGGACCATTGGGGCCGATGCCGTAATAGTCGCCGGCCAGCATGGGCTGCACGCGTTTTGCGGTTTCCGGGCGCACCTTGCGCGCGTAGTCGGTCAGCTCGACCGGCGTCTGCACCGCCATGTTGATGTCCGAGCGCATATTGCCGTCGTCGATCAGCAGGTTGGCGCCGAACGGAATGGCGACGTCGGGTTTCAAGATGTCGACGTTGTTGAGGAAGTCGTCCATGTAATGGTTGACCAGGCGGGCGCGCTCGCGCTCCTTGTGCAGCTTGCCCTCCTGGTCGTCGTCGTACTCCATCAGGAAGGGATACCAGTGGATGTAGGCGTAGGGCACGCAGGCGACGTTGATGTGCGGGTTGATCTCGGTGAACTTGCGCATCGATTCCGGCTGCAGGTAGTTGTCGTTGCCGTGGTAGACGCAGAAGTTGTCGTTGTAGACGATGGCCGAGGAGTCGATGCCGTTGGTCTCGTGGTTGATCGCGTACAGCTTCACGCCGGGGAAGATCTCGTTGACGGTTTCCGGCGGCACCACGGTGACTTCGCGGCCGACCTTCTCCTTGATGTCGCTCTCGAAGCCGGGACGGTCGCCGACGATGATCAGCTTGACCTGCGGCTTAAGCTTGCGCAGGAAGGGCAGGTCGTAGTGGTCCTGGTGAATGTGCGACACCACCACGGCATCGACCTCGTACCAGCGCGGATCAACGATCTGCTGCGGGTAGAACACCCACGCGTTATCGTAGGGCTGCGACAGCACGATCGGGTCGAACAAAATCTTCTTGCCGCCCAGGACCACCAGCGCCGAGGCGTGGCCGGGGTAGAACAGGCCGTCGCCGGCGCCGAAGCGTTCGTAAAAGCGGGTCAGTTGAGGATTCATCATGATGCGTTCAGGTAGGGTGATGATTGCGCGCGGCGACCACGAATTCGTCGTAGTCGAAATAGTAGTCGGACGGGTCGTAGTGGGTCGAGGCCAGCACCAGGCAGACGCCGCCGGAGGAGAAGTTTTCGACCTCGCGCCACATCATGCCCGGCACATACAGGCCGTAGTAGGAACGGTTCAGGTGGATCTTCTTGCGGTTGTAGCCGTCGTCCACGATGACGTCGAAGCTGCCCGACATGGCGATGAAGAACTGCTGCAGGTGCAGGTGGCCGTGGCCGGCGCGCGAGGAGCCGCCCGGCACGTCGTACAGGTAGTACACGCGCTTGATGTCGAAGGGGACGTGCTGCCCGCCCTCGATCACGGACAGATTGCCGCGCGGGTCGTGGAACTTGGGCAGGTCGATCAGCCGGGCTTCGTCGAGGTGAGACATCGCTTCTCCTTACTGGTCCAGTTTGGCCATGCGGGCCAGATAGCGTTCGCGCGCCTCGCCGACCTGCGGGAAGAGGTTATTCAGGCGCAGGAACACGGCGTCCACCTGCGGGTGCATCGAGCGGTACTCGTCGGGCGAGATGACCTGCGCGTCGAGCGAGACGCGCAGCAGGTCGATGTAGTCCGAGAAGCAGTTGCCGAAGAACGGGTTGGACGTGGGGTTTGAGTTCGACTGCAGGCGCAGATCCTTGCGGAAGTAGGTCAGCTCCTCGTCGATGTAGAACATGCTGCCGTCCCTGGTCAGGTTCAGGTAGGCGATCAGGTCGGCCAGGCCGGTGAGGAAATCGTGGTCGCCCATCTTGTACAGCCGGTGCAGGCCGACGTCCCACATGGTCTGGCGGCGGAACATCACGGTGGTGAATTCGCCGATGAAGTTTTCCATGCCCAGCGTGACGCGACGGTGCACGTCCAGGCCGGACAGGGTGCCGCTGGCTTCATACGGGCGGCGCGTTTCAATGCGTTCGTTGTCGGAGTTGATCACCTGCGAGGCCGAGAACACCATCTGCACCTCCGGGCGCGGCTGCATGGCGGCCACCATGCGCTCGATGCAGAACGGATGCAGCAGATCGTCGTCGAACAGCGGCTTGATGAACTCTCCCTTGGCGCCGGCCAGCGCGGCGTTGACGTTCTGCTCGCGGTAGACGCTGGAGCGCTGGTAGATCACGCCGTTGTGCGCGTAGCGCGCGCAGATGTCGCGGATCTCCTCGGTCGGGCAGTTGTCGCTGACGAGGATCTCGGTGTTCAGGTAAGACTGGCCGACGGCCGAGCGCAGGCACATCTCGAAATGCTGCGGCTTGTACGACGGGATAATGATGCTGACTTTTGGAAGGCTCATGTAAGGTCCGGATAAGTCGAATAACAGGGATCAGGCGGCAACCGCGATCATGATGTACTGCCACGGCAGCGCATCTTCCACCGCCACCACCGGATCGACGCCGCTGGCGCCGGCCATCATGCGGATGGCGGGCAGGTATTTCTCGCGCGCCGGCTCGTCGGTGATGCGCGCGCTGCCGCCGCTGATCTGGAAGCCGCTTTGCTGCAGCATCTCCAGCATCACGCCGCGCGTGAAGATGCGCTTGCGGGCTTTCTCGATGCCGCCGGGACCATAGCGCAGATCGCCCGCGTTCAGGCGTGCCTGCATGCTCCAGTGCTGGAAGTTGCGCAGGGCGACCACGATCTTGCCGCCCGGGGCGATGTTGGTGCGGATCTTCTGCAGCAGGCTCCATGGATCGTCCAGCGTCTCCAGCGCTTCATCCAGCACCCAGCAATCGGCGCCGCGCACGTGGTCCCACAGGTCGGCTCCGGCTTGTTCAATGTGCGCGTTGAAGACGAAATCGCAATGCGGGCGCGCCGCCTGCGCCGGCGCCGGATCGGCCTCGATGCCGGTGTAATTGGCCAGTGGGTTGCGGGCGCGGTAAGCCTTGGCGAAGGAGCCGTCGCGGCAGCCCAGTTCCACCACTTTGCGCGCGCTGGTCGGCACGAGGCCGAGCAGATCGGCGTTGTATTCGCCGCCGCTGCTCGGCAGGTCGTAGTGATAGCCGCCGGTGCGGATCACGGTGCCCTGCCAGTCATGCTTGAGGTAGTGGCGCACCGGCTCCTTGGCGAAATCGTCGCGCACCCAGTCCACGCCGTGCAGCAGGTGCGAGGCGCCGGCTTGATGCAGCGCGATCATGGCCGGCAGCAGCGGTGCGCCGTGCTTGATCGGCAGCGGCCATTGGCGCATCACTTCCACGTTCACCAGCATGCAGGCCGGGTGCAGGTAAGGAATGGCATCCGGCGTGCCGGCCTCGCGGCTGTGGCCCGATTCGTTGACCCACTGGACGTTGCCGACGCCGTACATCTCCGGCTTGAGGTGGGCGTGCAGCGATTCGATGAAGCCCGGCTTGAGAACCTCCACGTCGGAATCGAGGAACAGCACCTCGCCCGACAGACCGAGATGGTTGACCGCCCACGACATGCCGGGACCGTGGTGGATGTTGTAGCCGAAAGGGATGAACTCCACGTTCTCATGACCGTCGGTGATGGCGCGGATCTGCTCCGCCACGTCCGGGTTGGAACCGTCGACGATGTACACGCGGTTGGTGTAGAACTGGCGCAGGGTGCGCAGCAGCGCTTCGATCAGGTCCGGCGCGTTGTAGGACACGGCGACGATCGGAATCTGATCGATGCGTACCGGTGCGGCCGGGGTCTCCTCGGACGGATGCACGGCGTGCGCCGGTGCCGCCAGGCGCGGCGCGGCCGGCTTGGCCACTTTCAGCAGCGCCGCTTCCATATTGCGCACGAAGCGCGGGCTGTCGAACAGCGCGCAGGTCAGGCGGTTGGCTTGCAACTGGCGCTTCATCGAGGCGATGCGCTGCGGGTTGTTGGCCAGTTCCACCGCCTTCTCTTCGTAGTCGGCGAAATTGTGGGTGATCAGCTGCGGCAGATCGACCGCGCGCAGCAGACTGCCCGCCATGCGCGAGGAGAAGGTCTGGCCGGCGCAGGTCAGCAGCGGCAGGCCGGCCCACAGGGCGTCGCTGGCTGTGGTGCCGGCGTTGAACGGGAAGGTGTCGAGGAACAGATCGGCCAGCTGGTAGCGCGCCAGATATTCGGCCGGCACCGCGCGGCTGTTGAAGATCAGGCGATTGCGGTCAATGCCGGCCTGCTCGGCGTAGCGGAACAGATTCTCGCGCACTTCCGGATAATCGGCCACCAGCCACAGGACCGAATTCGGCACGCGGCGCAGGATATTCATCCACACCTCGAACAGGTCCGGCGTGAACTTGAAGTTGTTGTTGAACGAGCAGAAGACGAAAGCATCTTCCGGCAGGTTGACCGAGGCGCGGGTCGGCTTGGGCGCGATGGCGCGCTGGCGGTCGTTGATCTGGAAGCAGTCCGGCAGATACAGCGGCTTCTCGGTGAAGTGCTCGGTCATCTCCGGCGTAATCAGGAATTCGTCGGCGATCACGTAATCGATGCCGGGCAGGCCGGTGCTGCCGGGGAAACCGAGGTAGGTCAGCTGCACCGGCGCCGGGCGGTAGGCCAGGATCTGCGGGCGCGCGCCCAGGGTCAGACCGTGCAGGTCGACCAGGATATCGATTTCGTGGGCGCGGATGGTGCGCGCGGCCTGCTCGTCGCTCAGCTTATCGATGCGGATGTAATGATCCATCGCCTTGACCACGCGGGCGCGGATCGGCGAACCGTCTTCGCGGCTCCAGCTGAAGGCGTAGACCTCGAACTTGTTACGGTCGTGCAGCTCGTATAGCTCGGCGGTGAGGATGGACACCGCGTGCGAACAAAAGTCGGACGACAGATAGCCGATGCGCAGGCGGTTATGGTTATAGCCATGGGCGCCGGTCAGCGGGGCGACGGCGGCGTTGATCTTCTCGTTGACGAAGCGCTTGGCGGCGGCCAGCTGCATGGCCGGATCGGCCGAGGCGCTGAGCATGGCCAGCGCCGAGGTGCCTTCCATCATGGTGGCGACCGAGATATGTTCCAGGCCGCTGTAGACCGGCCATTCGCACTGCTTCTGGCGCAGGTGGACCCAGTGGGTCATCACATTGGCCTGTTGCGGATCGACGCGCAGGCTGAGGGCCAGCATGGCTTCCGCTTCCGGATAGCGCTTCTGGATTTCCAGCAGGCGGCCGAGATTGTTCAGGGTCTGGATGTACAGCGTGGTGTTGGTCTTGATATCCGGTTCGATCGGGTCGGACAGGATGGACTTCCACATGGCCAGCGCGTCGTCCGGGCGGCCGGTGCGTTCCAGCAGGGTGCCGAGATTGAGGCGCGCCTCGACGAAATGTGGATTCAGGGCCATGGCCTTGCGCAGCACCAGCTCGGCGCCGGGATCGTCGCCGGCATTGGACAGCACCACGGCCAGATTGAAGCAGGCGGCGTAAGACAGCGGCGACGGCGTGTGGTCGATCCAGGTGCGGTACAGGGCGATCGCGGCCGGCAGCTGGCCGCTTTCCTGCAGGACTGCCGCCGCGCCGAACAGGTCGCCGATGGAAAGGACGCCCTGGGCGGCCATGCCCATGACAGCGCCGAGTGGGCTGGTATCGGTGGGAGCGGGTGCGGCAGGTGCTTGTACGGTCATGGCTGAGCTAGGGAACGAACCAAAAAAGTAGGCCCCTATCATACCTTTTTGTCGCTAGATAAGGGGCAACTTTTGGCTCTGGAGCAAGACTGTAAAACCCCCGCTGCTCAACCATTCAGCACTCCGGGGTCAGGTCCGTCATTTCTACACGAGCTGTTCCGTAGCGCACGCTACGGAACAGCTCGTGTAGAAATGACGGACCTGACCCCGGATTTTTAGCGGTTCGGGACGGTGAACCAGCTGGTGGCGTGCTCCGGTTGCTGCGGCTTGCCGGTGAAGGCGGCAGTCAGGCCTTGCAGGCCTTGGGCGGCGCGGTATTGCTTGAGGGCGTCGCTCAGGGTTTGCGTTGCGCCATCGGCCAGGGCGGCGTCGGCGGCTGGCTTCGGCAGGTCCAGCTGTTGCGTTTGCGCCGCAGTCACCGCGCCCGCTGCCGCGTAGTTGCCGATTGCCTGGCTCAGGCCGCTCACTTGCTGTTGCAAGGTGGCAGGGGTTGTTGCCGGCTTTTGCGCCAGGAACCAGACGTCGGCGCTGGCGTGGGTGCTGCCGTCGGTGCTGGTGTAGCTCGACGTCAGGCCGACGATGTTGCCGTTTTGCTGGTTCAGGGCGCTGCTGGCTTTGGTGCTGATGGAGGCGATGTTGAGCTGCGCCAGCGTTTTCAGTTCGCCAGCCTGGCTGATGCCGTCCGAGTTGTTGTCCACCCACACCCGCAGGGCGCCATAGGCGCTGTCGGCGCTGGTGATCTGGCCGTCGCCGTTGCTGTCCAGCGCTTGCAGGGCGGCGTAGCCGTCTTTGGCGGTGCTGCCGTCGGCCAGTTTGGTGGCGCTGCCGAACAGTTCGCCGCCGTTGTTGATGATGCCGTCGCCGTTGCGGTCCAGGGCCAGCAGGCCGTCGTGGGCGTCCACCCAGCCGGTTTGCACCGCTTTGCCGTCGCCGCGGATATCGAATTGCACGCCGGCCGCGATGCTCTGGGTTTGCACGCCGTTGCCGTCGAGGTCGAGGATCAGCGGGGTCGCGTAGTTGACCGAGCCGGACGGCAGCGCCATGGTCTGCGTCACCGACATGGCCGCCACTTGCGCGCCGGTGAAGGCGTCGGCCTGCGAGACGCTCAGCGAGGTCAGCCCCGCCGTCGCCAGCGCCGGCACTTGGGTGGCGGTGAAGGCTTGCAGTTGGGCGTTGCTGAACACGATCAGCTGGCTGGTCTTGATGCCGGCCACTTGCGCCGTGCTCATGCCGGCGATCTGGTCGGTCGACAGGTAGCCGATCTGGGCGTTGGTCAGCGCGCCAAACTGGGTGGTGCTCCAGGCGCCCAGCTGGGCGGTGCTGAAGCCGTTGATCTGGGTCGCGTCCAGCGCGCTGATCTGCGCCACTTTCAGCGCGCTCATCTGCGCCGTGGTCAGGGCGCCGGCCTGGGCGCTGCTGAGCGCGGTCAGCTGCGAGGCGGACAGGGTCTGGATCTGGCCGGTGGTCAGCGCTTGCAGTTGGTCGGTCAGCAGCACGCCCATCTGGTCGATGGTCAGCGCCGGGATCTGGGTCAGCTTGATCGAGGCGATCTGGTCGGTGGTCAGGGCCTGGATCTGGGTGTTGCTCAGCGCGCCCAGCTGGAGGGTGCTCAGGTAGCCGATCTGCGCGGTGCGCAGGGCGGCGATCTGGCCGGTACCGAAGGCGATCAGCTGGTCGTTCGACATGGCGCCCAGCTGGGTGCTGGTCAGGGCCTGGATCTGGTTGGTGTTCAGGCCGACCAGCTTGGCGGTGTCGATGCTGGAAATCTGCAGCGTGCCCAGCGCGGCCACGTCGGCCGTGGTCAGCACGTCCAGCTGGGCGGTCGACAGGCCGGTGACGGCGTCCACGCTCAGCGCGGCCGCTTGCTGGGTGCTCAGCGCTTGCAACTGGTCGCTGGTGAAGACGCCGATCTGGGTCGCGCCGATGGCGTTGATCTGCAGGGTTTTCAGGCCGCGCACCTGGGCCGTGGTCAGGGCCACGGTCTGGTCGCTGCTGAGGCCGGTGAACTGGCTGGCGCTCAGCGCCGCCATGTCCTGCGTGTCGATGGCGGCGATTTGCGCGGTGCTGAAGGCGGCGATCTGGTCGGCGGTCAGCGCCTGCATTTGCGCGGTGTTGAGACCGGTCATCTGCGTTGCGCTCAGGGCCGCCAGCTGTGCGGTGTTGAGGCTGCCGGTTTGCAGCGTGGTCAGGCCGGCGATCTGCACCGTGCGCAGCGACTGGATCTGATCGCTGGTCAGGGCGTTCAGGTTGTCGACGCTGAAGCCGTAGGCCAGTTGCTGGGTGCTGAGGGCGTAGATGTGGTCGGTGTTCAGCGCCTGGGCTTGATCGCTGGTGAGGCCGTTGATCAGCTGGCTGGTGGTCAGGGCCGTCAGCTGGCCGGTGCTCAGGCTGTTCAGCTGGTCGCTGGTCAGCACCGCCACTTGCGTCGCTTGCAGGGCCACCACCTGACGCGTGGTAAAGGCGTTGAGGTCGGCCGTTTCCAGCGCCGTCAGCTGGTCGTTGGTCAGCGACGCGACTTGCTGGGTGCTCAGGGTCGAGGCTTGCGCCGTGCTCAGGGCCACGATCTGGTCGGTGGTCAGCGTTTGCACTTGCAGCGTGGTCAGGGTCGAGGTTTGCGCGGTGCGCAGGGCTTCGATCTGGTCCGTGGTCAGGGCGGCGATCGACGCCACGCCCACGCCATAGGCCAGCTGGTTGGTGGTCAGCGCGCTGATGTGGGCGCTGTCCAGCGTGACCAGCTGGTCGGTGGTGAGGCCGTAGGCGATCTGGCTGGTGGTCAGCGCCGCCAGCTCGGTGGTGGTCAGGTTGTTCAGCTGGTCGCTGCTCAGGGCCGCCACCTGGTCGGTGTTCAGGGCCACCATCTGGCGCGTGCTGAGCGTGGACAGATCTTGCGTTTCCAGCGCCACGATCTGGTCGGTGGTGAGCGAGGTCACTTGCTGGGTGGTCAGCGTCGAGACTTGCTGGCTGGTCAGGGCGACGATCTGGTCGGTGGTCAGGGCCGCCACTTGCGCCGTGCCCAGATACGCGGTCTGCGCCGTGCGCAGGGATTGCAGCTGGTCGGTGGTCAGGGTGGCGATGGCATCGCTGCTGATGCCGTAGGTCAGCTGGTTGGTGGTCAGGGCGTTCAGATGGGCGGTGTCCAGCGCCACCAGTTGGTCGGTGCTGAGGCCGTTGAGCAGCTGGCTGGTGGTCAGGGCCGCCAGTTCGGCGGTGGTCAGGCCGTTCAGCTGGTCGCTGCGCAGGGCGGCGATCTGGTCGGTGTTCAGGGCCACCATCTGGCGCGTGCTGAACGAGGACAGGTCTTGCGTTTCCAGCGCGACGATCTGATCGGTGGTCAGGGCCGCCACTTGCTTGGTGGCCAGCGCGGCCGCCTGCTGGGTGGTCAGGGCCACGATCTGATCGGTGCTGAGGCCGGCGCTGATCTGGTCGGTGCTCAGGGTGCTGATCTGCGCGGTCGACAGCGAAGCCAGCTGGTCGGTCAACAGGCCTTGCACCTGGTCGGTGTTCAGCAGGTTGAGCTGGGCCGTGGTCAGGGCCGCCAGGTCGCGCGTTTCAAATGCCGTCACCTGGTCGGTGGTCAGGCCGGCCAGCTGCATGCTGTTGAGGGCGCGCACTTGCTGGGTCGCCAGCGCCACGATCTGGTCGGTGCTCAGGGCGCCGAACTGGTCGGATTGCAGCGCGCGGATGGCGTTGGTGCTGAGGACCGGGAACTGGTCGCTGGTCAGCGCGGTCAGCTGGTCGGTGCTCAGCGACACGGCCTGGGCCGTGGTGAGGGCGCCGATCTGCGCCGTGCTCAGCTGGCTGAACTGGCTGGCGGTCAGCTGGCTCAGCATGGCCGTGGTCAGCGCGGTGAAGGCGCTGGTGCTCAGGGCGTTCAACTGGTCGCTGGTCAGCGCCGCGAACTGGGCGGTGTTGAAGGCGGCCAGCTGGTTGCTGCGCAGGGCAACGAAGTCGGCGGTTTCCAGCGCGCTCACCTGGTCGGTGCTGAGGGCGCCGATTTGCGCCGAACTGAGGGTGACGACTTGCGCCGTGTTCAGGGCCAGGATCTGGTCGGTGCCCAGGGCGGCGATCTGGGCGCTGGTCAGGCTGGCGAATTGCGCCGTGGTCAGTACGCTGACGATGTCGGTGGTCAGCGCCGCCACATCGTCGGTGGTGATGGCGGCGATTTGCGCGGTTTTCAGCAGCACGAAGTCGCGCGTTTCCAGCGCATCGAGCTGGTTGCTGCTCAGGGCGGCGATCTGGGCGGTGATGAGCGCCATGGCTTGGTCGCTGCTCAGGGCCACCATCTGGTCGGTGCTGATGGCGCCGAACTGGGCCGCGTTGAGCGCGCCGATCTGCACGCTGGACAGGGTGATGAAGTTGTCGGTGCTGATGGCGGCGATCTGGTCGCTGGTCAGCGCGTTCAACTGGCGCGTGCCGAGGTTGTCGACCTGGGTCGAGGTCAGGGCGGCGATCTGGTCGGTGGTCAGCGAGCTGGCCTGGGCCGAGGTCAGGGCATCGATCTGGTCGGTGGTCAGGTTTTGCAGCTGGTCTTGCGTCAGCGTGATCAACTGGTTGGTGGTCAGCGCGGCGATCTGCGCGGTTTTCAGCGCGGCCAGGTCGTCGGTGCTCAGGGCCTGGAACTGGCTGGTGGACAGCGCCGCCAGCTGGGCCGTGGTCAGGGCGATGGCTTGCGCGGTGGTCAGCGCGCCCACGTGCGTCAGGTCGAGCTGGCTGATCTGCAGCGTGGTCAGGGCGGCGATCTGGTTGCTGAGCAACGCGGCCAGGTCTTCCAGTTCCATGGCGGCCAGCTGGTCCGAACTCAGCGCGATCAGCTGTGCGCTGGCCAACTGGCTGGCTTGCAGGGTGCTGAGGGCGATGATCTGGTCGCTGCCAAGGGCGTGGAATTGGGCGCTGGTCAGGGCGTTCAGCTGGGCGCTGCCCAGGTTCTGGATCTGGTCGAGGGTGAGCACGTTGAGCTGGGTGCTGCTCAGCGCTTGCAGCTGGCTGGATTTCAGCGCCGCCAGGTCGTCGGTTTCCAGCGCCTGGATTTGCGCCGTGGTCAGCACCGCCAGTTGCTGGGTCGCCAGCGCCTGCGCTTGCAGCGTGGTCAGGGCGGCGATGCGGTCCACCGTCAGCGACTGGATCTGGTCGCTGCTCAGGGCCAGTACTTGCGCGGTTTTCAGCGCGGCCAGGTCTTCCAGCTCGATGGCGCCCAGTTGGGCGGTGGTCAGCAGGGCGATTTGCGCCGTGCTCAGCAGGCCGTACTGGGCGGTGGTCAGCTCGATGATCTGGTCGCTGCCCAGCGCTTGCAGCTGGGTGCTGCTCAGCGCGCCCAGTTGCACGGCGCCGAAGCTTTGCAGCTGGTAGTCCAGCAGCGTATTCAGCTGGTTGGTGTTGAGGGCGGCGATCTGGGCCGATTTCAGGGCGGACAGGTCGTCCGTGCTCAGGGCCTGGATCTGCGCCGAGCTCAACGCTTGCAACTGGGCGCTATTCAGCGCCTGCGCCTGCGCCGTGGTCAGCACGGCAATGCGGTCCGGCGCCAGCGCCTGGATCTGGTCGGTGCTGAGGATGGACACTTGCGCGGTTTTCAGCGCGGCCAGGTCTTGCTGTTCGATCGCGCTCAATTGTTTGGTGCTGAGCGCGGCCACTTGTGCCGTGCCCAGCACAGCGTATTGCTGAGTGGTCAGGGCGACGATCTGGTCTGTGCTCAGGATTTGCACTTGCGCGCTGCTCAAGGCGTTCAGTTGGGTGCCGGACAGGGCTTGCAGCTGGTCATCGGACAGCACGCCGATCTGGTTGCTGTTGAGCGCAGTCACTTGCGCGGTGCGCAGCACCACCATGTCGCCGGTCGACAGCGCCTGCACTTGCGCCGTGCCCAGCGCGGCCACTTGCTGCGTCAGCATGTTGCCGAATTGCAGGGTGGTCAGGGCCGCGATCTGGTCGGTGGTCAGCAGCGCCACTTGCGTGGTGCCGAGGGTGTTGATTTGCGAGGTCTTCATCGCCGCCAGGTCTTCCAGTTCCAGCGCTTGCAACTGGTCGCTGCTCAGCACGCCGACATTGTCGGTGCTGAGGGCGCCGATCTGGCGCGTGGTCAGGGCCACGATCTGGTTGGTCTTCAGAGCGGCCACCTGGGTGCTGCTCAGGCCGGCGATCTGGGCGGTGGTGAGGGCCTGGATCTGGTCGGTGCTCAGATTGGCCAGCGAGCCGATGGCGGCCAGCTGAGCGGCGCTCAGGGCCGCAAAGTCTTCGGTGCCGAAGGCGCCAATCTGGTCCGAGCTCATGGCCGACAGCTGGCCGGTGGTCAGGGCCGCGACCTGGTTGCTGGTCAGGGCAAACACCTGGTCGGTGCTCAGCAGCACCACTTGCGCGGTGCGCAGCGCCTGCACTTGCGCGGATTTCAGCGCGGCGATCTCATCGGTGTTGAGCACGGCCAGCTGGCTGGTGCTCAGGCTGGCAATCTGGCCGGTGGCCAGATTGCCCACTTGTTGCGTGGTCAGCGTAGCGATCTGCGTGGTCAGCAGGGCCTGGAATTGCGCCGTGCTCAGCGACGACAACTGGGCCGTGGTCATGGCCTGCAGTTGCGCGGTGGTGATGGCGTCCAGCTGGTCGCTGCTCAGCGCTTGCAGTTGCGCGGTTTTCAGCGCGGCCAGGTCTTGCGTTTCCAGCGCCTGCATTTGCGCGCTGCCCAGCGCGGCCACTTGCTGGGTGGCCAGGGTCGAGACTTGCAGCGTGCTCAGGCCGGCGATCTGCTCGCTGTTGAGCAGGGCGATCTGGCTGGTCTTGAAGGCGTTGACTTGCGCGGTTTTCAGCGATGCCAGGTCTTCGGTTTCCAGCGCGGCCAGCTGGCTGGCGCTGAGCGACTGCAGCAGGGCGGTGCCGAGGTTGGCGGCTTGCAGCGTGGTCAGGGCGGCGATCTGCTCGCTGCCCAGCGACTGGAATTGCGCCGTGCCCAGCGCGTTCAGCTGCGCCGTGTTGAGGGCGCGGAACTGGTCGCTCAGCAGGGCGTCCAGCTGGACGGTGCTCAGGGCCGCTACTTGCGCGGTTTTCAGCGACACGATGTCGGTGGTGGAGAAGGCTTGCAACTGGGCGCTGCCCACCGCCAGCAGTTGCGCGGTGCTGAGGTTGCTGATCTGCAGGGTGCTGAGGGCGGCGGCTTGCTCGGTGCTCAGGCCGGAAATCTGGCTGCTGCCCAGGGCGGCGATCTGGGCGGTGCGCAGGGCCACCAAATCTTGCGTTTCCAGCGCGTTCAGCTGGTCGGTGCCCAGCGCGGCCACTTGCTGGGTGCCGAGGTTGCTCACTTGCAGCGTGGTCAGGGCGACGATCTGGGCGCTGTCGAGGGCGGCGATCTGGCTGGTTTTCAGCGCGGCGATCTGCTGGGTTTTCAGCACGGACAGGGTGTCGGTGCCGAGCGCAACCAGCTGGTCGCTGCTCAGCAGCTGGACTTGCGCCGTGCCCAGATTGCTAGCCTGTGCGGTGCTCAGCAGGGCCACTTGCGCGGTGGCCAGCGCCTGCAATTGCGCGCTGTTGAGGGCGTTCAGCTGGGCGGTGGTCAGGGCGTGCATCTGGTCGCTGCTCAGGGCATTGAGGCTTTCGCTGCCGAGGCCGGCCATTTGCGACGTGGTCAGCGCGGCCAGGTCGCGCGTTTCGATGGCGACGATCTGGCTGGTTTCCAGCGCGGCCAGCTGGCGCGTGCTCAGGCTGGCGATCTGCTGCGTGGTCAGGGCGACGATTTGCGCGCTGGTCAGCAGGTTGATCTGGTTGGTGGCCAGGGCCGCCAGTTGCGCGGTTTTCAGGGCGGCAAAGTCAGCCGTTTCCAGCGCTTGCAGCTGGTCGCTGGTGAGCGCGGCCACTTGCTGGGTGGTCAGGTTGGATGCTTGCAGCGCGCTGAGGGCAACGATCTGTGCGGTGTCCAATGCGCGCAGCTGGTTGCTGCTCAGGGCGGCGATCTGGGCCGTGCCCAGCGCTTGCAGCTGGGTGGTGGTCAGGGCGTTCAGATTGTCGGTGCTGAGGCCGGTGATTTGTAGGGTGGTCAGCGCGATCAGGTCGCGCGTTTCCAGCGCCACGATTTGCTGGCTGGTCAGGGCGTTCAGCTGGCGGCTGCTCAGGGCCGCCACTTGCTGCGAGTTCAGGGCGACGATCTGGTCGGTGCTCAGCAGGCTGATTTGCGCGCTGCCCAGGGCGGCGATCTGCGCGGTCTTCAGTACGTTGAGGTCGGTCGTTTCCAGCGCTTGCAACTGATCGCTGGTCAGCGCGGCCACTTGTTGGGTGGTCAGGTTCGCTGCCTGTAGCGTGCTGAGAGCAACGATCTGCGCGGTGTCCAGCGAGCGCAGCTGGTTGCTGCTCAGGGCGGCGATCTGGGCCGTGCCCAGCGCTTGCAGCTGGGTGGTGCTGAGGGCGTTCAGGGCGTCGGTGCCGAGGCCGCTCATTTGCAGCGTGGTCAGGGCGATCAGGTCGCGGGCTTCAATGGCAACGATCTGATCGCTGCCCAGCGCGTTCAACTGGCGGCTGCTGAGGATGGCCACTTGCTGCGAGTTCAGGGCGACGATCTGGTCGGTGCTCAGTTGGGCGATCTGGTCGGTGCCGAGCGCGGTGATTTGCGCGGTTTTCAGCGCGGCCACGTCTTCGGTGTCGAAGGCGGCCAGCTGGCTGGTGCTCAGGGCGGCGATCTGCTGGGTCAGCAGGCTGCCGATTTGCTGGGTGCCGAGGGCGGCGATCAGGGCGGTTTCCAGCGCGCGCAGCTGGCTGGTGCTCAGCGCGGCCAGCTGGGCCGTGGTCAGCGCCTGCATCTGGCTGCTGGTCAGGGCGTTCAGGCTGTCGGTGCCAAGGCCGGCCACTTGCGCGGTTTGCAGCGCGATCAGGTCGCGGGTTTCCAGCGCGGCGATCTGGTCGCTGTCGAGCGCGGCCAGCTGGCGCGTGCTCAGGGCCGCCACTTGCTGCGAATTCAGGGCAACGATCTGCTTGGTGGTCAGGTTGCCGACCTGCCAGGTGCCGAAGGCGGCAATCTGCGCGGTTTTCAGCGCGTTGAGGTCGGCCGTTTCCAGCGCCTGCAGCTGGTCGCTGCCCAGTGCGGCGATTTGCGCGGTGCCCAGGCTGGACGCTTGCAGAGTGCTCAGGCCGGCGATCTGCGCCGTGCCCAGCGCGGCGATTTGCGCGCTGCCCAGGGCTGCCACTTGCTGGGTTTTCAGCACGCCCAGCAGGGCCAGCTCCAGCGCCGCGATGTTGGCGGTGCTCAGGCTGGCGATCTGGGTCGAGGTGAGCGCGGTCAGGTCCGCGGTTTCCATGGCGTTCAGCTGCTCGCTCGACAGCGCGGCCAGCTGGCGCGTGGCCAGCGCTGCCGCTTGTTGCGAACTCAGCGCGACGATCTGGCTGGTGGTGACGGCGGCGATCTGATCGGTGCCCAGCGCCACCAGCTGGCTGGTTTTCAGTGCGGCCCAGTCGGCCGTGGTCAGCACCGCCACTTGTTCGGTCAGCAGGTAGCCGATCTGGGCGGTGGTGAGGGCGGTGATTTGTGCGGTGGTCAGCGCGCCCAGCTGGGCGCTGCTCAGCACCTGCACTTGATCCGAACTCAGTTGCACGATTTGCGTGCTGCTCAGTGCTGCCACTTGCGCCGGCGTCAGCGTGGCGATGCCTTTGGTGCCCAGGCCCAGCAACTGGCTGGTCTTGAGCGCGGCGAAGTCCTGGGTTTCCATCGCGGCCAGCTGGTCGGTGGACAGCGCGTTCAGCTGGGTCGAGGTCAGGGCGGCGGCCTGGCTGGTGGTCAGCGCCACAATCAGCGCGGTGCTCAGCGAGCCGATCTGGTCCGACGTGAGGGCGACGATCTGGCCGGTTTTCAGGGCGGCAAAGTCGCGCGTTTCCAGCGCGTTGACCTGATCGGTGGACAGCGCGGCCAGGCCAGCCGTGGTCAGCACGCCGATCTGGCTGGTGCCAAGGGCGACGATCTGGTCGGTGGTCAGGGCGGCGGCCTGGCTGGTGCTCAGGGCGGCCAGCACGGTCGAGGTCAGCGCGGCCACCTGGGCCGTGGTGAGGGCGGCCACCACGTCGCTGGCCAGCGCGCCCACCTGTTTCGACTGCAGGGCGGCCAGGTCGGACGAGGACATGACCACGATCTGGCTGCTGTTCAGGGCGCCGATTTGTTGCGAGCTCAGCGCGGCGATTTGTTGCGAGGTCAGCGCTGCAGCCTGGGCGCTGTCGAGCGCGGCGACCTGCGCCGTGGCCAGCGCGGCGATCTGACTGGTTTTGAACGCGGCCAGGTCTTGCGTTTCCAGCGCCGCCAGCTGGGTGGTGGACAGCGCGCCGATCTGGCGCGTGGTCAGCGTGCTGCTCTGGGTGGTGCCGAGGGCGGCGATCTGGTCGGTGGTCAGGGCGGCGATCTGCGCCGTGCTGAACGCGGCCAGCACGGTGGTGGTCAGGGCCGCGACTTGCGCGGTGGTCAGCGCGGCCACGGCGTCGCTGCTCAGGGCCAGCGCCTGCTGCGACTGCAGGGCGGCCAGGTCTTGCGTTTCCATGGCGGCGACCTGGGCGGTCGACAGCGCGGCCAGCTGGCGCGTGGCCAGCGCGGCCACCTGCTGCGAGCGCAGGCCGGCGATTTGCGCGGTGTTCAGGGCGCCAATCTGGTTGCTGCTCAGGGCAAACACCTGGGCCGTGGTGAAGGCGGCCAGGTCCTGCGTTTCCAGTGCGTTGATCTGATCGGTGGTGAGCGCGGCTACCTGACGCGTGGTCAGGGCGCCGCTTTGCACGGTGGTCAGGGCGACGATCTGGTCGGTGCTCAGCAGGCCGATCTGGCCGGTGGTGAAGGAGCTCAGCACGGCCGTGCTCAGCGCGGCGATCTGCGCCGTGGTGAGGGCGCTGACGGCGTTGCTACTCAGCGCCGCCACTTGCTGCGATTGCAGCGCGGCCAAGGCCGAGGCCTGCATCGCCAGAATCTGGTCGGTCGACAACGCGGCCACCTGGCGCGTGGTCAGCACCGACACTTGTTGCGAGCTCAGGCCGACGATCTGGGCCGTGCCCAGCGCCACCAGTTGCGCGGTGGTCAGCGCGGCGATCTGGGCGGTTTTGAGGGCGGCCAGGTCGGCGGTTTCCAGCGCGGCGATCTGGGCCGTGCTGAGGCCGGCGATCTGTTGGGTGGTCAGCGTGCTGGCCTGGGCCGTGGTCAGGCTGACGATCTGGTCGCTGTCGAGCGCGGCCAGTTGTTTGGTGCTCAGGGTCGACAGCTGGGCGGTGGTCAGCGCCGCCACTTGCGCGGTGCCGAGGGCGGCGATGCCGTCCGTGCTCAGGCCGCTCAGCTGGCTGGTGCGCAGCGCGGCCAGGTCGCGGCTTTCCATCGCGGCCAGCTGGCCGGTGGACAGGGCGGCCAGTTGTTGCGAGCTCAGCGCATTGGCCTGGGCGGTGTTCAGGGCGACGATCTGGTCGGTGCTCAGGGCCGTCACGGCGCCGGTGCCCAGCGCGGCGATCTGCTGCGATTTCAGGCCGGACAGGGTGTTGGTGCTGAGCGCGGCCGCCTGCGCCGTCGACAGCGCGGCGATTTGCTGGGTGCCGAGGCCGTTGGCCTGAACGGTGCTCAGCACGGCGATCTGGTCGGTGCTCAGGGCGGCCAGTTGTCTGGTTTGCAGGGCGGCCATTTGCGCCGAGGTCAGCGCGGCAATCTGGTCGGTGCCCAGCGCGGCGATGCCGCTGGTGGCGATGGCGGCCACCTGCTGGCTGCGCAGGGCGGCCAGGTCTTGCGTTTCCACTGCCGCCAGTTGCGCCGTGCTCAGCGCGGCGATCTGCTGCGTGCCGAGGTTGGATGCCTGGGCGGTGGTGAGGGCGGCGATCTGGTCGCTGCTCAACGCGCCCAACTGTGCGGTGCTCAGCACGGCTAGTTGCGACGTCTTCATGGCGGCCAGGTCGCGCGTTTCGATGGCGGCGATCTGGCTGCTGCTCAGCGCTTGTACCTGCGCCGTTTGCAGCGCGGCCAGCTGGGCCGAGTTGAGGGCGGCGATCTGGTCGGTGCTCAGGCCGCGCACTTGCGCGGTTGGCATGGCGGCGATTTGCGCGGTGCTCAGCGCGCTCAGCTGGTCGGTGCTCAGCACCGCCGTGGCGGCCGTGCCGAGCGCGGCCACCTGTTGGCTCTTGAGCGCGGCAAAGTCCTGGGTTTCCATGGCGGCCAGCTGGATGCTGCTCATCTGGCTCAACTGCTGGGTGGTCAGCGCCACCACTTGCTGGGTGCCCAGCGCCACGATCTGGTCGGTACTGAGGGTGGCGAACTGGCGCGTGGTCAGGGCGGCGATTTGCTGCGTGGCCAGACCGGCGATCTGGTCGGTGCCCAGCGCGGCGATCTGCGCGGTGGTCAGGGCGGCGATTTGCGTGGTCTTGAGCGCGCGCAGGTCGCGCGTTTCAAAGGCGGCGATCTGCGTGCTGCTCAGGCTGGCGATCTGCTGACTGGCCAAGGCGCCGGCTTGCGCCGTGCTCAGGGCCACGATCTGGTCGCTGCTCAACGCCGATAGCTGGCTGTTGCTCAGGGTGGCGATTTGCGCGCTGGTCAGCGCGGCCACCTGGTCGGTGCTCAGGGCGGCGAGATTGCTGCTGCTCAGGCCGGCCAGTTGGGCGGTTTTGACGGCGGCCAGGTCTTGCGTTTCCAGCGCGCGTACTTGGTCGCTGCTCAGCGCGGCCAGTTGCTGCGAGGCGAGCGCGGCGGTTTGCGCGGTTTTCAGGGCGACGATCTGGTCGGTGCCGAGCGCGGCGATGCCGGCCGCGGTGAGGGCGGCGATCTGCTGGGTTTTCAGCGCGGCCAGATCCTGGGTTTCAATCGCGGCGATCAATGCCGTGCCGAGGGCGGACAGCAGCTGGGTGCCGAGGTTGGACAGTTGCAGCGTGGTCATGGCGGCGATCTGGTCGCTGCCGAGGGCGTTGAGCTGGGCGCTGCTCAGCGCGTTCAGTTGTGCGGTCCTGATGGCGGCCAGGTCTTGCGTTTCGAGCGCGGCCAGCTGGGTATTGCTCAGCGCTTGCACTTGCGCCGTGGTCAGCGCGGCGGCCTGGGCCGTGGTGAGGGCAACGATCTGATTGGTGCCGAGGCTGCGCACTTGCGCGCTGGTCAGCGCCGCCACCTGGGCGGTGCCCATGGAAGCGATCTGGTCGGTGCTCAGGGCGGCGGTGGCGGCGGTGCTCAGCGCGTCGAGTTGCGCGCTCTTGAGGGCCTGCAGATCTTGCGTTTCCATGGCGGCCAGCTGGCTGCTGGACAGCTGGCTCAGTTGCAGCGTGGTCAGCGCGGCCGCTTGCGCGGTGCCGAGGGCGACGATCTGGTCACTGCTCAGGGCGTTCAGCTGTTTGGTGCTGAGGGCGGCAATTTGCTGGGTCTTCAGCGTGGAGAAACCGTCGGTGCCGATGGCGGCCAGCTGCGCCGTACTGAGGGCGTTGACCAGCGTGGTGTTGAGAGCGGCGGTCTGGCGCGTGCCGAGCGCGGCCAGTTGATCGGTGCCCAGCGCGTTCAGCTGGCCGACCGACAGCGCGTTCAGCTGTTTGGTGCCGAGGGCGCTGAAATCGGCGGTTTCCATTGCGGCCAGCTGGGCCGTGGTGAGCGAGGCGATCTGGCTGGTTTGCAGCGCGGTCACCTGGTCCGAGGTCAGCGCCACGATCTGGTTGCTGACCAGCTGGCGCAGCAGGCTGGTGTTAATGGCGGCCACTTGCGCGCTGCGCAGGGCGGCGATGTCGTCGGTGGCGATGATCGCGAACTGGGCTGCCGTCAGGGAGTTCAGTTGAGCGGTGGTCAGGGCGGCGAACTGGTCGCTGACCAGGCCGGCGGTCAGCTGGTTGGTGGTCAGGCCGGTCAGCTGGTTGCTGGCCAGCGCCTGGATCTGGCGCGTGTTGAAGCCGTAGCCAAGCTGGTCCGTGGTCAGGGTTTGCAGGTTCTGGATCGATAATGCCCGGATCTGATTGCTGGTGAAATAAACCAGCTGCTCGGTGCCCCACGCAGTCATCTGCAGGGTGGAGAGCAAACCGATGTCCGCAGTCGTCAATAAAGCGATCTGATTGCTCTGCAGGCTGGCGATTTGTTCGGTGGTTAAACCCGGGATTAAAGATGGCATGTGAATATTCTCCTGACGGAAGAATATAGTACCGCCAAACAAGCTTATCCAGAGAGAAAAGGCCCAAATATCCCTTAAATCTTAGCCTGAAAACAATGACTTAGCGTGGTTCCGGCTGGCGCTTTTCCGGCCGAGGTTGGGGTGGAAAATAAGTAATCGGGAAACACTGTAAGATGCGCGTTCGCACTCATCCTTTATTTCCATGGCTATGCTGCAAACTCCCGCCACATTTACGCCGACCATCCGCCCGCTCAACCATGCCGAGATGCTGACATTCGTGTTCCATCGCGGAGAGTTGCTTTTACGCAACAACATCTGGGGCTTGCCGGATGCAAGCGAACTGGCGGCGCTATCGCTGGCGCCGGAGTGCCTTCATCCGCTCGGGCTGTGGGAGGGGCGCTACTACCAGGCGGCATGGCTGGACCAGCCGCTGACGCCCAGCGCCGAGTTCGGTTATCACGGCATGCGTTCGCTGTTCGGCGTGCTCGATGACAGCTTCCTCGGACTGGCCGGGCGCGCCTATCAACTGGCCGAATGGTCGCGCACCCACCGTTTCTGCGGCGCTTGCGCGACCGCGATGCAGTTGCTGGAGGGCGAACGCTGCTACAAGTGCCCCAGCTGCGGCCACAGCGCCTATCCGCGCATTTCGCCGGCCATGATGGTGCTGGTGCGCAAAGGCGAGCAAGTACTGCTGGCCATGCACACCAATTCGCCCTACAAGCGCTACACGGCGCTGGCCGGTTTCCTGGAGGCGGGCGAGTCGGTGGAGGAAGCCATCCACCGCGAAGTGTTTGAAGAAGTCGGCCTGCGCGTGCACAACCTGCAGTACTTCGGCAGCCAGTCGTGGCCGTTCCCGCATTCGCTGATGATTGCCTACACGGCCGACTACCTCGACGGCGAAATCCGCGTGGATACGGCCGAAATTGCCGACGCCCGCTGGTTCGGCGCGGACGATGAATGGCCCGATTTGCCGGTCAAGGTATCGATCGCGGCGCGGCTGATCGACGCTCACCGGCCCAAGCCATAGCGTATATACTGTCGGGCAATTTCAAAAAAAGGTGTTTCATCATGTCTCAAGAATTTACGGAAAACGACTGGCGCCGACTGATCGCCAGCATCGGCGAAGACCCGGACCGTCCCGGCCTGCTGGAAACGCCGGCCCGCGTTGCCAAGGCGTGGAAGCACTGGACTTCGGGCTACGACCAGGACCCGGCCACCCTGCTCAAGGCGTTTGAAGATGGCGCCGAGCAGTACAACGAATTCATCATCGTGCGCAATATTCCGGTGTACAGCCACTGCGAGCACCACCTGGCGCCGTTCTTCGGCAAGGCCACCATCGGCTACATCCCGAACGGCAAGATCGTCGGCTTGTCCAAGCTGACCCGTCTGGTGGACTGCTTCTCCAAGCGCCTGCAGGTGCAGGAACGCATGACCATGCAAATCGCCAACGCGCTGATGGAAGTGCTGGAACCGAAGGCTGTGGGCGTGGTGGTCAAGTGCCGTCACCTGTGCATGGAAAGCCGCGGCATCCGCACGCCGGGCGAAGAGACGGTCACCTCGGCCATGCTGGGCGAGCTGCAGCCGAATCTGGCGATGCGCACCGAGTTCCTGGCGCTGGCCAAGGACTGATACCCCATGGCGGCAATCGAATGGCTGGGCGGTAGTCTGGCGGAAGCGCAGGCGCTGGCGCGGGCGCAGCAGCGTCCGCTGTTCCTGTACTGGGGCGCGGTGTGGTGCCCGCCGTGCAACCGCGTGAAAGCGGACATCTTTGCGCGCGAGGCGTTAGTGTCGCGCACGGCTTCCGTGCTGTGCTACCACCTCGACGGCGACAGCGCCGGCGCGCAGGCACTGGCGGCGCAGCATCGCTTGCGCAGCTATCCGACGCTGGTACTGTTCGCGCCGGACGGCAATGAAATCACGCGCCTGCCGTGCGAGCTCGATGGCGAGCTGTTCGTGGAAGCCTTCGATAACGCGCTGGCCGTGTACCAGGCCGGCTCCGCGGCCGCCGCCGCGCTGGACGCGGCGCTGTCCGCCACGCGCGCGCTGAGCAATGGCGAGTGGTCGCTGCTCAGTCACTATTCGTGGGACACCGACGAAGGCAAGCTGCTGGGTGACCGCGCGCTGGCGCCAACCTTGTCCGCGCTGGCCGCGGCCGCCAGCGGCGATGCCGCCGCGCGCCTGGGCCTGCATGCACAACTGGCGTCCGGCGCGGGCGATGCGGCGGTCTTGCTGGCGGTGCTGGCCGATGCGCGCGTGGCGCGCGCCAACATGGACATCTTCAACAACAACGGCCTGCAGCTGGTGAAAATCGCCAGCCGGCGCGAGGAGCTGGCGGCCGCGCTGGGCGGCGTGGCGGCGCAATGGGCCGGTGATTTCTGGCTGAGCGCGTCGGATCGCCTGATGGCCGCGCGCCTGCAACTGCGGATGGCGCGTCTGCTGGCGCCGTCGCAGCAGTTGCAGGAGCAAGTGCGCGCGCGGGTGGAAGAGGCTTTGGCCGAGGCCACCGATCCGTACGAGCGCCACACGCTGGTCAACACGGCGGTGAGCGCGCTGAACGACGCGGGCTTGTCGGCGCAGGCCGAGCAAGTGCTGCTGGCTGAATTGCCGCGTTCGCATTCGCCTTACTACTTCATGCTGAGCCTGGCCGCAGCGGCCAAGCGCCGCAGCGACGTGGCGGGAGTATTGTCGTGGTATGGCAAGGCGTGGCAGGCGTCGGTGGGCGCGGCGACGCGCATCCAGTGGGGCGTGACTTATCTGAACAGCCTGATCGAGCTGGCGCCGCAGGACGCGGCCGCCATCGGGCAGGCGGCGCAAGGCTTGCTGGCGGATATAACAGCGGCCGGCGGCGATGCGCGGCAACAGCGCAATCTTAGCCAGCTGCACAAGCTGGCGCCGAAACAGGCAGCTCTGCCCGCCGCCCTGCGCGCCATCATACCGGCGCAGGCCGGTATGTAAAATCCGGGGTCAGGTCCGCCATTTCTACACGGGCTCAGCCGCGCGCGGCTGAGTCCGTGTAGAAATGGCGGACCTGACCCCGGATTTAATGGCGCTGGAACTCGGCGCCGGGTTTCCACTTCGGCGCTTCCTTGGCTTGCGCCGCCTGGTAGCCGGCCTGGAATAACAGGCTGATGTCTTCCACCGCGCCGGCGGTGTTCCAGTTGGCTTGCACCACGTCGTTGACGGTGTGGTACTGGTGCGTCATGTAGTTCAAGGCTTTGGCGCTGCTGCTGCGCAGGTAGATGGTCGGCACGCCTGCGCGCGCAAATTCCAGCTGATCGCCGCGGTAGTAGCTGCCGTTGCTGTTGGGCTTGACCACGCGGCCTTGCTTGGCCGCCAGCGCTGTCACGATCTCGTCCGCCGTCGATTTGCCCATGCCGCTCAGTTCGACGTCGCGCGCGCGGCCCCACAAATTCATGCCGTCGATATTGATGTTGAGGATGGTTTTGGCGATCGGATACAGTGGATGGCGCACATAGTGTTGCGCACCCAGCAGGCCGCGTTCCTCCGCCGTGGTCGCCACGAACAGGATGGTGCGCTTGGGCGCGGCCGGCAGCGCCTTGTAGGCTTGGGCGATTTGCAGCAGCGCCGCCACGCCGCTGGCATTGTCCACCGCGCCGTGGAAGATTTGCTGCGTACGCGGCCCCGGCAGCGTCTCGTCGATGCCGAAGTGGTCCCAGTGCGCGCTGTACACCACCACCTCGTTTTTCAGCTGCGGATCGGAGCCCGCGATGCGTGCCACCACGTTGTGCGAGGTCACTTCGCGCGTGGCGTTCACGGCGCTCAGGTTGAGCTTGATGCCCAGCGGGACCGGTTTGAAGTCGCGCGCGGCGGCACGCTGTTTCAATTCCTTGAAATCCAGCCCGGCAGCCTTGAACAGCTCGCAGGCGCGGTCCTGTTGCAGCCAGCCGGCCATGGCGGGCAGATAGGGTTCGGGCGTCTTGCTGTTGAGCGCGAAGTTTTCGCGGCCCCAGCCATTGACCACCACCTCATACGGATAACCGGCCGCCTTGGTTTCGTGCACGATCAGGGCCGCCGCCGCGCCCAGCCTGGCGGCGATTTCAAACTTGTAGTTCCAGCGGCCATACCAGGTGACTGCGCTGCCGCCGAAGACGCTCGCATCGAGCTGGTGCGGCCGCCTGGGATCGGGCAGCGGCGGGTCGTTGATCAGCATGACCAGGGTTTTGCCCTTGAGGTCGGCGCCCTTGTAATCGTCCCACTTGAATTCCGGCGCCTGCACGCCGTAGCCGACAAACACCAGCTCGGAGTTGCTGATTTCCACTGTCGGCTGCGGACGCGCGGTCCAGGCCACGTAATCGTCGCCGAACTTGAGCTGTTTGTCGCCGTAGCTGAGGGTGGGATGGCTGGAGATGCCGACCAGCGGCACCGCTTGCAGATAGGTGCCGTCCGGATTGCCCGGTTCCAGTCCCAGTTTCTTGAATTGCTGCTGCAGGTACTCGACGGTCTGCTCCTCGCCCCGCGTGCCGGGGGCGCGGCCCTCGAATTCATCGGAGGCCAGCGTGCCGATCTGTTCCAGCAGCATCGCACTGTCGACCTTGGGCAAGGCCGCAGCCTGGGGCTGGCTCGCGCAAAACGCCAGCAGCGCTGTCGACAGGAGCAATTTCATGGGGGGGGCAATTGTTAATAGGAAACCCTCATTCTGACACATTTTATTTCCCAAGAACACTGGGTTACCAAGTAAATACATCGGATAAGTGAATGCTTTTGACCCGATAATTGCGCTTTTTTATTCAAAAATTTAATACTAAGATGACTCCATCGCATACTTCTTCAAGGAGCATCAACATGAACACCAAAGCCATCCTCGCCGCTGCCGCCCTGTTCGCCGCCGCTGGCAGCACGTTCGCCGCCGACAGCTATGAAGCCGCCTACGATCAGGCCATCCTCAGCAACAAGAGCGCCAGCACCCTGACCCGCGAGCAGGTGAAAGCCGAAGTGATCGCCGCCCGCCAGGCCGGCACGCTGGACATCAACGATGCCTATCCCGACCAGTCCTTGGCCACGCCACGCGCCAAAAACGCCGATGTGAAGGCCCAGCTGGCCGCCAAACAGAACAAGGATAGCGCCACCCGCTAAAGTTCAGCTAGTTTCAAATAAACCACAGCGGAGCCCACGCGGCCCGCTTTGGTTGTATGCTGATTTCCATAAGACAAGACGGAGATCAGCATCATGAATAAATTGTCGTTCCAGCAGAAGTTGTGGGTCCCTCTGATTTGCAGCCTGCTGTGCATTACCGCGATTTTTATATTTGAAACCATCCAGACCCGCGATGTGCGGCTGGAGGAGCGCAAGAACGATTTGCGCGATGTGGACGAGCTGGCGCTCAACCTCGTCAAGCAATACGGCGACAAGGCCGCGGCTGGCACGCTGAGCAAGGAGGAGGCGCAAAAGCAGGCCATGGAGGCCATCCGCAATCTGCGCTACGCCAAGGATGGCTACTTCTCCATCAGCACCGGCACGCTGTCGCTGATGCACCCGATCAAGCCGGAAAACAATGGCAAGGATCTGGCCGACCTCAAGGACCCCAAGGGCACTTACGTCTACCGCGCGATTGCCGCCACGGCCGACTTGCCCGAGGGCGGCGGCTTCGTCAGTTATTACTGGTCGCGCCCGGGCTCGACCGAACCGGTGCCCAAGCTGAGCCGCGTGGTGCGCTACGATCCATGGAACTGGGCGCTGACGACCGGCGTGTACGTCGATGACATCGACGCCGCCTTCCGTGCCGCGCTGCTGAAATCGGCCGGCTGGCTGGCGCTGGTGTGCGCGCTGCTGTGGGTGGTGGTCAGCTTCGTCAACAAGAGCTTGCGCCATACCATAGGCGGCGATCCCGAGTATGTGGGCGAGATCACGCAGCAGATCGCCGCCGGCGACCTGAGCGTGGTGGTCAAGACCCATGCCTCGGACCGGGCCAGCATTTTGTATTCGGTGAAGACCATGCAGCAGCGGCTGGCCGAAACCATTGCCGAAATCCGCCACAGCGCCGAAACCATCGCCACCGCATCGAGCGAAATCGCCACCGGCAATATGGACCTGTCGGCGCGCACCGAATCGCAGGCCAGCTCGCTGGAAGAAACGGCGGCCTCGATGGAGGAGCTGACCTCGACCGTGACCCAGAACGCCGACAACGCCGTGCAGGCCAACCAGCTGGTGCAGTCGGCCGCGGAAGTGGCCGAGCGCGGCGGCAGGGTGGTGTCGCAGGTGGTGCAGACCATGGACACCATCAATGCCTCGGCCACGCGGATTGTCGACATCATCAGCGTGATTGACGGGATTGCGTTCCAGACCAACATCCTGGCCCTGAACGCGGCGGTGGAGGCGGCGCGCGCGGGCGAGCAGGGCCGCGGCTTTGCGGTGGTGGCGTCCGAGGTGCGCAATCTGGCGCAGCGCTCGGCGGCGGCGGCCAAGGAAATCAAGGAACTGATCAACGCTTCGGTGGACAGCATCGGCGCCGGCAGCGCGCTGGTGGCGGAGGCCGGCACCACCATGGATCAGGTGGTGGCCAGCGTGTCGCGCGTGACGCAGATCATGTCGTCGATTACCGACGCGTCGAGCGAGCAGAGCACCGGCATCGGCCACGTCAACACGGCGATCACGGAGATGGATTCGGTGACCCAGCAAAATGCCGCGCTGGTGGAACAGGCGGCAGCGGCGGCCGGCAGCATGCAGGAACAGGCGGCCACGCTGGCTTCGCTGGTGGCGCGCTTCAAGCTGGGTAATGAGTCGCAGGCCGCGCCGCGCGCGCGCTCGAGCGGACGGCAGGTGGCGCTGGCGGGCTAAAACTCCGGGGTCAGGTCCTTCATTTCTACACGACCTCTGCCGTAGCTGCGCTTACGGCAGAGGTCGTGTAGAAATGAAGGACCTGACCCCGGATGTTATTTGGTGTCGGCCGGCACGGTTTCCACCACCGCCGCTTCGTAGACGAATTTGTTGCCGTCCGGGCGGAACACGCCCATCAGTTCGCCGCCGTTGCCTTTCACGTCGGGATACATGGTGCAGGTCTGCGTTTCGACCTGCCACATCTCCGCGCCCGCGCGCAGGGTCCAGACGTTGTCGCCGCCGGACAGCAGTTCGATTTCCACCTCGTCGGCCGGCATCTCGCTCAGCTCGACGCGGCGGATGCAGTCGGGCAGGCGCTGCATGATCAGCTCGACCCGGCTCTCGCTGCTCCAGAAGTGCTTCTGCGCCCGGTGGATGGTCAGCGCGTGATTGCCGACCGGACCATCCGCGTAGTAAGACGCGGAATCGTCCACGCACGCGGCCAGCAGCAAGGGCATCAGGAGGATCAGGGTGTTGCGCATCGGGCTTTCCAGGATAGGCTATCGATTTGGTAACATTATAGCCGTCCCGCGCGACTCGCCGATTTTGAAGAAGCCCACCACCTCGGCCAGCGCCGCCGCCTGATCCTGCATGCTCTGCGACGCCGCAGCCGCCTGCTCCACCAGCGCCGCGTTCTGCTGCGTGACCGAATCCATCTCGGTGATGGCGTGATTGATCTGCTCTATGCCGCTGGTCTGCTCGCTGCTGGCGGAGGTGATCTCGCCCATGATGTCGGTCACGCGCTGGATGCTGGCCACGATATCGTCCATGGTCTTGCCGGCCTCGTTGACCAGGCGCGAGCCGTCCGCCACATTCGCCACCGAGGCGTCGATCAGTTCCTTGATCTCGCGCGCGGCGGCGGAACTGCGCTGCGCCAGGTTGCGCACCTCGGACGCCACCACCGCGAAGCCGCGCCCCTGTTCTCCGGCGCGCGCCGCCTCCACCGCCGCATTCAGCGCCAGGATATTGGTCTGGAACGCGATGCCGTCGATCACGCCGATGATGTCGACTATCCGGTGCGACGATGCGTTGATGCTGCCCATGGTCTGCACCGCCTGCGAGACGATGGCGCCGCCCTTGCTGGCGACTGCCGAAGCGGCGCGCGCCAGCGTATCGGCCTGGCGCGCGTTGTCGGCGTTCTGCTTGACGGTGGACGTCAGCTGTTCCATGGACGAAGCCGTCTCTTCCAGAGAGCTGGCCTGATGCTCGGTGCGCGACGACAGATCGAGATTGCCGGCGGCGATTTCGCTCGATGCGGTGGTAATGGTGTCCGTGCCTTGCAGCACGCGGCCGACCACCTTGAGCAGGCTGTCGTTCATGGCCTTGAGCGCGCTCAGCAGGCGCCCGGTTTCATCGCTGGAGCGCACTTCGATGTGCGAGGACAGGTCGCCGGCCGCCACCGTTTCGGCCACCGCCACCGCCTCGTTCAGCGGCACCGTGATCGAGCGCGTGATGGTCCATGCCACGCCGCCGCCCAGGCCCAATGCCAACAGGCCCAGCACGGTCATGGTCGTTTGCGCATTGCCCAGCGTGGCTTCCGCCTCGTCGCCGGCCTTGCGCGCCTGTTCGGTTTCGTAGGCGAGGATCTCGTCCAGCACCGCCAGCACGCCGCCCAGGCTGGGCGCCGCCACTTGCGTCAGTTGCGTGGTGGCGTCCTGGATCTCGCCATCCTTGCGCAGCTCGATGACCTTGTTGTTTTCGACCGCGCCTTTCTTAAGCAGGTCGTCCAGCTTGGCCAGCATGGCTTTTTCCTTGTCCTCGGTTGCCATGTCGACCAGGATTTTGCGGGCCTCGCCGTAACGCTTGCGCGCCTCGGCAATGCGCTGCAGTTCCGCGTTCATTTGCGGCGTGCCGGGCACCACCACGATGTTGGTCAGCGAGAGGGTGATGCTGCGGACGTTGTCCACCATCTTGTTCGCCGCCTGCATCTTGACGTTTTTGTCGGCGATGATGTCGTGCGTGCGGCCGCCGATGTGGCGCATGGCGCTGAGGCCCAGTACCACCGTGGCCACCAGCAGTATCAGCACGATGCCGAAGCCTACGCCAAGCCGGGTTCCGATTTTGAGATGAGCGAGCGACATGGCAGCCTTTCTGTGCATGATGAGCAGATCTCGATTGTTCCCCAATCCGCCCATCCATGCCACTCAGATACAACCAGTGTCGCTATGAAGCAACGTCAGAAGCGGTAGCCCACGCCCACGGCCAGCATCAGGGGATCGATCTTCACGCGGCTGGCCTTGGCGCCGCCGATCAGCACGTCGCTGCGGATCTGGACTTTCTTGACGTCGAAGTTGAGCGACCATTTTTTATCGATGGCCACGTCGGCGCCCGCTTGCAGCGCCAGGCCGAAGCTGTCGTGCTCCAGGCTGGCCGCGCCGTTCAGCAGCCGGTTCTGCGAGAAGGTGGTGTAGTTCAGGCCGGCGCCCACGTACGGACGGAACTGCGCGTCCGGCAGGAAGTGGTACTGCACCAGCAGCGTGGGCGGCAGGTGCTTGACGGTGCCGATCTTGGCGCCATCCAGCGAGACGTCGTGCTTTTGCGGATAGGTCAGCACCAGCTCCGCCGCGATGTTCTTGGTGAAGAAATAGGAGACGTCCAGTTCAGGGATGGTCTTGCTGCTGACGCTGATGCGGTCCGAGGCGCCGGCGCCGCCCACAGGGTCCGATTTGTCCGCCGGGTCCAGGTGTACCGCGCGCACGCGCACCAGCCATGGACTCTCTTCCGCATGAACGCCGCTACCGATCAGGGCCAGCATGGCCACTACTGCTGCTACAGGCTTCTTCATTTTTACTTCCTCTTTGTCGTCGTTAAGTAACGTGAGAAAGTCTATTGATGCAGTGCGGTAAAAACATTGATCCAAGTCAAAAATTTCAAAATGCGAAAAAGTGGTAGTATGACCAGCGGTCGATTTTGGCAAACTACGTAAAGGAGATCGCATGGGCAAGCTGAACGTCAACGGCGTCGTCAGGGAATATGAGGCAGAGGACGATACGCCGCTGCTCTGGGTGATCCGCGAGCAACTCGGGCTGACCGGCACCAAGTACGGCTGCGGCGTGGCCCAGTGCGGCGCCTGCACCGTGCATATCGATGGCCAGCCGATCCGCAGCTGCGTCTATCCCGCCTCCGCCGTTACTGCCGCGCAGAAGATCACCACCATCGAGGGCTTGTCCAGGGACGGCTCGCATCCCATACAAAAAGCCTGGGCCGCGCTGGATGTGCCGCAGTGCGGCTTCTGCCAGTCCGGCATGATCATGGCCGCCGCCGCGCTGATACGCGAGAAGCCCAAATGTACCGACGCCGATATCGACGCGGCCATGACCAACATCTGCCGCTGCGGCACTTACAACCGCGTGCGCAAGGCTATTCACGTGGCGGTGCGCGGCGGTGATCCCGCCACGGCGGGCCTGGCGATTGAGCGCATTGAAGGGAGCAAGGCATGACTTCGCGCCGCAGCTTCCTCAAGATGACCGGCGGCCTGGTGGTCGCCTTCCATATTCCGTTTGATGCCGCTGTCGCCGCCGAGGCCACGCCGGAAGTCAACGCCTGGGTGGTGGTGAAGCCCGACGACACCATCGTGATCCGCATCGCCCGTTCCGAGATGGGGCAAGGCACGCTGACCGGCCTGGCGCAGCTGGTGGCGGAAGAGCTGGATGCCGACTGGAGCAAGGTCACCACCGAGTATCCGACGCCGGGCCAGAATCTGGCGCGCAAGCGGGTGTGGGGCTCGTTCTCCACCGGCGGCAGCCGTGGCGTGCGCGAGTCGCACGATTATGTGCGCAAGGGCGGCGCGATCGCGCGCACCATGCTGGTCCAGGCGGCAGCGGACGCGTGGCAGGTGCCGGCATCCGAATGCGTGGCCGCCGCCAGCGTCATTACGCACAAGCCGAGCGGCCGCACCGTCAGCTACGGCAAGGTGGCCGATGCCGCCGCCAAACTCACGCCCCCCACCGACGTGGCGCTGAAAGATCCGAAAGATTGGAAGCTGGCCGGCAAGCGCCTCGCGCGTCTGGACACGGTGGATAAAACCACCGGCGCCCAAATCTACGGCATGGATATCAAGATGCCGGGCATGCTGAATGCCGCCATCAAGGATTGCCCGGTATTCGGCGGCACGGTGAAGAGCTTCGACGCGGCGGCAATCGAGAAGCGGCCCGGCATCAAGAAGGTGTTCAAGCTGGGTGACAGCGCCGTTGTGGTGGTGGCTGATACGTGGTGGCGCGCCAAGTCCGCGCTGGAGGCCTTGCCGATCGAGTGGGATAAGGGCGCCAACGCCAAACTATCGCAAAAGGATGTCAATGCCACCTTGAAGGCAGCGCTGGACGCGCCGGATGCGGTGGTGGGCAATGCGAACGGCGACGCCAAGGCCGCCATCAACGCCGCCGCGCGCAAGATCGAGGCGGTGTATTCCTTCCCGTGGCAGAACCACGCCACCATGGAGACCATGAACGCCACCGCAATCTGGACGCCGGAGCGTTGCGAAGTCTGGACGCCGACACAGAACGGCGAGGCCGCATTGGCCGCCACCGCCGAAGCGGCGGGCCTGCCGCCGGCCAGGTGCGAGGTCTACAAAGTGCATTTGGGCGGCGGTTTTGGCCGTCGCGGCGCCACCCACGACTGGGTGACGCAGGTGGTAAAGATCGCCAAAGAGATGCCCGGCACGCCGGTGAAACTGATCTGGTCGCGCGAAGAGGATATGCTGCACGGCCGCTATCACCCGATCACGCAGTGCAAGCTGACGGCGGGACTGGACGCCAAGGGCAATGTCACCGGCCTGCATATGCGCATTGCGGGACAGTCGATTCTGGCGTCGCTGGGCTCCACGCTCAAGGATGGCAAAGACCCGGTGGTGTTCCAGGGCCTGAACGCGCCGGGACCGGAAGCATCCATCGGCTACAGCTTTCCCAATCTGCTGGTGGACCATGCGATGCGCAATCCGCCCGTGCCGGCGGGCTTCTGGCGCGGCGTGAACCTGAACCAGAATACGATTTATCTCGAATGCTTCATGGACGAACTGGCCCATGCGACCAAGCAGGACCCGCTGGCTTTCCGCCGCAAGCTGATGGCCGATCATCCCAAGCATCTGGCGGTGCTGAATGCGGTGGCCGAGAAGGCCGGCTGGGGCAAGCCTGCGCCGAAGGGCGTGTATCGGGGGCTGGCGCAGACCATGGGCTTCGGCAGCTACGTGGCCGCGTGCGCCGAGGTGTCGGTGGACCGCAAGACTGGCAAGGTGAAAATTCATCGCATTGTCGCCGCCACCGACCCGGGTTATGCGGTGAATCCGCAGCAGATCGAGGCGCAGGTGGAGGGCTCGTTTGTGTACGGCCTGTCCGCCTCCCTGTACGGCGAGTGCACACTGAAAGATGGCCAGATGGAGCAGCAGAACTTCGATACCTATCAGGTGCTCAAGCTGGAGGAGATGCCGAAGGTGGAGTCCATCATCATGCCATCCGGCGGCTTCTGGGGCGGCGTGGGCGAGCCGACGATTGCGGTGGCCGCACCGGCGGTGCTGAACGCCATCTTCGCCGCCACCGGCAAGCGCGTACGCGACCTGCCGCTCAAAAACACCAGTTTGGTGAAGAAGGCCTAGCAATGAAGGCGCGCCGGCGCAGCAGCATGGCCAAGGCGCTAGCCTTCGCCGCGCTGCTGCCCGGCGCGATCGCGACCGCCGCCGCCACGGCCACCGCCGCCGCCACGGCCACCGCCACCGCCACCGCCACCACGGCCACTGGCGCCGCTACTGCCGCGGCGACGGTTGCCACGCCCTCGCTAGCGACCGATAACGCCGCATCGCTTTTGCCCGGCGCAGCCCCGGGCGACGCCGCGCGCGGCCGCGCCATCGTCGCCAACCGCCAGCTCAGTCTCTGCCTGCTGTGTCACAACGGCCCCATTCCTGAGGAACGCTTCCAAGGCAACCTGGCTCCCGACCTGCGCGGCGCCGGCCAACGCTGGAGCGCTGACCAACTGCGCCAGCGCATCGCCGACGCCAGCCAGTTCAACCCATCCACCATCATGCCCGCGTACTACAAGACCGAAGGCCTGAACCGGGTGGCCGCCGCCTACAAGGACAAAACCATCCTCAACTCGCAGCAGATCGAAGACGTGGTGGCATGGCTGCAAACCTTGAAGGAGCCTGCGCCATGAAGCGCCGCGACCTGCTCGTTGCCGGTACCTTGCTGGCGCTGGTCCGCCCCGCATCCGCCACACCGGCGGAAATGGCCGCCGCCATCGATACCTTCACCGGTGGCGCCAAACCGCAAACCGGCAAAGTCAAATTCGACATCGCCCAATTGATCGATAACGGCAACGCCGTCCCCGTCACCATCTCCGTGGACAGCCCGGCAAACCAAGTACGCGCTATCGCCATCTTCACCGAGCGCAATCCGCAAACCGAAGTCGCCGTGTTCACACTCGGGCCACGCGCAGGAAAAGCCGAAGTCTCCACCCGCATCCGCCTCGCCACCTCGCAACGCCTGATGGCCGTGGCGCGCATGAGCGACGGCAGCTACTGGTCGCATGGCGTGGACGTCATCGTCGCGCTGGCCGCCTGCATCGAAGGCGAGGCCCCCTGATGGCGCGCGCCCTGATCCACATGCCCGCCGCTGCGCGGCCGGGTGAAGTCATCGAAATCCGCGCGCTGATCGGCCACCCGATGGAAACCGGCTACCGCGTCGGCGCGGAAGGCAAGCTGCTGGCGCGCGACATCATCCGCAAGTTTGCATGCCGCTACAACGGCGAGGCCGTGTTCAGCGCCGAACTGCATCAGGCCATCTCCGCCAATCCCTACCTCGCCTTCTTCGCGCTGGCGACGGAAAGCGGCACACTGGAATTCACGTGGGAAGGCGATAACGGCTTCGCCCACACCGAAAAAATGCAGCTGACGGTGAACGCATCATGAAACTGGCGCTGGTCTTGGTCCTGATCGCCGCATCGGCGCTGGCCGCCGACGAACGCCGCTCCGGCGCCGATTTCATGAGCCCCGCCACGCAAGCCATGCAGCGCGACGACGCGCAAAACCCGGCCATGCTCTGGGTCGGCAGCGGCGAGGCACAATGGAACACAGTGGTAGGCGCCAGCGGCAAATCCTGCGCCAGCTGCCACGGCGACGCGCGCAGCAGCATGCGAGGCGTAGCCGCCCGCTTCCCGGCCTTCCACGAAGGCAGAACAATCAACCTCAGCCAGCGCATCAACATCTGCCGCGAGCGCAGGCAGCAAGCCGCACCATGGCGTGTCGAGAGCGAAGAGCTGCTCGGCATGGAAGCCTACGTGGCGATGCAATCGCGTGGCATGCCGGTAGCGCCGCCGCAGGACGAGGGAACACGCGCCAGCGCGGCGCGCGGCAAGCAGCTGTACTTCCAGCGCATCGGACAACTCAACCTCTCGTGCGCACAATGCCACGACCAGCAATGGGGCAAGCGTCTTGGCGGCAGCACCATCCCGCAGGCGCATGCCAGCGCGTATCCGATCTACCGGTTGGAATGGCAAGGCGTGGGATCGCTGCAGCGCCGGCTGCGCAACTGCATGAGCGGGGTGCGCGCCGAAGTGCCGCAATACGGCGCGCAGGAATTGATAGAACTGGAAGCCTGGCTCGCCGTGCGCGACCAAGGCATGAAGATCGAAACGCCCGGAGTACGACCATAAGGAGCAGCCCATGTCGCCGAAGCCCGCAGCGTCAATTGCCGTCATCCTGCTAGCCGCCGTGAGCGCGCTGGCAACGCCAGGCGCATCCGCCGCCGAAACACCGGCAATTGCCCCCGGCGCGCGCCTTGCCGCCACCTGCGCCGCCTGCCACGGCACCACCGGCGACACCCAAGGCAATACGTTGCCACGTCTCGCCGGCCAATCGCAGCAAGCCTTGTCGGCCAGTCTGCACGCCTTCAAAACCGGCCAGCGCGAATCGACCATCATGAGCCAGATCGCCAAAGGCTACACCGACGAACAGATCGAACAACTGGCAAGCTACTTCGCAGCGCAAAAGAAACCGGAGGCCGCCAAATGAAACGCCGCCAATTTCTACAAGCCGGCAGCGCGCTGCTGGCCGGCTGCGCCACCATCACCGGCCAGGCCAAACCGCATGTTGTGGTCATCGGAGGCGGCTACGGCGGCGCCACCGCCGCGCGCTACGTGCGCCTGTGGAGCGGCAACGCCATCGACGTCACACTGATCGAACCCAATGCCAGCTTCATTTCCTGCCCGTTGTCCAATCTGGTGCTGGGCGGCTCGCGCCAGATCGCCGACCTGACCCTGTCCCGCAACGCACTGGCCGGCAAGCACGGCATCCGCATCCTGCGCGATACCGTCACCAGCATCGACGCCAACAAACGCACGCTGGCGCTGGCCGGCGGCCAGACGCTGAGCTACGACCGCCTGATTGTCTCGCCCGGTGTGGACTTCATGTGGGACCAGCTGCCCGGCATGCTCAATCCGGGCGCGCAGGACAGCATCCTGCACGCCTGGAAGGCCGGTCCGCAAACCGTGGCCCTGCGCGCCCAATTGCAGGCCATGCCGGACGGCGGCGTCTACGCCATGACCATTCCGCCCGCGCCATACCGCTGCCCACCCGGCCCCTACGAACGCGCATCGCAAATCGCCTTCTACTTCAGCCAACACAAGCCGAAATCCAAAGTCCTGATCCTGGACGCCAATGACGACGTGGTCTCCAAGGGGCCGCTGTTCAAGAAAATCTGGAAAGAACGCTACAGCGGCATCATCGAATACCGCCCATCGTTCCGCACGGCCGACGTGGACGCGGCCAATCGCACCGCCATCTCCGAGCTGGGCGACAAGGTGCAAGCCGATGTGCTGAACGTGATTCCACCGCAGCGCGCCGGCAGCATCGCCGTGCAAACCGGCCTGGCCAACGCCAATGGGCGCTGGTGCGGCGTGGACTTCCTCAGCTTTGAGTCGACACAGATGAAGAACATCCACGTGCTGGGCGACGCCATCGCCGTGGCGCCGCTGATGCCCAAGTCCGCGCACATGGCCAACCAGCACGCCAAGGTGTGCGCCGCCGCCGTGGTGGACCTGCTGAGCGGCCGCGCGCCGTATGCGCATCCCATGCTGACCAATACCTGCTACAGCTTCGTCTCCGACCGCGATGTGATCCATGTGGCGTCCGTCCACGCCTACGACGCGGAAAAGAAAACGCTGCTGGTGGTGCCGGGTTCCGGCGGCGTGTCGGCCAACGCCAGCGCGCTGGAAGGGGAGTATGCAATGAACTGGGCCCGCAACATCTGGGCCGATACGCTGGGTTAGCGGTAGCGCGCCATGATCTGATCGATGGCGCCGTCCTTGATCAGCGCATCGATCGCGCGGCTCACCTCATCGAACGGAATGGCGGACTTTTGCGAGAACGCGCACTGCGCCTTGTACGAGGAAAACACCAGATCCGCCCGCACCTGCAAATCCGGATTGATGCGGTGCTGGTAATTCAGCGTGGCCTCGCCGATCATCGTGTACGGCACTGCGCCGGTCACCATCTGCTGGATGTTCTGATCCATATTGGCCGCATCCACGCGCTTGAAGCGGTGGCCCAGCACCTGCTCCACGCGCGGATAGCGATAACCAGCCACCGTGCCCACCGGCTTGTCCTTCAAATCCTTGAGCGAGCGCAGATGCGGCATATCGCTGCGGGCGGCGATCATCTCGGCGTCCGGCAGCATGGGCGGGCTCCAGTTGTAATCGCCGTCGATCCAGAACGGCAGCAGATAGCACATGCCGTCGGCGCGGCCGCTGCTGAGTGCCGGCGTAACCTCGGGGACAGCGGCATTCAGATACACCGCGTGCCGGCCCAGGCGCTGGGCCAGCGCGTCGCCCACGTCCTTGACGATGCCGCCGCTGATGGCGCCATTCTGGAAGCGCACGATCGGCATGGACTGGTCGAGCGGCGCCAGCATGACCAGCTCTCCCGGCCCGGCGACAGCGCAGGCGGACGTCATGCAGAAGGCAAGCGGGAAGTGGCGGAATCGGGTCGGCATGCCCCATTATAGCCGCCCGGACGCCCATCATTACCGGGTGAGCTTGCTTTTGGGCAAACGGGCGCTGGCATCTGCGCAGACATTCTAGACTGCGACCAAATACCTCTCACCAGGAGATCATCATGAAACATACTCTGGCAGCCGTATTTGAAACCCGCGCCGAGGCCAGCATCGCGAAGGACGAACTGGTACACAACGGCTATGACGCCGACAGCATCCAGATTCACGACTCGGGCAGCGTGGCCGGCACCGCACGCATCAACGACGACGCCTCCATCCTCGGCAACATCAAGCACATGTTCAGCCAATTGATCGGCAAGGACCACGCCGACCGCCACGTGTACGCGGAAGCGCTGAACCGCGGCCACACCGTGCTGGCGGTGGACACTACCACGTTGGAAGCCGCCGAACGCGCGGCGGACATCATCGAAGACTTCAACCCGATCGACATCGACGACCACGAAACCATGTGGCGCGCCAGCGGCTGGGGCGCGGAAGCCCTGCAGAGCGGCCCGCGCACGCAGCAGACCAGCACCGGCGCCCAGCAATCTGCGCCCGAGCAGCACGGCATCCGCCCGCGCGAAGACGCCGTGGTGTTTGCGCGCGCCGAGCAGGTGGCTACGCCGGGCTCCCAGCAGCGCGGCGACCCGGACGCCATACCGCCCGCCGCGGCGGAAGCGGTGGCCGATATCCAGAGCACCATCCAGCGCAGCGGCATGCGCATCTACCCGCGCAACGAGCCGAATCAGGACACGCTCAACATCCTGCGCGGGAACGATGACGACGCCGACGAAGAATACTTCCGCTCGCACTGGGAGAAAACACTGTCCTACACCGGCGGCACCTACCAGGAATACGACCCGGCCTACCGCTACGGCGAATCAATGGCGGGCAATCCCGGCTACAAGGACAAGCCGTTCGGCGAAGTGGAGTCCGAGCTGCGCATCACGTGGGAAACCCGCCATCCGCAATCGAGCTGGGACAAGTTCAAGGAAGCGGTGCGGCATGGGTGGGAGCGCATGACACGCTGATTGCGCAAGCTCAAGAAGTGCCTGAATCATCGTGACATCATCGGGGACTTGCGCGGCCTGTTCTGGGCCGGCTTCCCCGAGGGATGCCCACGATGGAAAAACTGCTGCCGTACTATGAACGCGAGTTGAGCATGCTGCGGCGCGCCGGCGCCGAGTTTGCGGGACGCTATCCCAAGCTCGCCGGCAGCCTTCAATTGCGAGGCGAAAGCTGCGCCGATCCGCATGTGGAGCGGCTGATCCAGGCCTCCGCCTTCCTCAACGCCCGCACGGCCAAGCTGCTGGACGACGGCTACGCCCATTTCACCGAAGCGCTGCTCGGCATGCTGTACCCGCACTACCTGCGGCCGATCCCGTCATGCTCGATCGCGCGCATCGACTACAGCGGAGCGCGCGGCAATGAGATCAGCACTTGCAACGTACTACCCCGCGGGACGGCGCTAAAATCGCTGGGGCAGGGCACCGTGGCCTGCCGCTTCCGTACCGTCTACGACGTCACCGTGGCGCCGGTGGCGATTAGTGCGGCGTGGTTTGAACCCTACATCCAGGCGCCGTCCTCGCTGTCGCTGCCGCCGGATGCCGGTTCCGCTATCTGCATCACGATAGAAAGCACTGCCGCCGGTCGCCCGTTGGCCGTGCTGGGAGCATCGGCGCTTCGCGTCTTCATCGACGCTGAAGCCTCGCTGAGCGCCGCGCTGCGCGACGCGCTGTTCATGCGCACAGCCTGCGCCTGCGTCGAGACAAATGGACAGTGGCGCATGCTGGACCGCGTGCCGCTCGTGCCAGTCGGCTTTGCTGACGACGAAGGACTGCTACTCGCCGCGCCATCTGAACACGGCGCCTATCGTCTGCTGAGCGAATACTTCGCCTTCCCTGAAAAATTCGACTTCTTCGACATCGACCTCGCAGCATGCGGACTGGAACACTGCACTCGCTTCACCTTGCGCCTGGCGCTGGCCGATGTGCGGCCCGATGCACCCAGCGCGTGCATTCTGCGCGCGCTCACGGCAGCCAACCTGATGCTCGGCTGCACGCCGATCGTGAACTTGTTCCCGCATTCGGCCACCCCGATCCGCATCACGCACGCCAGCAGTAGCTACCCGCTGATGCCCGACGAAATACCGGGTAACGCCTGCGACATCTACAGCATCGACAGTGTGCAGCTGGTGCGCAAAGCCCGCGACGGCAGCTCGATTTCCGAATTCTTCCCCTACTACTCGCTGCGCCACGGCGACAGTAGGGAGCGCAAAGGCCGCTGCGCATGCACGTTCAGTTCACTGCCGTGCGGCGCGGCGTGACAATCGTTCCCGCCTATAACGCGCGCGCCGACTTGCCGCAAGCGCAGATGCAAAGCGCCATCGTAGTCGGCCCGGAAGGCGAGGAAGTACATTGCGACCAGCTTGGCCGCGTCAAAATCCGCTTCCCCGGAGCCCGCGCCGAAGACCATGAGGAAGCCGCAGGTGCCGGGGCATCGGACACGCAGACGGATTCAGCGTGGGTACGCGTCGCCTCCAACTGGGCCGGCAATGGTCCGGGACCGTTCCAGCAATGCGGCACGATCGGCCTCCTAATGGGGCGGACGAGGGCTTAGATGAAGCAAAAAAATGGAAAGCACGAAGTCCAGCTGTTCGGCAGAAGATCCTTGATGGAGACACGCTATCAGTGTGAGAAGGTTATTGTCATTACCCATTCGATGGGAGGACTTGTTGCTCGAGCCTTAGTTCATCCTGAGATTGGTAGGCTGGATAAAGAGGTTTTAGGTGTCGTACATGGGGCTATGCCTGCAATTGGCGCACCCGCGGCGTACAAGCGGATGCGTTGTGGATTTAAAGAGGAGTTTGGAAAGGTCGCCTACTACAACAACGAGCGTACGCATCAGGGCAAGATGTGCTGCGGACGGACACCGATGCAAACCCTAATTGACGGAAAGGAGGCGTGGCGCGATAAAATCATCACATTGAACGACTGAATCCGACCTGACAGTCGCAGGCTTCAAACCGGGTAACTGTCAGATCAAGTCGCGATCACTACA
>Ga0102590_1000793_pt1 | contig 59398 bp, 56 predicted proteins | sample AraplaMF_Col_mMF_FD_76859 | JGI IMG/M metagenome (GOLD analysis project Ga0102590, IMG submission 76859) | Arabidopsis root microbial communities from the University of North Carolina, USA - plate scrape MF_Col_mMF | ecosystem: Host-associated > Plants > Roots > Endosphere | place: USA...
GTTGCTGCAGGAGGGTTTTGTCCATACTGTTTGCGCAACATGCTGCGGATTACAATGAGTGGTATTCCATTTGGGAACTATCCATTGCGATCCCTGGCATTTGGCATTATCGCCATTGGGGCATATGACAGGATTGTTCAGCTGGGGAAAAATTGTAGCGCCATAGCCATCCTGGTTGATGGTAATCGTACCACAATGGTATCCATCAACTTGCTGACAGCAGGAATCCGGGGGGATCATTACCGCATCTGCAAAAATAGCGCTTGACACCGTGGCGCTGGTAAAATTGGCGCCACCTAACTGGGAACAGGAGAAATCTACCCCTGCTCCTCCACTATCGACTGCAATGGTCGTTTTATAGAACTTCGCATCCTGCAATATGGCACTCGCGAAAATAACGCCCTGCAGGTTACTTCTACTGAAATCTGCCAAAGGCATGACTGCCCCGCTGAAATTGGTATTCTGTAGTGTACCATCCTGGAAAAGTGTTTTTACAGCATAGACATTAGTGAATTTAACTGAATTTACTGCAGCTGAATTGAAGGAAGAATAAGATATATCCGCCCCTGCAAAATCCGCGACGCCATGCAAGTTCTTCGATTGAAAGAAGGCATTGTTAAAAGTACAGCTATCCGCCAACGCACCTAAAAAAGATACACCGGACATAATAGCAGCAGTAAAATCGCCATGACGGAGGGTGGCATTTTTCATCACTGCGTCTGAAAAATCCGGACTGCCACCGCTATTGCTGTTATAACATTTTACATTACCCAGGTTTGCATAGGTGAAATTGGTTCCGATAAATTTCGCATTATACAATGTAGCGCCGGAGAGGTTAGCATAACTCATAATTGAGCCTGACAGGTCAGCACCAGTCATGATACAGTTCTGGAAATTGAAATTTGTAAAATTACTACCCTTCATCCTGGCGCCCGTGATATCTTTGTTGGCAAACGAAAAGGTAGAAGGGGTAAATCCGTTAATCCTGGTGTTACTGAGGTCTGTATAAGACCAGTAGACCGTAGGCCAGCGTCTGATCGGAAAGCCGTCTAAGTCCACAATAGCACCCACAAATTTTGTTCTCATCGTATCTTGACCAAGCCTGATGACCATATGCAATCCAAATAGCGCTCCCATTAGCTGTGCATTTGTGAAATCGGTAGCCGTTAAAGTAGCATATTGAAGATTAGCGTTACTCATATCGGCATTCCTGAAGATGGTATGGTCAAGGTTAGTGGCGGCCAGGCTAACAGGTCCTTTTTGGGATCTCCCCATCTTAGCCCCCGTAAAATCGGCATTCTTCAGATTCATGTTTGCAAACTGGCTGCCGTTGAGGATGGAATTGACAAATTTTGCGCCTACCAATGCATCTTTGGGCAAGGTAGTGAAATTATGATCTGTCAGATCTTGTCCTGAATAATCGGGGGCTTTACTTGAAGGCTCTTTATGCTGTGCCTGTAGCTGAATTAACAATAAGCACATCATCCATAATAGCAATTTGAGGGTTTTCATAATCATTACATTTATACAATAGGAATAGCAACACTAACATGACAACGGGATTACCGGCCACAATTGGTACCGAAGTGGGATCAACACTTCAACCGAAACAAAAACAGTAAGGAAACAGTACTATTTAAAACTGACAGTACGGGTTTACAAATAAAACAATAAATAATAAATTAAATCTTCATGGTTATTTTTTCACAAAACGGTGATTAAATATAGTTAAAAGAATATTACGAAAATGATCAGGCATAATATTTTTATAAATTAAATTAGTATATCTGACTATATGAAAAAACGCAATACCATGTCAAATGATATGCAAAACAAATATTTGATACTATTCATTCTGCTTTTAATATCCTCCAGTATGTTTTTGTATGGACAGGCAAACGGGCAGCCAAATGAAACAGGCAGTGACCTTGTTAAAGCGCTGAACAAGGCTATCCGTATTCCCAGATCGGCGATAGATAAAGAAGTATCTTATGCATTTGCACTGAAATTCGTTTTGTCAGAGAATGGAGAGATTGATACGATCCTGGCTTCAAAATACACGCCGAAGGAAATGAAACAAAACCTTACCTATTCCGGGCAATATAAGAACGTTCAATGGGAAGACATATTTAAGAGGAAGTTGAGAAAAGGTGATGTGTTGATTGTTCCTATTTCTATTTATTATCCGGGAGGTAGCAGCTCGAATTTTCATGAGTATAATATAGATGATCTGTTCGATTTTCAATTTCCGGATAAGGCGGAAGGGTTTAGCAATTGCGTTCTTATGCAAACTTTAGTTGTGCGCTATAGCAAGGGGAAGAGTTGAGATCTAATTAGCAAATGCAGGCACCTTGCAAAACGAAAATGGACGCTTGCGGCAAGATCCTGTTATCTTGCGCGAAAATTCTGTCAGGTGGGGAGAAAATTCTGTTGTCTTACGAAGAACACCTGTCAGGTGGTGCCTTCATTCTGATGTCTTGCGTGAAAATCCTGTCAGCTGGAGAGAAATTTCTGTTGTCTTACGCAGAATTTCTGTCAGGTGGAGCGTTTGTTCTGTTGTCTTACATCACTGTTAAGTGAAGTCGTGGCGCTGTTCTGTTATCTTACAACGCTGTTCTGTCAGGTGGAGCATCTGTTCTGTTGTCTTACATCACTGTTAAGTGAAGTGGCGGCGCTGTTCTGTTATCTTACATCGAAGCTCTTCGATCTGCATCGATTTTCTTCAATCTGTCGCGGAAGTTTTGTCAGTTGGAAAAGGAGAATGATAGCTACCAGGAATATTCCTGAATAAAGATTCATAACTTAAATCCGTCACAAAAAAAAATGGAAACCAAAATATTGTCATTTGACAAGAAATAATTTCGACAAGAAATAATTCCAACCTCTTTTCTTAGTATTGCAAAATCAATATTGATTCCACGATTTACAGGTTGCAACCAAGAAACGACGCCGGTTAACCTTAACCATTGTTTTTTTTAACAGGCGCGAACGGGACACTTTATTAACAAATTACATTAAAACTTTAAAAAATGACCAGAAGACAATTAAACCTCCTGGAAATGTACCAGGCTGTCTTATCTCATTTGGACAAGTTTCCCGCAGTATGGAATCAACTGGCGCCCATTACGCCTATTGTTGAAAGTCTGAGGAAAACTGTAGCGGAAATGCTGGCGCAATCACAACTGCAGGCGCAATATAACCCGGCGGGTTATACTAAGAGAAAAGATGCGCATATGTTCGAGATATTGGAGCACGCTTTCCAATTGAGCCTGAAGTTACGGTCTTATGCGAAGGTGAGTAAGGATCACGTGCTACAGGAAGCGGTGGATCTTCCATATACCACCCTGGCAAGGGGGGCACAACAGCTGGTGCTGCAGCGTTGCCAGCGCATAGCGCAACACGCCCGTGACCATCTGCCGGAGCTGGTTTCCTACCAGGTGACGGAAGAAGAAGTAGCCAGGCTGGAACAACTGTTAAGCACGACTGAGCCGATGACACCGGCCAGGAATGTGATACTGGGATCAAGGAAAACGGCTACCGGGAATATTCCTGAGTTGGTGACACAAGCAAGGAAGGCACTGGATACATTGGATGATTTGGTAGAAGGGATGATAGATGAAGTGACGTTTGTAAGTACGTATTTTAACGTGAGACAGGTGAATGAACGGGTAGGAAGAAGTGCGACGAGTAAGGAGAAGAAATAGGATTAGGAAGAACAGTCGGCTGCTGCAGGAATGCGGCGGCCGGCTGTTAGATAATATCGACAATTATTCCAAACCATTCGCCATGCATCAGTTTTCGGCCGGATTTAACTTAAGTGAAAAAACGAGAACATATTTCAGCGGAATTTTGAATTAACAAAATCATTAAGAAATGAAAAGATCATCAAAAGCCCACTAGAATGGCGACCTGAATACAGGTCATGGCGAATTAACTACAGATAGCCTTGTATTGAACAAAACTCAGTACTCATTTAACACCCGCTTTGCTGATGGCATTGGTACAAATCCCGAAGAGTTACTGGCAGCTGCGCATGCAGGCTGTTTCACTATGGCTTTAGCCTATGCCCTGTCACAACTAGGGCTAAAACCTGGAGATATAGAAACTACTGCGGCTGTTGCAGTTGACCTGTCAAAAGGCGGAATTACCGGTATTGAACTGACTTTAAATGCTTCACCGATCGAAGGCTTATCCTCAGCGGCATTCCTGGAGCATGCTACAGCAGCCAAACAGAACTGTCCGGTGTCTAAGGCTTTAGGCGGTGTTGCCTTCAGCCTGCAGGTGAATTACAAGGACTTACTTGAGCAGGTAGGTTAATGTCGATCCATTTATAGCGCTTATGCTTAAGCGGAGACTTCATTACTGAGCCTCCGCTTTCTTTTGTTGTTGGGAGGCTTTTGTGTTCATTGCTGGTTATCAACTGGCCAATGGAACCAAATTGCGTAGCCATCAGGATCTTTCAGCGTTATAGCTTTCCAGCCATATCCTGTTATAAAAGGCGCTTTCACGGTGATACCTTTATTGGAAAGGTAGTTGTACATGGCATCTGTATCCGGGCACCCAAAGAAAAATGCTGTATCCTGATGTAGTTTAGTACGGGTAATATCAGGTTGCGGTGGACGATATTCCTTTTCATAAGCAGTGTTTAGCATTAGGTAAATATCGTCAAGTTGTAACAATACCCAGTCCACATCATCGCCGGTTCCCGAGCTTTGTGAGACCTGGAATCCGAGTATATCTCTGTAAAACTGCAGTGAGGCAGGCATATCAAACACTTCTATATACGGGCACATACCTTTAATGGCAGGCCGGGAAGGGGTGATTGGGTGATCCATAACCGTGTTGTTTAAAAGTTAAAAATATAGGATCTAAAGGGATCAGGCCAGGTTGCGCTATAGATCAAATTTACCGGAAAAGAAATGATTCAATCTATCAAGAGGTCTGTAAATATTTTTGGGGGAACTGAAAAGATGGATTACATTTGCACCCATGAAAACAATGATGTCATATAGTAGTTCATGTTATTGGTATCCGCAAGGTGCCGATCGGACTATTGTATGATGTAAAACAATAAATGCATTATATGCCCGATTGGTAATACCAGTCGGGTTTTTTGTTTTATGCAGGTTTAAAATCACGGGAGATCGGCTACGATGGAGGAGTGGCGCCGGACTGTAAATCCGGTACATCAGAAACGTAATAGGTTCGAATCCTATATCTCCCACCCTTCGGAGGGTAGGCAAATATTGGTTTGTTGCGGCACCCTGCTAAGATGTTCCAGGTAACACTGGTGATGGTTTGATTCCATTGCCCTCCGCTTATGAGCATGTACCCAATGTTGTCGTATTCGTTAGAGCTGCCAACCGTTCTTCCTGCATTTTGCATATCATAAACAGCCCACCACCAGTCGTCTGCGTTCATACGTTCGGCTCGAAGCATTAGTCCGAAGCATTCGGCGGTCCAGTCGTCGGAGAAGTCGTCTTTCCAGGTAATGGGGGTATTGGGGGATGTTTGTTCGTTATGGAACATATTGCTTGGTGTTATGTAAGTTACAAGATAGTAAGAACTGCCGGTAGGTCAAAGAAAGACATTCGTCTGTGAACCATTGACGATGACTATATAGTATCGAAACTAAGCAATCCCCCTGGTATTCTCGAACCATTATAGACAGGATTGAACCGGGAAAGTATTACAATATTACCATCCCGGTCCTCGCTTAACTGAGATAATGCCTGTAGCCCTATTGGGGCTTTCTGTACTTCTGAAAATATGCGAGTAGCTCGGTGAGACTCTCATTCAGAATAGTGAGGATTTTGTCCTTTCCTGCATTGCTGAGGGGTGACGTGTTTGTATCTGTTAGGGATTTCATTTTACGGTAATAGGTGGGTACACTCCATAGACACTCCTGCCCTACTTTATTTCTGAATTCGTTGGGGAATTCAGTTAATTTGGAATGGATGTCTTTAATCATGTTAGCTGATGAGCTGTCTGAAATTCTTTTCATATTGGGGAAATCTTGGTTAACGAAGTGATAAAACCTCTGAGGCAAAGTCAAGAAATTTTCGGGAGATAAATGTTACATGATCTTGTAATTTTTTCAAAAATATCATCTAAAGTGTTTAGCTATTATTACACTACCGTGTCAGCTAAAGGTGAACAAAAGCCCAGCACTGTAGATTACTTAAAATGGAGAAGAATAGGAATCCAATCTAATTTACTGATGACTAGAAAATCACCTCTAAACTATTGCCCATCGCCAAATTTATGAAACTGTGAAAAAGTGAAGAAGCCTCCGTAGAGTCCCCTTATTAATAATTAAAATTAATTAACGGGCTTATTGCTGGTGCCATTCCCAAATCCTTTGTCCAACAGTTGCATGGCCCTAATACGAACTCTTGCAAACAAACTATTTGGCGCAGCCTAACCTTAAATTTTCTTCAAAGGAATATTGGCAAATGTGAGAAATTTGCAGAACAGTTGAACTCACATCGAATCCGCAGAATTTTCCGGTCTGCCAAAATTATCAGTATATTAGTAAGTAAATACCTTTGAAATGGAAGAATTTGAATTTTCCGAAGAAAACGTAACAAGAGGTCAAGAAGAAATCGACATCTGGTTTAAAAATCTCCCAGGAGAAGCAACCCAAGTATTGCATGACCTAGAAGAAAAAGTGGTGCAAATGGAAACTTTTGACCTACTCTCTAACATTTCCCTTTACAATCATACATATGATACGCAAGAATACACTGACTACCGAGGCGACAGGATGCATGTCACATCAGAACTATTAGCACTAATAGCATTGAAACGAAATTACCAACATAGTTCAGTAATAGATGCTAATGACGCAATGGCTCACATCAAAGAAGTTCAAGACTTAGGAAGCAAATATTTAAGCATCATGACTATTGTCCAAATGAGGGTAAATGATATCGAAGATCACCACTCAATGGCCGGAATTGCACTTCGAACAATGAGAGACGAAACATATATAAGAAATCCAGGTTTACCGGAGCATCATTTAATGTTCTCGTCTGAGTTATATGCACCCATTGAAACAGAAATAAAGAATAAATTTGGATTTTCGATACAAGAAAGTATTACAATAAGAAAAACAATTTCCATCCTATTAAATGATCGAATAGACAAAGTTAGGAAGGACATTCACTCCAAAACCATCGAACTATTTTCAGAAGTATTTAAGTTCCGGTCGACAAAAATTGTACCTGAAAACAGTTTACTAACTCAAGAAAATCTTGAAGAATTAAACAAACTTTCACGTAAACAAATAAGAGAAGTCTGTTTCAATCATTGCGTAGCTGACTTATATTTCCATCTTGGACGATACTATTGTTTTACAGTTAAAGATTTAGCTGAATTTTCAAATTTAGACGAAGCAACTGTAGAGCATTTTGTAAAACATTTTTCCTGCACATTTCCGTCTGTCCCTGATAATGATCAGTTGATCAGCCCAAACAGTATTCTAAAAAGCAGACCATTGGTAATACATGAGGGAAAAATACTAGTTCCCTCATATCCACTACTTACTTGGTGTGTTGAACCCCTGATTGAAAAACATCTTAGGTCCGTTCCAAAACTCGGAGAGCGATTCAAAAATACAAAACATGACTTTCTCTTAAAAAAGGGTACCGACCTATTTTCAACCATCTTCAATGACAAAATCGAAATTTTTACGAATCTTTACTATTACGAAAACGAGAATAAGGAAAATCGTTTCGAAACAGACGCCATTTTCAGATATGAGCGAACCCTTTTTATAATTGAAGCTAAAGGCCAGAGATTCTCTCAACCAGCCAAAGAAGGAAAAATTATAAGGACAGAGGCACATATGAAGGAAATAGTAAGAGATTCCTACATGCAAGGCTTAAGAACACTAAAATACATTCGCAGCAAACCCACTGCAGCTTTTTCCACAGAAAAGAAAAAAATGATAAATTTTAGTCGAAATGACGTTGATAATATAGTTCTAATATCCTTAATATTAGAGCCTATAGGTAACGTGATTCCGCTTATTCGAACATCAAATGAGCTAGGGTTTTTCGAAAATGATGTATTCCCCTGGATTATAAGTATCTATGACTTACAGGTAATTGCGGATCATCTCGAAATGCCAATACTATTACCTCACTATATCAAAAGAAGGCAAGAGTTTTTATCAAAAAAGAATATACATGTGTTTGAGGAGGCAGACTTATTATCATACTATTTGTTTAATCGCCTCTACATCGAAAAAATGCTTCGAGACGCTGAAGAGGAAGATGCAGACATGATATACTTAGAAAATGGGACCGACGAAATAAGTAATTATTACATGCAAAAGTTTAGAAATAAAATTCCCAATCCGCCTAAATTGAAGCTAAACTTACCTGAAATATTCAAAAAAATTTTGACAAGCATTGAAAAATCCAGGTTCTCACACAGACAGGCAATTATGATGGCAATACTTGATCTTTCTCCTCAAGCAATTGAGAAATTTAAAGAATACATAGAAAAATTAAAATTTCTGTTCTTCACCGATGGCAAAATTCACGATTGCTCAATACTTTCAAATATATCGGGAAAAAAAGTAGGCTTTACATTCATGACTGGGCCTAACGTACTAGAACTTGACAAGAACCTATATGCCTTTTGTCGATTTAAAGGCGAGGAAACCAAAGCAGATGCCTGGATAGGATTCGGCGACACTAATCGAATAAGAGAAGAGTTTGAAATTGAATCAGGATTCATTGCAGGGTATGACCAAGAGTAAATCTAGTCAGGAGATATAAATCAGTCTGACTCTTAGAGCAACTTATAGCAAACATTAAAATTGATGTATCTACAGCTCGTTGGTTGCCTGATATCACAAGATTGCGCACAACGACAGGTAATTATAGAGTTAAGAAGCATGAAAAAAAGAAATGTTTTTTTATTCGGTGCTGGTGCTGCTATGCCTTGGGGCGGCCCCTCAACGGGACTTCTTACAGAATCTGTAAGAAGTTCTGGTTTCTTTATGAAAGATGGAAGAACCAGAATTACCGACTATATCTATAATGAACTGCTAAAGCAAGGCTATCAACCCTGGGAAGCCAATTTCGAAACTATCATTAATGTAGTGGAGGAATTAATCATTTACCATTCTAGCTTCAATGGGACGGTGAATACTAATTCCTTATTTAAAACTTTCATGGAGTTAAAAAATAGCGAAAACCTGCTCAATTTCGCAGTTCATGGAGAGAAAAAGCATGGTTATCAGTTAGAGATTCCACCTGGAAGATTATATGAGGATTCGGAACGGAGTTTCTACAATGAAACTCCAGGACAAATGTTTTTTCAGACACTGCTAAGGGAGTTAATTACAAATATTAATGCAGCGATCATTGAATATTCTTATCATAGCGATGGTCATTCGGTTATTCTTAAACGGAGAAATGAATTTATTAATAGCTCTTTTGTAGAATTCATGCAAGGCATTGCATCTGACGGCATACTACGCATGTATAACCTAAATTATGATAGGATATTTAAAGTATTAGCTGAAAGAAGTGGTATTCCCGTTTTTGAAGGATTTGATTGCTCTGAAACACTGTCTTATGATGTACCGGGACAAGCTCCTGATCTGGTCAGAATACTGGAAGATACAGGTAGCCATTGCCACTATAACCTGCATGGTTCAGGCCATTGGATTGTAGAAAATGAAGATCACACACAATTACCTAATCCGAGAATCTATATGTCTCCCTTTATGGTATTGCCTATTAATAAATCGAACGCTGTAATGCAAATAGAGCGAGGGAGAACGGTAGTAGTCAGCAATATCATTACCGGTTACCAAAAAGCGCAAAAATCCTTTGTAGCGCCTTTTAAACAAATGCAATCCGCCTTTGACCGGGACTGCTTAAGTGCGGACACTTTATATATTATCGGGTATTCTTTCGGTGATGAACATGTAAATGCAACGATTCGCTCAGCTGTTATTTATAACCCCAAATTAAAAATAGTAATTGTTGATCCAGCATACTCTGAGATCAAAGACCTGAAAAATTATAATAAACTTACCGTCATTTTCATGAAACACTTTACCGGCTGGTTCGACTATATTGGAATAAGAAGGAAAGTGAAAGATGACTATGAAGCTTATTTTGGCGAACGCCTTCATGTATACAGTGTAGGATTACAGGAATTTATTAACGAAAGGTTGACCGGTAGTTTTACTTAATTTAGGGTTATTGACTAAAAACATTTACTCAATTACCACAAAATCATTTTTCTCGCAGCCAATCCCCTCCTCATCAAAACCTAAATAATTAGCAAAAAATACTAATTAATATCTCAAAAAATAAAATGGCCAAGCTGTATGACACAAAAGGACTTTGAAAAGATTCTACAACAACCAGAATCAACAATATTGGATTTTAAGAGGAACCAATATAGTTTTTTTAACGACATAGAACTAAAAAAAACTGCTGAGTTTGTAAAAGACATTATAAGCTTTTGCAATACTATAAGAAATGAAACTGCGTATATAATAATTGGTGTGGGGGTAAATGCAGATGGAACAAAAGAGCTTCTCGGGTTGAACGAAGATGTTGACGATTCTGTATTTCAGGAAAAGGTAAAGGACAAAGCAACCCCTGTACCTAAATTCTCTTACTTCACTTTCGAATTCAATAATAGTATCTTTGGCATAATTGAAATTCCCGTAGTCAAGTATGAAATACCTGTGGCTGCTACAGTAAAACTTAAAGGGCTTGAGCCTGGTAAATTTTATTTTAGACGGGGATCGTCAAACTCAGAAGCAACCGGGTATGAAAGTATAAGTATTGCAAAGTGGCTACAAAGCCTGCCAGACTTCAAAGGGAACGATTCCATATTCAGTTATGCTTCTGAAGTCATTAGTATGATAACTCTCGGAGACACGTCTCTTTCTGCTTGCATTTCAAAAGCGCTGCTAATGGCTAACAATTACAAAATAGAGGGGCTTAAATCATTTTGCCACAACGAGCTGTCTGGATTCGGTAAAACCCCTAGCCAAGAGGAAATTCATGAGGAATTATCGTATAGAACTAATAAGGTCTTGTTTACCCCTCTCAAAATAGAAATATCACCTTACTCAGCTTGGGATGCTCATCGAGTCTTGCGTGAATTAAAGAAAATGGATGATGTCTACGAATCTCAAATGTTTTTTCCACAATCGATAATTGAGATTGAAGAAATAGCAGGTAAATTATCGTTATCGAAATCGATGCTTTGTACCACAGAATTGCCTGCACTGCATTTCATAGGAGATGATAAGTTAAAGGATTTAACTGTAACTATTTACACGAGTAAAGATAACTATGACAATTTACTTAAGAATATTAGGCAAAAGTTAATTGATATGCTTTTGGCTATTCAATGAATTCATTTCTTTACCGCATATACAAAAGGGTAGGAAAAACAGAGCGGTGCCGATAGTCCTTTTTACTTCTTATTAACTTCTCTCATTACCCAGTTTATGAATCGTCCGCTTTTGTTTTCGCCCGCGACAAACTGGCCAGTCGGCAATATTGCGCACTGGCATTGGTCAGTAAGTAATTTCAATTTGTTGCTCTCCACAAATACCAAACCGGTCATTTGTAATTTACTTAGAAAGTCACTTAATGATGTGTATACACTTTCTTTCATAACAAACGATTCCAAATCTTTGTCAGCAACCAAGTCAATCTCTTCTTTTGAGCAAAGCTCACTAATCACGATATACTGCTGAAGATCTAGCTCAACAGGTCGCCAATCACCAAGTTCCGGCTTCTCTTCAAAAAATTCTTTGTTCAAGGAAAAATAATTGTACTCCCAACCCCAAAAGCCATCTTTTTCTGCTATCCGGCAATCAAGAAAACGATTTGCAGGATCCAAAGTAAGATCTTCTCCAAATATTTCATTTGGAAGCTCGAACTTATAGGACAGTCGCGTCCATATTGATTCCAGAAAGAATTTTGCTGGGTTATAGGACGAAGAAGTGTAAAATGGCCACCAGTTACCAGCTTGCACCGGACAAATAAACGGCATTCCGTTTTGCTTGATCATTGAAAACTGTCCGCAAAGTATGAGGCTAGGAAAATTATGTGGTCCAAATCCAGCTTTCTTGTTTTTCATATCAATTGTTAGATTTTCTTTGAGATACTCAGCAAACGACTCACGAAAACTAAACTCTGCGGCAAAACCGTTATACCCCCAAATTATCCTTACTGGAAGAAAAGCCTCCACTCGCAATGTATAGTATATATATTCTTCGTATTGTGAAAATTCACCTGCCTTTTTTGCAGTTACATCCTTTCTACAAATTGCCCTAAAGGCATCTCGGAACAGTCTTCCAACAAACTCTTCCGGGCTTCTTGGTTCGAAATAATCAATTAAGAACTGTAAGTTGTTAAACCCATCTTTGATATCCTTCGAATACAAATTTTTCTTTACCTGGATGATAGCAATTATTTGTTCCGGCTTATATTTGTATCGATCAGTGTGAGGAACGCGTTCACCATCCCCTTCCACTAACATTACATCAAACTCTTTGTCGCAACCAACAATAAAACTATTCTTAACAACACACAAATTCAGGCCTGCGAATACCGATTTCTCCAATATGATAGATGTCAGTCCCTCATACATTGCACCGATTGTGGTGGGATGCTTTATGTCTTGCTGATTAAGAATTTCCGTTTCAGCTCTTATAAATTCGTTTAATAAGTCGGCTATTGTCGTAATGTCCATTTTACTATTATTGAAGCAGGATAACCAGTCGCGGTACTTACTGCACTGAGATAAATTTATTTTGTCTGATGACCGTAGTATAGCAAATCAATATACACAGATGTCGATATCGATCTCTATTTTCCAGTTCACATACAACGATAACAACGATCAAATTAAAGGTAAAGTATGTTATAACATGCGTTTCAAAACAATGGTAGTCCAATATAAAAATGCAATCACTTCAAAGTCATACTTTTAATTTTGCCGCTTCCGCGGGCTCTAATTTGTAGTACTTTATCAAATTGCCAACCAGCTTTAGAAAAGGTATTTTTAATTACGTCTTTGATATTAATTGTCGTTTGTAGGAAGCTATCATTATTTACAACTTTCAGCGGGTACCCGATTTCCTCGTTTTCGATTCTGTTATCGGGAATTGAAATTGTTGGCTCAAACCTAATCCATTTTAGTTGGGTTATTGACTTGTCTTTACTTATAATACTTATTCTAACGTAGAAGTTCAATATTTTATTTGGCTGGTAGATGATCGTTAAAGATGAGGCATTATGTGCACTTGCTTTTAGATCCCAGGTCATTTCATCTTTATGGTAGTCAGCTTTAAGATTGAATACTCGTCCGTGGAAGCCGTCCAGTTCCGTGGTTATAACCGGTGAGCCAGAGCTTCTAACCGTCACCTGCAAATTTGTGTCGTTGTAATTAAGTCCAAATCTCTCTAGATATTTGGAATAAAGAATAAAAAAATAAATCAACAGCGTTAAAAGCAATGCTCCAATAATTAATATTAGACGCCATAACGGTCTATTACTTGAGGTAATTTCTAAATTTAGGGGTTCTGTCCCCGACCATATTAGGCCATAGATAAAAGCGTAGAGTAAGAGAAATGCTATTATGCGTTGTTGGGCTCCAAGATTAATTTTCTCTTTGATTAGTTCGAGCATTGGTAGAAGAAATTTAATAGGTTAGGAATTCAATTATATGCCGCTATATTAGATGCTTTACTTCTTCTCAATCTAAAAATTGAAAATAGCGAAAAACATCAAATGATAATATATATATAATTGTTTTATGCATTCTTTACGCTTAACTGATACCCGTGTAAAGGAGTAGATTTTTAGCGCGGTAAGATAATGGTAAATCTTGCGCTTTTAGATGATTATGGTACCTGACCAACCCAGATTTAATGTATTGAAAATGTTTGATGATCTCAATGGCAACCATTGAGCTGCCTGCATCTGTCCTGCCTTCTAATCGAATTTTTTGGGGTTAAGCTGGTAATACAGAAACAAACTATTCCATTGTCCATCAATGGTAATGTGTGACATTATCCTAACGAAGTTATTTGGGTTGCGGGAATTCTTTTCTGAGCCAGAACAATTGACAACTCTCGACTTACTTCATGGATAAAGGGTGTTAAAGTTACTAACCTTTGGGGTTAATTTGGCGTGTTTTGATTCAATTTTCAGTTTCTTAAACAGTGTAGATAAGCGTTTCCAGAAAAAAAGGTTACACAAAATTAGGGGCTGGCTCTGTAACCTTTTTTGTTACCATTCAGATTAGTTTGGTGTAGTTCAGCTTTATATGCCAAAAACAGAAAAGCCGCGTAAATCGTGCGATTTATGCGGCTTTAATACTGTCTGTTTTCTTTGTTGTGATCCCGCTGGGATCGCAAATTATTTTATAACCACTTCATTTTAAATGATTTATAACACAGTGTAATTATAAGTACCCTTAAAGGTACCCTTAGTCTTTGTAGCTATTTGTAGCGTTTTAGAAAGAACTATCAGGGCAAATATACGTTTTTCAGCGGATAGTCTATACGAATCTTTAAGCGACACCGGAACTGCTTTCGATTTTTCTTTCGTCCTCCTCTATTTGTTTTAGCCGCTTATTAATCAACTCCCTCATTTTAATTTGGTGGTCATTAACTGTTTTGAATTGGTTCATAGTGTCTTTCGAATGAGCATCAACAATTTGGCCAAGCTCTTTATAAAGCGAGTATCTAATCTGTGACTGTTCTGTTGGATTATTTTTGGCTCCTTCTAATTGTAATTCACATTTTGCGTATTCCCAATAAATTTTATGAATTGCATCCGCGATGATACCCTCTAACTTAATAATGCTAATTATTAAATCCTTTTTTAATTCAAGAAACTCCTCATCGTACATGAACAATACTAAATGCGCCTCAGCTAAATCACATTCATATTGCCGTTTGGCAAATTCAGCAGACATAATCTTCATCTCCTTGTAGTTGTCAATGTTATACGGTGAAAAGGTGAAACGGATTAAAGAATAAAGCCATGCAGATATTTTTCGATTAAAGTCTAAAATTGCTTCCCGTTCCGCATTTTTAAGATTCAACTTGTGTTGGTTTGTGAAAGAAAGCTGCGCTTTAAGGTATTCATTTTGTTGAAGAAGATCGGACTTAATATTCTCTACAATTGTTGTAATTTCTCCGATGTCTTCTTTGGTTGCCTGGTTTGTCCCCTTTTGTTCAAAATACTTTGGCCAGTAGTTTTTTATCTTATAATAAAAGACAAATATTGCAATTATAGCCAAAGAATTTAAGAGTATAGATATTATGTCCATATGCTCAACTTAGGTTTTTCCAAATGTAAATGAAAATACTTAATAGAAAAACAATTTTACATATGTCTCCTGCTTTGAACTAAATCGAACTTTAAAAGGAAAGCGGACATTCTGAAATGCCCGCTTTTTAGAAGCTTAAGAACATATTTGTGCTCGGATAGGTCTACGATGCCTGCCTGTTCGTCGATGCTCTATACCTGTCGCATTTCTCCCTCGTTTCCATATATACTTCGTCAAATACGTAGCTGATCATTTCCCTTTCAGCATTGGATACAGCAGGTATCCTTTTGCCCTTATCTTTTGTACTTATCTTGTCCAACATACGCATTTTCCGGTAAAAGGTAGGAACTGACCAGTTGCATTCTTCGCATACCCTTGCCCTGAACTTGTTGGGAAATCCTTCGATAACACTGTACAGTTCAGATAACAGATTAGGGGTAACTGGCCTGTACAGCTTTTTCTTTCTTTTCTTTTCTTCATCGTCTTTAGCAGGCAACATACCTTCCCGGTCATCGTTAAGGGGGAGTAGTTGCAGTTCATCGTACTGCGGATCTGGAGCGGGCATTTTTACCAGTAATGTTTCTGTTTTGTTTTCCATCGTTTTAGATTTTAGATTTGTTATTGTATGGTTCGGTAACAATTTTGTGCAGGCTTTGGGGAAGGATCACTGTAAATACACTGCCTTCCGAAACAACACTGGCAACCCTCACATAACCTAATAATTGCTCAACAGCCCTTTTGCAGATTGATAAACCTATACCTAAACCCGGTGCAGTTTCATCTAACCGGACATGCGGCTGAAAAATAACATCAAGTTTGTCGGTAGGAATGCCAACACCTTCATCCTGAATTTCGATATACAGTTGGGTTAGCTTATTGTAGGTTCTTATTGTAACAGCTTTCCCTTTGGGAGTGTATTTTATTGCATTGGCGATCAGGTTAGAGATTGCCCGAGTTAGCTTTAGTTTGTCACTATTGAAGGTAAAGGCTGCGTCATGGCCAATATTCAGAGTTATTTGAATATTCTTAACCTTAGCTAAGGGTCGGTATAGATCAACAATAGGCGGGAGCCAATTTGCCAGTACAATATCCTGAGTATATGTGCTATCAATGTAGCTGTCGAGGAAATCCCGCATATTGTTTTGTATGTCCTCCAGCAGCTTGCAACCAATACTGAAGGCATCCAGTATAAATACAAGGTCTTTACTATCTTGAACGCCTTCCAGAAGTTGTAAGGCTGCTTTCATTCCATGAATGGGATCAGCCAGATCATGGTTATAGGCCTTTAAAAATTCATCTATTCTTTGGAGATCGAGACGTAAATGCTCAGTGTGTTCAGAAATTAAATCTTGGACATACGCAGAGTTGCGTAAGGGGCTAAGGAGCCATTGTAATGCAGACATTGGAATGGGCTTTAGATGTTTTCCGAATATTACATGGAAGAACCGCCCTAAAATGAATAAGGCGCGGAACTTAACTTCGCCGCCTGCGACCCCTCGGAAGGATTGGGACGGACAAAGAAAAGCCCACGCCTTTTTCAAGACGCAAGCCTTCTCCTTTCATCCCATCCCTGTAGAATTTCCGAGGTTCGCAGGTGAGATTCCAGAAGCAGCTTAATATGTTAAAGCCGCAATGTAGCGTTTTTTAGGTCATGGTCATATTGCTATATTTTTTAATTAAAGAGATAGTTTTACCGTCCAATTGACGATTTGAGTAGCAATATAATACAAAAAAGGCAAACAACCTAACATGTTAGGTTGTTTGCCTCTGGTATAAAGTATTGCTTACAGTCCAAAATATCTATGGGAAGTAAGCCGCACGCATCAGAAATAGACCTTTACATCATAGAACAGGTAAAGAAGAAAAGACTGGAGCATAAAATGTCACAACTGGCCTTGTCGCAAGCTCTTTCAGCTGCGGACAGCTTTGTTTCCAATGTTGAAAGCAGTAAGTACCGGACAAAATATAATGTGCGGCACATAAATGAAATAGCCAAAATCCTGCAATGCTCACCTAAAGATTTCTGGCCTGATAGCCCGCTTTAATACTTCGTCGATATTATCAGTATTTCGTAATACCAGTTATCTTAATGTATGCACGTAATAACCTAAACCTTTTAATCTATGACAGAACAAAAACAAGTAGTTGAATTTTTACAGAATAATTCACCGTTTATTGGTACAAATAATATTATTAAGGAAATATCTTTTGTAAAAGGGGAGATTTTAGCTGACGGGAAGTCCTATGGTGGTTATAAGGTTCACATAAAAGATAATGAAATAGAGTTAATTACAAATGATCTTCTATTTGAGAATCATATTAAGTTAGAAGCAGGAGAAAAAGTTATACTTTTAAATCCCTTACGAGATTATTCTAGTATTCTTCAAGGAAAATCTCCTGAGGAGAAATTGCCCCTTGTTTTTAAGGGATCAAAGAATATCGTTTGATATCCCTCTATTTAACTACTTTAATGCCAATGACCTTTAAATAGCGGTTATTTCGCTTTCAATATCTCAATTTTTTTCCCTCTCAAGCGCCAACATACGCTCGTGTAATTCCACTATCCTTTCAATAGGGTTGAGCGTGCAGTTAAAGTATTCCAAAGACCAAAAAATGAAAACTAAGCAATATTAAAAAAGGGGGCATTTATAATGTCCCCTTATACACATCACATCACACAAATAGACTCCTGTAATCATCGCCATACAAATAAATCCAAAAGAATGTAAGCAATATTATTGCTAAAGAAACTAATACAATCCTTAATCCCTTCTTTGTTCTTTTGGTTATGTACAGAATGAAAGAAATCAATGAGGCGTAAATCAATATACTTATAAGTATTTTCATCAATCGCAAGTTAGTTCAAATTGTAGTGCCAATACTTCAAGCTATTCTTGTATATGGATATGCAAGAAATTAAATAATCTTTTTCGAATTGAGTGAAGTTTTGTGTTTTTACATCCGCAATAAAGAGATCAGAATAATTTAATGCTGCATCATAGGTAAAGGTAGCAGGATTAGCAGCACGAGTAAGAAACTCGTTCATGTAATTACATAGGTAAACAGGAGTACCGTCAGCTATGCCTTTATCGTAAATCTGTTGGATGGTCATGTTGCCAACATGATTATCTAAGATGTCTTGGTAATCAGCAACAGGAATTGAAGCAGCTAATGTTGTGCTTGATAAGTTGAACTCTGCTGAAAGCCCATTGACCAACAAGGAGTGAGTTCCTGTTGACATATTTTGGAAGTCTTGATTCATCACATTTGCATGCTGTGTTGCTATGAAATGAACATATTTGTTGTGTATTTGCCCCGCAGCTTCAGGATCAGTTACAGGCAAAGTAACATCAGTGTTAGGGTTGTCGATCTTAGCCATCTTAGTTTCGCTTTCTAACCACCAAGTATAAAGAGAACCACCGATTCCGGCAAGTAATGCAGCAGCACCACCATAGCCAGGCCCAGCTATTCTGGCAACAAGTTTGAACGCCTGCCATGCAGAACCAAGATCAGCTGTGGCAACTTTACATAATAATTTTACGTCTGCCTCACTCATCATTGGAACTTGTTGGTTAGCTAATTGCTGATCATACACAATGATGTTAGCAGACAGCTTGAAAGTCTTTAGAGCACTTTGTTCAACAGCGGGTTGAGACTTTTCCTGTTTATGGCAAGATGTGAACATTGTTCCCATAAATGCAATAAGGGCAATGGATAAGATGCTTTTTTTCATCAAATTTTAGTTTTGGGGGTTAAAAAATGTGGTGCGAAAATAGGAATATTGATTTTATTGGTGTTCTATCATAAGTATATATAATGGCAATAATTTATGCAATCTTTATTTGTATTTGATAGAAATCTATTTGCGCTTGTTAACATGGGCTAGGGTCGGTAGTAAAGTGTTTTACTTACAGGTCTCTTGTCAATTTGTGAATGATTAGCCTGAGTACGCTCTTTTTGATTAGATTTAATATAAGCACTGTCCATTAACCGCCTTGTATTTTTGCCCTGGTTATGGTATAGGTAGTTCCATGCCTTTTTAATCCGGTCATCTTCCAGTTGCTGCACCTTTACTTCCTTCCAGTTGTCGCTCCAATGACCCCCAAACTTATATACCTTCACAAGAAATAGCATTGTAGTGAGCAAAATTAACCAACGCCCAAAGACTACCTTGTAAAACAGCTTCGCATCCTGTTCAGGAAATAGCAGGATTTGAAATTTGCGTACCACACTTTTAGGCTGGCCATCAACTGCTAGTTTTATATTCTCAACCTCTTTCTGTAAGATTGCTTCTATGGGCTTGGTATCCGTTTGGACGGTTACAGCTTTAGGCTGGTGTTGCTTTCCTGCGTACTGGCTTATGTTCTCACTCAGGACATTGAGCGCAGCAATAATATCATCATTGCCTTTGCTAATAGCTTGCAGATCCTTTGAACATTCCTGAAGAATCAGCTTCATGTTGTCTATGTCTGCCTGAAACGATTTATTATCCATAGTTTAAAATTTAATAGTACAAGATGGTTAGCTAATCCTACGCTTTTTTTTCTTGCGCAAGTGCTCATTAGCCAGCACATTGTCGGACTGATCAGGAGATGGCGGTGGATTTAATAGCTGGTCTAACAGCGATATAAATTCCTGTTGCACCTGATCGACAGGAGTGGGGAATTTTGAATCATGAGTTATGATTTGCTGCCCCGTCTTATGTGTATACGTAAGGCGGCTATCCGTTTGCTTGCTGTGACCAGAAGTAATAGCCCTCTTTTCTTTCACCCGCCCAAGCACTAATTTTTGTTTCATTGCAAAGACCTTTTCCAATGTAGCCAGTGAACAACCAACCTCGCTGCCTTTGGTCTTTACTTTCTTTTCGTCAATAAAGGAAATGCCTCGACCCTTCATTACAGTATAACCTCGCGCCTGCATCCGTTTTTCAAATTCAGGATAAGTCGCCACCTTTTCCAATACTTGCCTTATATCTCTTTTGAGCTGTTCCTTGCGTTGGTCACTACGCGGTAACTGCCTTTCTTTGGCAGATAAAAAAGCTTTAGGGCTTAATACTTCTTTCAGGTTATATTGCTTTTCCAGCCTGCGGCAAAGGGCAGCCATGCGCCTGTAATTATTATTGTCTTTGGCTGCTTTGCCGTCAAATCCTACCCGGTTGGCTACAATATGAACATGCGGTTGTTTTGTGTCCTTGTGCAGAACACAGATATATTGATGTTCTGCTACGCCAAATTCTTTGGCACACTGCTGGGCTATTTCCATCCATTGGTCTTTGGGAAGGCTTTCACCCGGAGCCAGCCGCAGCGAAATATGCAATACGGGTTTTTCTGTCCGACTGCTTAATCGTGCTACTTCCTTAAAGTCTCTTATCACTTCGTTTATATCGCCGCCGCATTTATTGTACAACAAAACTTCCGCCCTTTCTTTATGTTGAAGGTTATCTTTTAGGGAAAGCAATTCTTTCTGAGAATCGGAAAGCTCCTTTTTATCTTGAAGGCAATAGCGGATGCAGTGGTAAAAGGACTTGCCTCGTGATATTTTACCGATCATTGTAAATAGTTTTTTATTAGTGATACTACTTCCTTTACCTGGCTTTCGAGGGTAAACAGGTTAGCCCTTTCTACCGCGCCCAATACTTCGTTACTGTTCCTCTTTTTGGCGATCTGGTTAACATTAGCGGCAAGATGGTTCAGCAATGCTTTTAATTCCAAGACTTCCTTTGGGAACTTTCTTTGCCTCATGTCAATCTGTCCGTTTATTCCTAATTGCAACAAGTATTCCGATGGGGTAAGGCTGAGCATTTTTGCTCTTAGCTGGATGGCCTGCTTATCAAATGGGGTACATTTAACGGTGATACTTACCGTCTTCCTTATCGCTTTTTTCGGACGGCCTCCTTTGTGTTTGTTTCGCTTTTCCACTTGTTCCATATACTCCTCCTTTTGATTTTTTTGAATGCGATAGCATGAAAAAAATTCCCCCTGAATGCAATAGCATGAAGGGGCCAGCAGTTTTGGGCTTCCCAAAACATAGCTGGCTATGTAAGCGTCAAAATCTTCTTCTCATCCTCTGGCTCTTTTTTAGGCTTCGCTGCTCATGGATAAGCCAGTCGTTTAAATCTTTGGGACCGTAGTAAAAATCGCTCCGGTCTATATACTTATTCTTGTTCCATTGTAAGGCTTTTAGTGTGCAGTCCCTGCCGCTGCTATCTCTATCCAACATGAGATAAACCTTTGGGTATTGCTCCATTAGGGAGCGGCTTTTTTCAAAGAAAGAAAGAGAATTGAGGATAAGACAATTTGTCAATGGGGCTATCTTATCCCTGTTGATGGTGCAGAAGGAAAGGAAATTAAAGAAGCCTTCAAAGACAGCAATACCCTCTGTTTTGTTGTCTATAAAAGTTATGTCCTTCGGGGAGCTGCTGCCTTTAAAACTGCTGCTGTGCAGTTCATAGCCACCGGAATTATTGGAAAAGCCAACGGCTTTTTGTTGTTTCCCGTACAAAAGAAAGTCCACCTCCTTGCAGAAACGGTCGGCAATTTCCAGCGGTATGCAACGGCTTTGCAGGTAATCCAGCAACGCATTATCATTAAGCTCCCGGCTGGAAAGGATAACAATTTTGCTGCCTTCGGCCTCTTTCTTTTCGCCAGCACGAGTAATGTCGGGTGAAATATTGGGCGGGTGAAAAGAAAAATTATGACCGGACAGGCGGGAAAGCAGATCGCCAGTAGAACATTTGTAATAAAGTGTCCCGAAGTCTATAAGATCACCGCCCTGTCCTGACCCATGATCGTACCACAGGTTAAGCCTGCGGTCTATCTTAAAGGATGCGGTCTTTTCTTCCCGTAATGGGGAGAGATACCAGTAATCATTATGACGGACTTTAACAGGGGAATGCCCTATAGACTGGAGATAATCTACAAGGTCAATTTGCTTTGCCTGGGTACAGGTTATGTTTTTCATACAATGCTTTTTGTTTTAAGTAAGCATTCCTTTTCATTTGATAAATCCAATCACTGACGAGCGTCTTCCAGTTCCTGAGCATCTTTCCCTTTACGCCCTTCCAGCCTCTTGCTTCATAGTACTGAAAGAAGGATTGGGCATCTTTGCTACTAAAACCGTTATTGAGAAAGTAGATTTCTACATGGGCAAACAGGGGCGGGACGGATCGCCCTAACCCTCTATCGGGTTTTACTTTTTTAATGTTCATTGAAAACGGGGTTTTTGTTTGTCGAATAATTTTTGGATGTCTTCTGCCTTGTAGTAGATAACATTACCGATCCGGGTAAAAGGTATTATCCCGTTGGTACGAAGGGTTAGCAGCTTACCGTTGGAGATACCTAAAAGCGCCCGCACTTCATGGGACTTTAGCCAGGGCTTTTGTGGTATAGCGTTGCCGGATTTAAGCAACTGTTTCATGATCTCTGCCAGCTCCATCTTTAGCTGCTCCAGATCGCCAATGGTTACGAGCTGATCCCTCGTTGTCTTTTTTTCTGTTTGATTACTCATACTTCTACTGATTTAAACTGTACACATTTATCTATCTTCACAATACCATTCAGAAGTTAAAGTAAGCCTGGGTTATGGTTTACAACATTGCCATAGCCTTCATTGGCAGCCCTTGGCCTTCTTTTTCCGTCTGTTGTTGCTTTGTACTACGCACAAACTTAGACAAGGCCAATCAATCAAAAAGGGGCATCGAAATACAATGAATTACTTTGCATTCATTTGCATCAGAAATTTTTTAGTGGGGAAGATTTTGGGAGCGGATGTGCTAAATTAATGCGAGATGAAATGAAGAAGTATCACTATTGATTCACCTGAATAGAATAAAATGGGTGTACATTTCCGTACATCCATTTTTATAAACAATCTATCCTATTAAGAAGTATTCTTTTGCAGCACGTAGATATGCGCTTGCTTGCATACAGCTTTAAGTACTTACTATGATACTGACCTATCTACATAAGTAGTATTATATGCTCCAACGTACTGGCGCAATTAAGTAGCTATGTCCCTGCGTTTGTACATACCTACTTAAAGCTATTCGCCCATACAGAAGAATGTAGATACATACCTGTTTGTAGAAGTTGGGCAAAGTCGCAGACAATTCAGCCATATTTGAGGCAAACGTCTTGAGGCCAAATATTTAGATGGAAAAACAAAAATCTTGTCGAATATTGACACATTATTGATAATTACTTATATTTACGAGTTGTGTACCATTTGGGCAACCCTCATTATGACAGAACAAGAAAAATGGGAATACATAATCGAGTTAGATGAAGAACTTCTAAAAGGAGGAGTTATTTTATCAGAATGGACAACCTTTTTGGCCAAAGATGCTGAAACGGCCTTTTGTTCCAACGCAAACCTTTCTTCAATTCTTGCTTGTCAAGCAGCAATAGAATCCCACTTACGATATGAGTATTTTGATGCGCGAGAATCTAAAGGGTGGGGATTTTATCAATTAATTGAGAAATCATCATTGGAAGATAATTTAAAATCAGAACTGCATGAATTAAGAAAATTTAGAAATAGATGGGTTCATGTGGAAGACCCTTCAGACGATTCCGACTTATTAAGCAGACCAGAATACCATGAAGACGAATTAATGCAATTTGCGAAAAAATCTGTCCGCATCATGCTTAAAGCTCTTTACGCAAATCAATGGATTTAAGATAAAGTATCCTCAAAGAAACGTCCATCACCCTCTGGAAGATAAGTCTATTACTTTCTTCGACCAGCATTTGCCAGAAGACAAACAGCACCGGGCAATAGAATAAACAATGAGTATTTTATCTTTATCAGCTGATAAGTTTAACAGCCGCTGTATCATCAAACGAAAGCGCAGAAAATAAACAGACATGAGAACAAATCAACTTTGCGACTTTGAGACAAAGACTTCTGAGATAAACAATCATTTATCTCACACAGTTTTTGTGTTTAGGCAGTTCTCAATTGACAACAGTGCTAGGACAGCAAGCCAACCAAACGACCTAACGACGAAAGTTTATACAGATAACGAACATGCAAGGCAATTCAATGTTAAACTTAAAGACATTAGTAAACAGGCTGACAAAACACTTGACTACATTCTTGATACCCTTTTTGTGTTCACTAATACGCAGTTTGAAGTTTACCTGAAAGAGGTTTACTTGTTTGCGAAAAATAATTCCCAACTCAAATTAGCAGAACCACCAGACAGCCAGGTTTATGAAACAATCTTGGAAAGAATTGGTATTGATCAAGAGATTGAGATAGATAACCTTCTTGTCAGCACTTACGAGTATTTCCGGTATAGACGTAACGCAATTATGCACCGAGATAAGGACAGACGACTGCAGGGAGCATTGGAAGACTTGATAAAAGGGAAAAAAAACAATAGTCTTCGTGCCAAACAATACAATGGAGGAGAACTCAATCTTTATTGGAAGCGTTACACCAAAGCGCTTGAAGACGCTAATACAAAGGGATACACTATAAGGAGCTTTGATTTTGCAAACAAAGATGTTTCCAGATTTTCATTGACTGACTTATTCGATGTGTTCAACTTTTACAGATTGTATGCTGCGACTATTGACAAACTTGTGCTTACAAAAATTGAAAGAAATTATCTACTTAAATATCTTGTAAAACGGCATCAAGATAACTATGGAGATAAAAAGGAAGAAACTATTCAAAGTTTTACAAACCGTTTTCAAAGGACAAATAAATTAGAATTGAACTTGACTTTGACAAATGAGGAAACGGAAAAGATATTTAATAATGGCATATAGCTCAATGGTAGAGCACTCCCTTGGTATTGGTGTATTATAACATCAAGACCAAGGAGACGATGTTGGTTCAATTCCAACTATGCCATCCAATAAGCCGTCTGCAAAGACATCAAGTTCAACTTCGAACGGACAACGAGCCAGCCGTTAACATGGTAGCAGCAATGTTAAATGACCATTCTGATGAATAAAGAGTACTTCATAAAACAACTTGACGAGATAATTAAAGACTTCAACATAATAAAGTCGAAAGCTCAATATGATGACCTTTCAGGTAACGTCCTCGATGAAGAGTTAATGGCCGCTTTGACCAAATCAAAAGCAGCAACAGCAAGAATAGTTGGCAGCAACTCTGAATATTATAAAGACATCGACACCGTCCTTAAAAAGACACATATTCATGAGGGTGCGAAACTCAAGCTTGTAATTGGGACGATAATAGCTTTAAGAAGTGACCTTCAAAATGATTATCTAAAATCATTTAGTGATATTATTCAGTCCGAAGTGTTTTCTGACTACTTGGAAATGGCTGAACACTTGTTAAAGGAGGGCTATAAAGATCCTTCTGCGGTTCTTGCTGGTTCTACATTGGAAGTGCACCTTAGGGAATTGTGTCTAAGTAATAATATTGACATCGAGGTTTTAAATAATAGGGGTGCGAAAATCCCTAAAAAGGCAGACGTTATGAATGCGGACTTATCCAAAGCTGGCATTTATTCATCTGCCTATCAAAAGCAAGTAACTGCATGGCTTGGATTAAGAAATTCTGCTGCACACGGTAAATATTCTGACTATAGAGTTGAAGAAGTCTCTTTAATGCTTCAAGGTATTAGACAGTTCATTTTAGCAACAAAATAATCTTGTTTTGATAAACCTCCAAACTCAAACATTGCCGTTTACATTACATCGTGTAAATTGTCGTTCAAAGCGGCCTAAAAAGGGGAAATTGAATTTCAACTGTAATGTTGTATTATTGTCAATAAAATATCGTAAAATAGTCGTCTTTGCACTTTTTTATTTAAAAGCCTGAGTAGCAAAATCGATTACAATTAGAGACTCGTGGCACAAAAACATCCAATAATTGAAATTCAACCGTCCATTTTGATATGGGCAAGAGAAAGTATTGGGTTAAGTGTTAATGATGTTGCCCAAAAACTAGGTAAAGATGTACAGATAATTGAGCAGTGGGAAAGTGGAATTAATTTCCCGACATTGCCCCAACTTGAAAAACTTGCTTATGAAGTTTATAAGCGCCCCCTGGCTGTTTTCTTTATGTCGGAACCACCCAGAGAACCAAGTTTAAAGAAGGATTTTAGAACAATTAATAGTATTACACATAGCCCTCTTAGTAAGGAATTGATATTACTAGTAAGAAAAGCAAAACATCATCAATTTTCATTAATCGAAGCTTTTGGAGAAAAGAATCCCTTTGACCCTATACATAAGAAGGTTAAGATTGAGAATTTAAGTAAAGACCCGAATGTTCCCCTTGTTGTCAAGGAAAATATGGGGATTTCTTTGCATATTCAAAAAGCATTTAGAGATGCAGAAGATACTTATAGTAAGTATCGCGATATTTTAGCCCAAAATGGTATTTTTACCTTTCAATATCCGTTCCCCAATGATATAGTTAGAGGATTTTGTCTTTATGATTTAGAATATCCAATTATCGTAATTAATAGTCATGATTCTACAAGTGCAAAGTTATTTTCACTCTTTCATGAACTAAGCCACATATTACTACATGAGGGGGATTTCTATGAAGATACTTTTAATGGAAAAGTGAGTCCGAAAGAACAATTTTGCAATTGGTTTGCTTCAGAAATACTTGTTCCCGAAAATGAGTTGTTCCAAATTCCTGCGGTTAATTCTTTACATAACAAGAATCATATACCAGAGGATATTTTAACCCCAATTGCTAGAAATTTCAAAGTAAGTCCCGAAGTAATATTGCGGAAATTAGTTGATATGGATTTGTGTTCTAGAAGCTTCTACTTATATATGCATAATATTTGGTCTAAAAGATATAAAGAAAAACAGGAGAAAAGAAAGGATAATGATGGTGGCCCAACTTACTACGTAACGCACTTAAGCCATATAGGAAAAACATATGCTCGAAATATAATAGAGTTGTACGGTGCAGGTAAAATATTGAATACTCAAGCGGCAGATTTTCTTGGAGTTAAGATAAATAATATTTCCAAACTTGCTGATCTGATATATAAATAATGGCAGTAAATAACCACAAAGAATACGTATTTGACAGTGGCCCATTGATAGACCTAAAGAACTATCCGAGAGATATTTTTCCTACAGTATGGAGTCAACTTGAATATATGTTTCAAAGTGGTAGAATTACTTCATGTCATGAAGTATACAGAGAGATAGAGAATTTTGATGATGAAATAGCTTCCTGGGTAAAAAACAATAAAGACTATTTTCATAGACCTTCATTAAGTGAACAAAGAATAGTTACTAGTATTCTTGCGAAGCACCCCGAGTTAATAAGACAATCGAACATAGTAAGCGGGAAGCCTGTGGCCGATCCATTTGTTATAGCTCAAGCCAAGTATCATAAAAGAACTTTAGTACATCGCGAAAAAGCAAAACCGAATGCGCATAATATTCCCACGATTTGCGCGACAGAAAAAATACCGAACATAGACCTATTTCAATTTTTCAGAGATGTACAATGGACATTTTAGACGTTCCATGAAAATTGTACTTTATACCGATATATCTCATATCAGTTATTCATTATTAAGCTGCACTCTTCTCAAGCATAGATACAGGCATTTTCAAATGCAGCTTCTCTTTCAGTTCCTTCATATCCTGACTGATCTTCTTAGCCACAATCTTAGCGTAAATCTGCGTGGTGCGTATGTTCTTATGGCCTAACAATGCGCTTACCGTTTCAATGGGAACACCGTTGGCAAGTGTTACCGTAGTAGCAAAAGTATGACGGGCGGTATGGGTAGTAAGATTCTTTTCTATGCCACATAATTCGGCAATCTCTTTCAGGTAGCTGTTCATCTTCTGGTTGCTCTTTATAGGCAACAATACATTGTTTGCAATGCAATAGGGAGCGTTTCTGTATCGTTCAATAATTTCTTTGGCGATAGGTAGTAAAGGCACATTTTCCCTGCACCATGTTTTTTCCCTGTTTTTAATAATCCAGTCTTCACCATCGAAGTGCTTAGTAACATGGCCGGGCTGCAACAGGGAAGCATCCTTATAAGCATAGCCTGTAAAGCACATGAAAACGTAAGCGTCCCTTACCTCTGCGAGCCGGGCAATAGGTAGCTTCTTGTTGTAAAGCTTCATAATTTCAAAGTCGTCCAGTATATCCCTTTCAGGATTGAAGTAAGAGCATTTATATCCGGCCAGCGGATTTTTAAGTAGCCAGTCCCTTTCTGTCGCGGCTTTCAGGGTCTGTTTTACGTTCTTCAGGTACTTCATGGCCGTGTTGTTTTCCAATCCCTGCTCTAACATCAGGTAATCGGCAAAGTCCTCGGCAAAGGCATAAACGATCTGGTCTAAAGGAATATCTTTCCGTTTATATTCAATTGATAAAAAATCCGCAACCTTTGTCTTGGTAGTTTTCCAACGGGACAATGTACCTTTTGCCCGTTTGCCTTTTTCCACTTTCTTTTCTAGTTTTTCAATCATGAAATCCAGTGTTTCCAGAAGGGTTTTGCTTTCCTGTGGCTTCTTGCCCTGATAGGCTACTTTGACCATTGCTGCGCTGACATATTCCTGTTGGGCTGAGAGGATATCATAATGTTTTTTAAGAGTCGCCTTAACCCTGTCAATCGCGGCATTGATCTGCCGGGCTTCTATGGCATTGCCTATTGCCCTGCCTCCTTCCTGGCTCCAGTCTTTGGCGGCAATTTTTAAGCCCAGGGAAAGTTCGGCCCTTTTGCCATCAATAGTAATTCTTACTGTAATAGGGGCTTTACCATCTTGCGATGTTTTCGATTTCTCCAACATTAATAAAATGGAGAGTTTTTCATTAACCTTCATTGCACAATAACATTTAGGTGAACAAATACCTAAAACCCTACTCACACAAGCGTTAAGGATTGCTCGGGTACCAAATGTCGTAAAAGAAAAAGGTACCCGAATAGGTACCCTTTCTACTTATAATTACTTGTGCCTCTTTATTATGCTTTTTTGTGGAAACCCCTTATTTTACACGGGTTTGCAACAAAAAAGCCACTTTTGAAAAGTGGCTTTGTGATCCCGCTGGGACTCGAACAGAATCAAAAAAACCTTGTAAACCACGGCTTTCCAGCTCTCACTCGCTATGTGTAACCTTTTTTGTCACCTCCTGGAATAGCCTATTTTGACCGTGTTTAAAGAACTGATTACCAATGCAAATATACAAAATAAGGTTAACAAATAAGAATAAATCGTATCATATTTAATTAATTTATTCCTTTCTGCTGATTCTTGGTTCCTATGATTAACCAGTGCCGTATCTCTTTGGGCGATTTGAAAAATGCATGAGATTAAGCTAGTAGGAGCAAGGATATTTAAACTGGAATGACTGCAACACAAAGTATCCAGATTTCAACTATTTCATTTACTCAAATAACCACTAAACTTCGATGATCGAAATATTAGGATTATTTTGTCTAATTAATGATGAGACCAAGTCTGATAAATATCTTGTAATGAGAGTGATAGGCTTAGATATCTTCTCTGCCTCAAATAATGTTCTATTTAAAAGTCCTATATCACTTGGGCTTATATAATTTGGTAATATGACATAGAGTTCTGTACAAGACTCTTGAATAGAAAATTCTATATCTCCTGTTACAAACTCCTGAAAAGTAATATAATGAGTACATGGCGTTAGTGTTTGAATGTCCTGCAAATGCGAAATCTTTCCGATAGCTAGAATATTAATGTCGTTTATTCGCTGGGGTGTCAAGATGATTCCAGAGTTTGTTTCTTTAAAAATTTCTTTTACAGCTAGTGTGCCCCCAGAATTTAGATTTCTGCTGACCAGACTTTTAGGGTTAAACTGGCTACCATTATCCGTTATAATCACCTTATTGTCACTTGCAGATATTGTTACTTCATCTGCCATGCCATGCTGGAAGGCGTTCCTAACATGTTCAATCATAAAGTCTCTGATTTTTAGACCAATACTTCTTCCCCAAGCAATACCTATGCAACAATCATTAATAAAGTTTCCGATTATCTCGTTTTCAGCACCACCGATATTTATTCTGATACTTTCTGGCGCCAGTTCATTAAATTTAGATAATTGAATCGCCTTATTATAGTCGCAGTTCTTTTCCGTCATTATTCTGGCAACCTCCTCGGCAATCTCCTTCCATCTCTTCAAAATTGCAATCGTAAATCTAGTTTCATCGTCGTCAATTAGTTTCCCATGTGTACGACACATCCATATACCATTATCTATGTGCATTCTCTCCCGGGGAGTCATTGTGCTGACAAATCTGCGTGCTCCAGGACCACCCGATGCAGCAGCAATATGGCAAGCCGTACCGACGTTAGTTGTTCTATTACTTCCTTCTTGGCTTGGTCCAAATGCAGGTACACCACATTCTGGAAATGAACATCTATATCCTGCTCTTCGGGCAAGTTGTTCCTTGGTGGAATTGGCAAACTCATCTCTTGACATATTCTTAAACTTATTGTGCGACTATTGTATATAAAAGATTTACCGAAATTGATCCGGGGTATACTTTATTAATTTAATGCATCAAGTGTCCAGGTACTGTAGTATGTCAGAAAGCACTAATTTTACTGGAAGCATTGCTGCAGTCAAAAATTGCTCATTCAAGTTCACATAGTAGTTTGCTAACTTAACTTTTGCTTCTTTAGGTACGAAGTATTCCGAGTATACGTTCAAATACCTTTCGGTCAAAGATTGCGATATACCACTTTCCAACAACAAACAAGCGTTGTATGCTTCTTTAATGTCAATATTACTCAATGAAAACAGAGGTGTTTGCCGTTTCTCTAAAAGTCCATTTTCATCTGCCCAAGCCCATACTGATGGGGGATAAAAGTCTTCTAGAGTTGTTTGTGATAAAAATGAGCTCAAAAATTTCAGGATAGGAGAATAGTTGTTCTTGTATCGAAAGATTTTAAAGTGGTTCCTCTCCGCTTGCCCTAGTCCGATTACAGTATTTATGTGATCAATTGCTTCTATTCCAGCGTGATCAGAATCAAATAACGGGGCAAACTTTACATAAGCGCCGTCTGTTTTCTTAGGCAAAAGGAAAACTTTTGCAAATAGCTGACGAACCACCCAATTACACCCTGAGCTGCGTTCATACTCTAGTCTCAGTTCGTCGATATATTTTGGGTAAAACAACTTTAAACCTTTACTTAGCACGGTGTAGTCTGTGACTCCTTCAAGGATTATGGAATATGGATACGACTGAGCATTTTCATTGTATTTCTTAACGTAAGATGAAGTGTAATTTATAAGCGCCTTAAATGGTTTAATCCAGGTGTTATCGTCATTATGATGGTAAAACGGCCAGAAATAATCATGAGTTATGTTTTCTGCTATAGTTAATCCAAAAATCGCCCTCGGTATATTATTAAATTTATTTCGCTGGATTTCCCTGATAATTTGGACGCCTGCATTCTCGACAATTTCCTCGCCAATCCTCACCGGCATAAATTGATCCAATACCAATAGATCAAATTTTTTCTCGTTGAGTAATTTTCGAATGCTAGTAATATCCGAGGCTATTGAGATGTCCGCTTGTATATCAAGACTCTTTATAGATTTAGTTATGTGTACAATTTTCTGTTCCGAGTCATCAGCAATTAATATTGTGAGCATCAATAAGGCGTTTAATTTCGTTTTTCCAATTTATACTCCCAGATTCAAAATATACATAGCCTAGATAGTTAGAAGGAAACAATTCCATAAGTTCATTATGCATTTCCTTTAGTGATATAGAGTAGTCACTAGATCCGAAGTCATCAAACATTGTAAATAATATAGTCGGTACATTCTTCTTTATTCTCTTTAGCTCTCTAAGTATCATTATTCCTGCAAATTTCTCAAAAGACGATTCATTTGTCAAAAAATCATCTGAAAACGTAGGCATACTCATGTCAAGTACAAGTAACGAATAATCAGAATTCTTTAGCTTTCTGAGGCCACTATTATATGAATCGGCACAGTCAATTGTTGCAGTAGTGCAGATAGAGTTTAGGTACTCGGTAATTAACTTTGCTTTAAGGAGGTCATCCTCCAGAATAATTATTCTATTCATCGGTTATCGTGCTTAACAATATTGCAAAACTAATTTCAACTTTCAATCTGTCCTCGGCTATTGAATAATGGAAGGCGTTGTTAGTAAGCCTTAGCTCGTATTGCAGTATTCTTTTCATTTTTCTTAATCCACTCCCTCCCTCTTTGGATATCCTGTCTCCATAGAAATCTATGCTATTCCAATTATCCTTGCATTGTGAAAGCACAGTATCCAACCTATCTTTATCAACCGTTTCTCCAAGTCTGTGATCGATAGTTATTGTTGCGATACTGCTTTCCTCTTTATATGAAATTGTAATTGATAAGTCCAAATTCTCCGGATCACATCTCGAATGGTTAATTACATTATCAAGTAGAATTTTAAATATATCAACAATGCCTATAGTATATTGGATGTTAAAATTTGCATGATCAAGTATCTTCGGTTCGAGGATATAGTTTGGATGTAGAATTGCCGAAAGCTTGATGGCTATATGTATGATATCCGACCATGAAACCGGCTGTAAGTTGTTATCTTCCTCTGATACTTGAAACCAACTTGAAATAACTTTCAGTTCGGTCGTGATGTTTGTAGAAGCTTGGTGGACGCTTGCAGACAATTCCGGTATGGGGGTCTCATAATGTATCTCTTGCAGCCTATTGCGTAATTGATCTATTATTATCCTCAAATCTCCCGTGACAGTTTGCTCCAAAAACTTTCTTACTCTTTCAAATTCCAGTTTGGTGTGGGTAATAAGATAACTGTGAACATACTCGATAAAGTCAGAAAGAGAGAATTGCTTTTCTTTGATAACCGCAAAAAGCTTTAAATAGGTTTCTCTGTTAATTGAAAAATCTAATAAAGCATTATTCTTATCTTGATCTTTTTCAGTTTTGATTTGTATATAGTCGGTTCTTAATGGCGTACAATACATATCTATCGACTTACTAAACTCCTTTATCTCGGCTTGTAAAATGTTCATTAAATCACCGTTTATTGGAATTGCGCTATACCAGTATTTGACATCTTGATAACTATCGTCTTCCTTGGTTGAAAGGAGGTGAAGCGATAAGAATACCCTTTTAATATGATTGATTAAAATTCCGTGCCTTATCCTAGTGCTTAATATGCCGTCAAGTCCATATTCTTTGCTAAATAGGAAAATCTCCCTTACCTCATTAAAAATGGACTTGAATGAAATAAAAGCCGGATCTTTAAGAGAAATTAGAGTGTTTATTCTACCCAAATTTTGAAGATCAACAACTATATGAAATTGATTGTCCAAATCTTCATAATCGACGGTTTTCAGGTCTTGCGACTTAGATACTTCTTCCTGCAACTTGAAGCGGTTATACGAAATAGATATGTTATCGGATAAATATTTCCTTATTTGAAATGTATTAAGGGAAAATTTGCCTTTATTGTAATTTCTCAGCCCTTTTCTAATGATATTTCTTTGTGTCAGGTCGATGATTTCAGATACTACATTTTCTTGTATTCTATCGTATTTTCCTGATAGGTATTTTAAAATTTCCAACCTTTCTGCTTCAACTTCTGTGATATTTGAATAGGTAGATGAATATTTTAGTACATCTATAGTGCAGACATTGGCTAATAAAAATAAGAAAGCATGGTCTACATGTGCACCGCTATAGTTAGCGGTTAGCTCAGAAGGTCTTTCAACCATCTGACTGAGCAAGTAATCATCCAGCGCTATATAAATACGATGCCTGTCTTTATTTGCATGTAGAAAAATTATCGGCGTGTAAATACTACTACATACCTTTTCAGAATTGTCCTCCATGATAACAGTACAGATTGAATCTAAATCAATCCGATGTAAGAAATTTGGAGCTGAAACAACAGCACTACCGATTAATATAACCAGATCATATACTTTTTTATTCTTTGCATATTCTTCTATTAATTCAAGAAATGAAAGAGATTTATAGTAGTTATTTGTCTCGGCATTATATATATTTTTATAACAAGCAATTGCTTCTTCAGAGTTTCCGATATTCGATTGAATACGGCTATAAATAAACTCGATCTCTGTACATGTATCCTTAACGTCCGCTATCGTACTTGGATCATTGGCCAAAAAGCTTGTAATTACTCTGTAGGCAAGTGGGTATTTTTGAGCCGCCATCAAAATGCCTGACTTTATTTTATCATTATTGGGAGCCCTCGTACTTAGAAAGGAGTCTACCGGTATAGTGGGTTCATCTATAGCAAATCTTAGACCAGCACTCATTATACTCCGCTCACTATTCTCCCTATCAACAAACGCTTCAATATAGCTAATTGTATTAAATGAATTCAGTTGCGTAATAAGCTTTTTAAGGGATGATAGTGATTCGAGAAAATCTTCATCTTTCTTATTTATTTTCTTTACAAGATGAATTATCACTCGATGAAGAGAATTTAGCGGAAATTCAATTGGTAAATCTTGAAAGTAGGCCTGCTGATCCACATAGTGTTTGAAGCTGAAATTTTTGTAAAAGTAGTTCTCTAGAAAATCGGATGAGTTTATTGTGTTATTTCCGTAGACATTTTCGATCAACTCGAAGTAATTCGAGTTGATGTAGTTTTCTTCCAATGGCTTCAAACCTTCAAGAATCAAAATATTTCTGGCACGTACAAGGTCAGGAAAAGCTTTGTTATAATGTCTAATTTGGTATGCTACTTCTTTAAATTCTTTTTCATCTAGAATCGTGTATGTCAACTTTAATATACTATTCAGCATTATGAATCGATCAATGACAGGAAACGCAGTATAAAAGAATAGACATAGAGATATTTCTTCTAACGTACGTGGGGTATCAATTGAGAGATCAAGACGGAGGAAGACTTTTATATCTTCGCTAACCGGTAAATTATCTATTTGCGTCGTTATAGCTTTTATATAATTCTGGTATGTGATGTTTGTTTCGTGTAGTCGACTTCTTGCCTCTAAAATAAGCCTTACAAGATTGTCTCCTTTTTCCTTACATGTTTCAGAAAGTAGCCTCCAATTCTCTTCTGTACCGCCAGTCTTTTCTGCTAAGAACAGTTTACTTCCTATAAGCCATAATGATTCTCCGAATGATTTTTCTATTACTGAAAGTGTATTTTGTGCATAGCTAAATTCGCCGTTAAGAACAGATCGTTCATATTGATTCTTAAGTGCCTCGAATTCTATTAACTCTGACTGATGAGCAATACAGCTAGCAATGGTATATTTTAATTCCGGAATTAAACTCCCAGAGTAGAATGTTGGAAAATATTGATCTAAAAATGCTAGGTTTTGCGGGAAGGTATTGCCCCACAATTGTGTTTTAAGGTTATTTAGGGCTCTGTGTGTGGATATAGAAACGATCTCATTTACTGTGTTTTTTTGTTTGATATCTGTTAATATTGGTCTAATATTCCCAATTCTCCTATACTGCCCTAGTATTAAAGATATGAAATCCATTTTTCATAATGTATAAGGATCTAAATATAAAGATCTTTTCGCAATTAGATTACGTATGACTTAGTTAATACTCTAAACATACTTTAAACACGACTCAGATAACAATAGTTAATGCACGAGAAATCGCTTAACGTCCTCTTCTTTTAGACCGGTAAACACACAAAACTCAGCCAAGGAGACAAACTGACCAGCTCTTTTTCCATTTGCTTCCCGTATCCGTCGTAGCAGCTCCCTCGCTGCCCTTTCCCTGCGTCCTGTAATATTCTCAACGTCCCGTGCATAAATTACTATGCGGTTCGGGACTAATTTCTGCATAATCGGCATAATCGGCATCCAATTTTTTCTGATTAAAAATGCCGGCCTACTTTAGTGTGGTAATGCAAAATTACAACATCCTGCGCAGATGTAAAGCCTACCGGGCATGGCTACGTAAACTGCCCTATTTTAAACTAAAATGTAATAGAGATGGCGAAACAGGTTGGAATTATGCCATTAGAAGGTACGATAGGAAACATTACTTTCTACAAGTCCAAAGCTGGATACCTGGCAAAGCAGAAGACCAGTATCAGCGGAGATAGGATTGCTACAGATCCCGCCTTTGAACGCACGCGGGAAAATGGAGCTGAGTTTGGCCGGGCCGGCAAAGCAGGAAAATTGCTGAGAACAGCATTTCGGGCCCTCCTTTTAAATGCTGGAGATAGTTACGTTGCGAGCCGGTTAACCAGTGAAATGGTGAAGGTACTTCGTGCCGATGCTACCAATAAGCGTGGACAGCGGAATGTCATTGATGGAGAAGCAGAACTACTGCAGGGGTTTGAGTTCAACATCAATGGAACATTGGGCAGTACGTTTTACGCACCTTTTGCGGCCGCCATAGACCGTGTCGCTGGGAAAACGACCGTTAGTATACCGTCCTTTATTCCCATTAACATGGTGGCCGCCCCTGTCGGAGCGACCCACTTCAGGGTTATGATGTCCGGTGCGGAAGTTGATTTTGAGGCTAAGACCTTTGTAAGCGGATCCGCGATGAGTGAACAGCTGGCGTTGGACAGCACGCCGACTCAGGTAATGACTCTGTCTGTAGATGTGACGGCGAACAGCACAAAGCCGTTATTTATCGCCCTGGGAATAGAGTTTTTCCAGGAAGTGAATGATGGCTTGTATAACCTGAAAAACGGCAGTTATAACGCGTTAGCCTTGGTGATGGTTTCAGGCACGCCTGATGCGGCGCCTCCTCCGCCAGGTCCTTAATAGGACGGAAACTCTAACGAGCGATAAATAGTTTTCCGGCCAGGTGTGGTTACCTTACGGAAGTTTGGTGTAAAGGCTCTCACTTATCGTGAGGGCCTTTTATTTTACCCAATTATAGATTGGAGCTTTGCTTTAGTGACGAATGCCCCTATTACGGCTGCTATATGCCCTTTATCTTCGACGGAGAGGTTGTTAAATTCCTGGAATAGAGCGTCCAGCTCACCTGGCTTATCTGTATTGGCAATGCCAAATGCCAGGTGATCGAGGGATACATTTAAGGCCTGGGCACATTTTGCTGCAACCTCAAGAGATGGAGAAATTACGCCTCTTTCGTATTTACTAATAATGTCACCACTGGTATCTACACGTTCCCCCAATTCATCCTGTGTTAAACCTCTCTGTTTGCGTATCATAGCTAAGCGCTGGCCAAAGTGCATAAAGTATTATTCTTTTAAGTGGGTTAATTAGTTAAAGTAAAATCTTAAGTATTTCTAAAGCTATAGGTTTTATAGTTCAGTTGACATATTGATATTTTTAATATTCAAAAAAGGAATGATAAGACTATTTATTGTAGTGTTTTTTACAATAAAACGACATATAATTCCATAAAAAAGATCAATAATTCTTGTTTGTTACTAGAATTATTAGTAAATTTAATAGACAAATAATTCTAGTTATGGGTATTGATTTTAAAACACGCAAATTAAAGGTGGTCCCTCGGCCAGGGGCAGACTGTATCGATGTGCCAAAGATCAATTTGGCTGGTAAATGGCTAAACGACGCTGGGTTTGCTATTGGAAATCCAGTTGAAGTTAAAGTAACAGCCAATTGTATAACCATCAGAAGGGCGAAACAACCGCCAACGGTTACCCCCGCATAGTGCTACCTAGTCTTTCTGACGAAGGCATCTTATAATAGATTCTTGCACACTGTATTTTGTTAACCTCTTCTCCAGGTTCCTATGGGCGGTCGCCTCACTTTAACTGCCGCCCATAGGCCCAGGGTGAGATATTTCTAACCCCATTTTTCTTTGTAAATTCGTATGGTAGTTTATACTGATACCTCCGTGATCGGAGGTTGCTTTGACACTGAATTTCAAGAGCACAGCTTGGCGCTTTTTGACGAGTTTAAAACCGGCATAAAAAAGTTGCTTCTTTCAGACCTGGTTCTATTGGAGCTGCAGCAGGCAGAAATGAAAGCACTGTCAAAATTAAAGGAAGTGCCGGCATGTTATAAAATAGAAGTTAAAACCCCCGTTAAGGCGGTGCGGTTGGCCAAGACCTACATTACCGAAGGCGCCCTGAGTAACAAGAGCTATAATGACGCCTTACATATTGCGCTGGCAACTTTACATACCGCGGATGTACTGGCCAGCTGGAATTTTAAACATATCGTTAACTTGGATCGCATAAAGCTGTACAATGCCATCAATGCGAGAATGGGCTATCGGATCATTGAGATCAGAACCCCCAGGGAGATTTTAAAAATGAAGTGATTATGAAAAAGATTAAAAGATACGATGCAGTTGCGGATGCCCGCAAAATCCGGGAAAAGCTGAGTGTGAAGTATTGGAACAATCAGGATCTGTTATTTAAGGATCTGAAGGCTGCCCGGGCAAAGTTTAATACAGAGCCAAAGGATGGAAAATCCGATTGAGGCTTTAGATATGCGCCGGCAGCTTTCGCTGCCGGCTTTAAAAAACATCTTGGAGCTATAAGGGCTTGTTTTTAACTGACTCAATCTCCTCCACGTAAACAGATGTCACCTGCTGGCATCCTAACTCTGGGAATTCATTCATCACGGCCAGCATTTCCAACCATGTCAGTTTGCGGCTTCGGCCGGTATCTCCGTTGCGGATTGTCCAGGAGTCCTCACTCTTCTTAATGTGGTACATAGTTTTAATTTTTTGTGGGTTAAAAAAATAGCAAGCAGCAAAAAACAGCTTAGCGACCAGCCATTTGCAGCGTACGCGCAAGGCCAAAAGGAATGCGGAATATAAATGCGTGGATTGCTGCAGCTGATAACTTGATATCGCTGGTGCAGGATATGTCGCTGAAGGATAGTACTGCGGCTTTATATGCCGAACCTTTTGGCAGCCCTGTGCGGTGGCACGCTGCAATAAATTTGCGATGCTGTTTTTTTGCCTGTAGAGACGTATCACCCATATTTGGGTCAGCGGTAGGATGATGACGGTTAGATCCATAGCTGAGTAGCATATCCACCGCGTCGGATTGCCCCGGAGGGGCAATAGATCGGAGATCCATCGCTTGGTAGCTATAATCTGTCGCTTAATCGGAGATCGGCCGCCACCCCCGCCACAGCTGCCCCGGCTACGGGGCCGAGAATGCGCAGCGGAGCGGAGCATGGAGGCACCGTAAGCCGCGCCTTCGACCTTGTTAATGGCCGGGAGCGGAGCGGACGGCAGATCAAAAGCGAAAGGCCGGGGCAGCAAGGCGGGTGGCGGACGAAGTGGGCAGCGGAGGGAATGGCTACCGGGCCATGGTACCAGGATCCTCTATATTGGAAGGATATAGGGCCCGGTGGCCAGGCCCGGGAGCTACCCCGACCTTCGGGTGGCGGCAGCTGCAAGCTGTGTGACAGGTTTTCCCCGGAGGGGAAACCTGGCGCCTCAGCTTGCCTGCCGACACCCGAAGGGAGACAGCTTTACCCGTCCAACGTCGAGGGTAGTTACATCGCTGGGAGGAGATACAGCTCAATAGTAGCAATAGGATGAACGTAGTGCGACGCAACGATGTTGAATGGTAGTATACCGTTTGCTTCCAAAATTAAACTAATCCAGTGCAGATTTGATTCCTGTTCTGGACACTTTATAAAAGCTTGACAATCTATTAGTCGCAAGGATTTTTTATTCTTCGTAACTTATAGTTTTGCCATTTCTGTTCTCTTTCAATCATTTATTCCTGTTTTTTTGGACACACAAATCGGCACTTACATGGCACATCATTTGGCACACATAAAAGAAAATGAAAGTCAAATTAACGCCACGCTTATCACACGATAGAAGCAAGATATTTTACTCTGTTGAATGGAGTAAAAAAGCGGGGCAGCGCATAGCCATTGGCGTTTTTACATATGCTCAACCTACAGGTGCCGTTCAAAAGCATTATAACAGGGAGGCGCTTAAACTGCTTGAGGTTAAAAAATCGCAGTTGGCCTTAGATGCGCTTTGCGCGGGAAATACTGGATAAGAGGAGAAGTCGATTGAAAATGTTTGAAGGGTATTGTAGCATATTCTATTTGCCTACGGCAGATGGAGCGAATAGGTATTGGGAGGTTGGTGTAAATTGGCGGGGATTGAAAAGCATATTACCTGGCACTGCGCAAGATTAAGCCTTAGCATACTGCTTCAGGATGCCAATGCGGATGCTGCAACAGTTGCTTTGTTACTTGGCCACACTTCATCTAAATATGTCAATGAAAGCTATAAACGATACCGGCCGGAGGATCAAAATGACGTAATTCGAAATCTGCCGTTGTAGGACAGGAAAAGTTCATTCAAAGCGTTATCGCTACTGTTTTACGTCAGCGATATCTGTTCGACACGAAATTAGCTAGACGCCTTTTCGGAAAATTTCAAGGATAGCCCACTTCTCATATATGTAAAGAACCTCTGTATCTACGACTTATGGAGAGTTGCCAAATAATTCAACCTAAAACCATTTTCTCCGCTATTTAGGTTTAACTTATGAAATGTTGCTAAGCACGGATTCCCTAACTGGTTCTTACATACACAATGGCACTGGCCTCAGTACCTTGCAGGAAAAATCAAGGCATCAATCGACATCAACGCAAATACCGTTGCTCACCGCAAACGCAGCCGATATATACAAGAAATATTAATGTTATTTTGTAATAATATCCTTTAACTGCAAAATTTCAACGTTTACCGAGTATATTATAGCATTTACCAACTTACAATATATCGAAATAACACTTTCGTTAACCTTGCAACTTTCAAATAACCTCAGAAAATATGCGATTCAATTGCTTAATTCTAAATACTCTTACCCTCAAATGTCGCTATTATACCCTTAAAAGTGTTAATCTGACGGGATAGCGTAAGCAGTGCTGTTTTTTGCCCAGTGAGATATCCATCAATACACATTTAAATCTAAATAAAACAGGTCATTTTAATTTCAATAATGAATGTCGCTTTAACTTTCTCGGGCGGCGGATTTAGAGCTGCGTCGTTTAGTCTTGGTGTAGTTTCATATTTAGCTAAGCTGAAGTCAGGAAGAGATTCTTTTCTTGACTATGTTACAGTTTTATCAACTGTTTCTGGTGGTACGATTACCGGAGCTGCATATGCTTTGGGAATTAAGAAAGGTAAGAATATAAAGGAGATATATGATTCCCTCTATTCGTTTATGACCAAAACAGATCTCGTGTCTCTTGCGCTTGATCGTTTAATTTCTGACAAGGGGTGGGATGCTGATAGAGCTAAAAGTTTAATAAACGCAATTGCTGACATTTACGATGCCTACCTGTTCGAGAACGAAAAGTTCGGTACGTTGTTATCGGACGATCCGCCAGTTCATCTAAAACATATTTCGTTTAATGCAACAGAGTTTGCATACGCATTACAATTTAGGTTTCAATGCTCCGAAGAGATTATAAATCCGCAGCAGGGAGAGCCCAGTAGAGGGATAATTGGGAATTATTACTTTAATATCCCGCAGGATGTTGCTCGGTATATCAGGATGGCAGATATACTGGCTGCCTCGTCTTGCTTTCCAGGTGGCTTTGAACCTATTAATTTTCCCAATGATTTCATTCTTCCACCACATGAAAGTATTCAGGAATTTAAGATGCAGGATCGGTTTCCAGTTGGTTTAATGGACGGCGGCATTGTAGATAATCAGGGGATCGAACCAGTTCTTTTGGCAGAGATGCGAATAAGAAGAAACCGGGCCAATATTACAGGAGCAAATGGTGACGACAAAGCGCTCGACTTAATTATCGTATGTGACGTGGCGAGCCCATATATGGAAAATTACGAAGCCAACAAAAAAAAAGAATACGCGTTTTGGAGAAGGCTGACACCCGGTTTGATATTTACTGTCAATTCTCTTATCTTATTAATAAGCATCTTTTTTATCAGCTTTAGCTTTGGACGTAACTTAAAGATCCCGCTGCTGGTCTCAACAATCATTTTTACTGTAAGTGTTATTTGCTTTTTAGGAGCTAATCTGTTAAAATCTGTCCCCAGGCGGCTGCACGTTCCTTCCGCTTTCTTAAAGCCTATTGGTAAACTTTTAAAGCTTCGGCTTGGTGTTTATGAAAATATGCTTGCAAACAGGTTGAATTCAATGCTGAAGATGACGAATGATGTTTTCCTGAAGCATATCAGGAGGTTAAACTACAAGGCAATATTCAATGATCCCAGCTGGAAAAACAGAAGGATAATGAATGCCATTTATGAACTAAAGGAAGATGAGCCAAGAATACAGGATAAAATAAATAGCGGCGTTTTGCCACAGGCACTTTTCCCAAGCCTTTCCTTACAAAAAGTTGCAACAAAAGCGTCAGGCCTGGGTACGACACTTTGGTTTACCAAAGAAGAATTGGAAAGGAATCAGGACAATCCGTATTGCCTGCTTGATTCCGTGATCGCTTGCGGTCAATTCACAATCTGTTGGAACTTGCTTGAATATATCGAGAAAGTCAAAAAGGATAATACGAATACGGGCCCTGGCATAGATCGAATACTTGCCTGTGAACAACAGCTAATGGAGGATTGGCAAAAATTCAACGAAGATCCGTATTGGTTTACGGCACATTATTATAACTAAAATTAATATTTATGAGTATCGTTAAATCTATTTCAGTTGGTAATGGGGATATGTTTTATATAAAACATGGGTCCGATAGTTTTACTATTATAGACTGCAATTTATTTGAAGATGATAAAATTGTTATAATCAATGAGTTAATAAAAGAATCAAAAAATAAAGGTATTGTTAGATTTATTTCCACTTCCCCAGACCTTGATCATATCAGGGGACTTAAGGGACTGGACGAAAAAATGGGGATTGTAAACTTTTATGTAGTAAAGAATAATGCTCTAAAGAATGAAGAGAACGAGGATTTTGCAAAGTATTGTGAACTGAGAGACCATACCACTAAGGCTTTTTATATCAGCGCGGGCGTTTCAAGAAAGTGGATGAATGAAAGGGATGAACAAAGAGGATCTTCTGGAATTAACATATTATGGCCCATTTTAGCCAATGAGCATTTCCTAGAAGCCTTAGCCGACGCTGCAGAAGGAATTAGCCCTAATAATATATCGCCTATCTTCCGATATTCTCTTGAAAGTGGCGCTTCTGTTATATGGATGGGAGATTTGGAAACGCCATTTATGGAAAAAATAATCGATGACATTAAATTGCCCCAAACTGACATACTAATTGCTCCACATCATGGCCGAAATTCCGGTAAAGTACCTACGAAATTCTTAGAACAGCTTCAGCCAAAGGTGATTTTAATAGGAGAAGCATCCTCTGATGATCTTTATTATTACTCCGGTTATAATACTATTACTCAGAATTCTGCCAGGAACATCACGATGGAGCTGGTGGCGGGTAAGGTACACTTTTATTCGTCCAGCACAAGCTATGACGTGGATTTTCTGGTAGATGAAGATATGGATAGCGATACAGATCTTGGTAGTTACCTGGGAACACTTGTTCTTGATTAATTAATACCCAAATCAAGGCGCTTTTATAATGACAGCAACATTTATTTTCCATATAATATCGTAGATATGACAGTAGCAGAAAGGGTAATTAAACCAAGAAAACCCGGAATTTTTAGAACTGTGTTCTTATATACAGGTCAGGGAGAATCTACCCTGCTTGTTATTCCGAACGGCCCCAATGTCGGCGACTACCTGTATGTTCTTGTTGATTCTGACCAGGACAAGGAAGAAAGTGAAATTGACCTTGTTAAAATGTTCAAGGATCTATTTAGAAGTAGCGGAAAATTGAGCGTCTTTATAAATACGCACCCTCATAATGACCATATAGGAGGTATTAAGGATATTTATGAGGAAATTGGATTTACTGAAGTTTGGCATTCAAATCACAAGCCAGGAACCAAACATAAAGAAAAGTATGAAGATTTAAAGTATGTGATAGATAAGGTGGGCAAGAAAAATGAATATTTTCTATTAGGCACAAATGATTTAAACAAGGTGAGGAATTCCAATAACGGGGAGACACCAAAGAGGCTTGGTAACATCGACTACCAGGTGCTTTCTCCTGCAGAGTATCTATGCGATGATATCAACGAAGAGAATCAGGATACAAGAGACGACAGGATTCATGAACAGTGCGGAGTGATAAAATTCACGTATGGTAGAGAGGCAAAAAGTATAATGATTACCGGTGACTCTGATAAGATTGCCTGGAAGGACCATATTACCGATTATCACAAAAAGAGTCTTCAATCTTATGTGCTTAGCGCAAGCCATCATGGTTCAAGAACATTTTTTAAATGTAATAAAGATGACAAGGACGTTTATGAAACTCATATTGAAGCCATAAAGCCTACTTACCTAATCATTAGTGCTCCGAAACAGGAAGACAGCCCGCATGAACATCCACACGATGACGCAATGGAGATTTATAAAAAGCATGTGCCTGAGGAAGATACTTTCCATCTTGGTGCAGGGCCCTATTCTGTAATTGTCGATATAGATTCCAATGGGAGCCCCGAAGTAATTTTGGATACAGAACTAATTGTAGAATATGGAAAAGGCGACGATGATGATGGAGACAATGGCGAGGAAAAAAAGGAGGCTGACTATAGCAGTATCTATGTTGGTTCCACTCGTTTGGATGAAAAACCAATGGGGCTAGCATGATTCACTGGTTTAAACGGCATCCGCAGCATTTAGTTGATGAAAGCGAGGCGCTTTCCAAAGACACGAACTATAAAGAATTGTTCAAAGTGCGTAATAACTTGTTTATTTCGCACGGCAACATTCTCGTCCGCCTGGATAAGACCTACCGGCTCCCTATTCTAATTGTATATCCCGATTCAACTCCATATGTGTTGCCATCGATTTATCCGTTGATACAGGAATTGACTGATGAAACTGTACAGTCGCTGGCAAAGGGTAGTTTTGAGGATGTTTCCCGGGTAATCACACAATACATACACCACTATTATCACTTGCGCCACCAGAACCAGACTGGATCGCTCTGTATTCTCGAATGGGATAATTTGGATGACGGTTCGAAGTTTTACGGTATTACATCCATACTTAAAAGAGTAAAAGACTGGTTCAAAGGCACAATAACAGGAGAGTTTCCTCCTGACAGTCAGGAAGTGGAATTTCACGCTCATTTTGCTAATGTCGCTGACGATCGATCAGTTTTATATCCTGACATGTTTTTAAATAACGACCTAGCACAAGGCGAAGCGTTTTATTCTGTATACAGCTTTATTCCCAAAGGTGAATATTACCGAAAAGACAGGCGAATATTCTTCGGTTGCTTAATGACAGGGATAACGAAAAGTGGATTGTATGAGGAAACAAATTACAAATTGCCAAAGTTCCTTGTTGAGGCAGGGATTAACGACGCAGTTGACCTAGCAGTCCGAAAAGGCGTACTTAATAGTTTTATTAGAGAAGGGAGTCTTCTGTGGTCACCTTGGTTTCAATTGCAACACGAACCCAATCCCTTTAGAAGCTTCAATGAACTTATAACGGTCATCGGCGAAGGCGACCATAATGTCGGAATAAAAAAGTTGCTTCCGTTTTTTGCGGATATGCTTGATAAGGGCGGGAACGGCATTTTTATTGGCATTCGCTTTCCCAACCGGAAGAGCATTCAAGAATTCCAGCTTTTTAAAATTTCAAGAAAACAAGAACATACGGCACCGGTCAGAATCACGACTGAGGAAGACGCTTTTCGTCATTTTCTTAGCTCTTATGATGAGGTTCAGGTAATTCAATGTGAAAAGCTAACTGACGAAACTTTTCACTTACGGAATTCTGGCCGTGCAGAAAGAAATATTCTAAAGGAGAAAACGATAAATGTCGTTGGAGTAGGTGCTTTAGGAAGCGAGATCGCTGATATCTTGGGAAAGGCAGGAGTTGGAACAATTTGCTTATTTGATAACCAGTTAGTTAAGAGTGCAAATCCTGTACGGCATCTTGTAGGCTTAGACCAGGTCGGTGTCGGCAAAGTAATCGCTGTTGGAAGCATTATTACCGATCATAATCCCTTTATATCGGTTAACCTTTTTGGCGGGGATGTAAACACTATAGATTTAAATGATTTTTTTGAGGATGGTTCTGTTTCTATCAGCTCAATGGCCGAAGATAATACCGAAGGATTTTTAAATGAAAGAGCTGTAATTTCCAACAAAATTGTCTATTACGTAAGGGCACTACGAGGGGCGAAAGTTGCAAGGATTTTCAGGGTTATCCCCGGACGGGATGCATGTTTTCACTGCCTGGAGTTGTATAGGAGAGACGGCAAAGAAATTATTATCATTCCGGAAGACGAAAATTTACCTACCCTAAAAAATGAGTGTAACAACCCTGTTCGTCCTGCAAGTGCTGCTGATTTAAAACTTATCTCTGCGTTATGTTCAAGAATCCTTTTGGATGAAATACATAAGAACTTCAGTGATAACAACCATTGGATATGGTCTTCGGAAAAGCTTGACTTGGTCGAGCCATTTCAGGTAAAGCCTCAGTTTATTCGCCCACATCCAAAGTGTTACTATTGTAACCATGAGAAGAAAGTAAAAGTCTTTATACCAGCAACCGTTCAAAAGCAATTGCAGGATTTAATTGCGCAAGATCCAACAATAGAGACAGGAGGGGTTTTGGCGGGCTATATGAATGAAGAAGGCCATTTCGTTATAACAAATGCCTCCGAGCCGGGACCCAAAGCCGTGAGAACGACAACAAAGTTTGAAAAGGATGTACAATTTTGCCAAACGTTTTTAGATGAGTTATTTATCAATTCAAATGGGCAAATCGTCTACATTGGTGAATGGCATTCTCACCCGAGCGAGAATAACCATCCAAGTGGTAGGGACATCAAGAGCTTAACCGAAATTGCGTATCAGAAGGAATATCTGACAGACATGCCGATTATGATCATATTCTCGAATATCGGTGATCCATCATGCTCAGTCCATCCCACCGGCAAAAGATTTCACTTCTCGGAATTAATCATAACGAATTAAGGGTATTCAAAAACTAATTTGTGAAATTATATATGCTTAACTAGATAGTTCATGAGCCTCCGTTCTGTAGGTATAACGGACGTGGACTATGAAAAACGAAAGGCAGAAATTTTGTCCGGGCAATCAAATACTACCGAAGAAATTATTTAGAGTGATCTTGTATTACAAAGAGTAGAAAAGATACATAAAGATGTGCAACATATCGCTGGAGAACTGCGGTGACGAGTTGAAAGTGGATGATAATACTTATATTGGCTTAATAAATCCGAATGTATGACCCCTGAAGAATTTGAATCAAAAATAGAAGCTCAAACCGAAACCCCAAACCTAGACTATAAAGCAGATATGGCGTGGGATGTCAAGTCTTTTGCCAAAGATATCATAGCTATGTCTAACCAACGGGATCCAGGATACATTATTATCGGAATGAGAGAACGAGGTACCAGCTATATGCGAGAGGGTGTTTCGGATGCCAATCGGAGTACTTATAAGATTGATACAATGAAGGATCAGTTAATGACATATACGGATCCAGCTGTCGATATCCAAGTCTTCTTTTTTCCGGACAAAGCAGGGAAAAATTGCGTTGTTATTAAAATAGCACCTTTTAAAGATGTTCCTATTATCTCCAGAAAGGAAATTCCAGGTGAATTAAAGAACAATACCCTTTACTATCGTAATACGAATAAACGGGTTGAAAGTGCACCTATATCAAACTCGACTGACTTCCGTGACCTAATAGAAATAGCTGCAGTTCGGTTAATGCAGAAAAGAAAATCTTTGGGCTACTATTTGGAGTCAAAAACGGCCGAGTTGTTGGATAAAGAACTTGAAGACATTCCCGATGGTGGTGTTCTCACAAAAATAAAATCTAAGGGTTACTGGGAGATAACGTACAGGCCTAATGAACCAGAGCACCTGGAATCTGTAAAACGATGTGAAGAAATTATTAGAAAGGCCACTGTTCGTCTGGGAGGGTGGGAATTGCCTTTCATAGCCCGAATGCCCTCAGAGGATGTCGGTGGCGGTTTCACTGGACAAAATTTTTTCGAGGTATGGACTGATTTTGGCCTCCGTAAAGAATTTCTAAGGATGTATAAGTCTGGCCAAGTTAAAATGTTTCGTGCCCTAATTGAAGACTGGTACGCGGGTGACCCATTCCGGTCTCAGTTGGCAGCAGAGGTAAAATCGGGAACAGTTGTGAATATATTGTACTCATTGACTTATTTGATCACTGAGGTAATGGAATTTTTATCAAGACTAGCTGCTGAAGGCCTGTACAAGAATGGTGTCGTTTTAACCATGATATTGCATAATACAAAGAATAGAAAATTACGCATAGATCATGGGCACAGAAGTCCTCTGGCATACGATAGAATGACAATATCTCCCTATATCTCAATATCGAGAGAGCTTAACCAAGCTGATATCATTACCGAATATGTAACAGTTGCTACTTCCATTATCCTGGAAGTGATGGATGCTTTTAATTTCCATCCCGATAGGCGAGCAGTACTTAATGATCAACAAAACTATATTACCGGAAAGGTGTAGCTGATCGCTAATCTATAGATGGTTTAAAGATTCAAGAAAGACTAATGTGAAGAAGTTGTGATTTAATCTAATAGTTGGGTTAATTTTAAGTTACCACACTTATTCATTAACTGAAATAGCTACGATTTAATCTGACAGTTAGGGTTAATTTTAAGTAACCACACTTATTCATTAACCCTTTAAACTGCCAGATATGAATACAGCAGTAAAGTTAACTAAAAACAAGATTGGCCTGTTGAAATTGGCCGAAGAATTAGGAAACGTATCCCATGCATGCAAATTATTTGGTTACAGCAGGGATAGCGGCTATATAGATCTACGCCCGAGAAGTACATAATTAAATGAAGAATAAGAAGTGCGGCGCATCTAAATGCGCCGCTAGATAACAGGAATATAGAGGCGCCAACCCGCTACCCTTTGCCTTTCCCTTTAGAGAATATTCTAATATTTTCATCCAAGCAATATTGATAGCTTTCTTTAAAGGTATCACCTAGAGCCATGAATTCGGCGTGAATGACCATTTCTATGAAGTATTTGCAAGCCCGCATATTCTGTAGGTGCTTATATGGGATATCGTATCCATGCTGTTGGTTTTCCCGTAACCAGGTACGCAGATGCACAATACGGTCGTAAGTTACTTGGTGTTCTTGCCAGTATGATGCAAGCTCTATGGCGTCATCTATATAAGTGTCATAGGGATATGCTTTATACTCTTGTCCGCAAATGATTAAGATGCGCGCACCTCGTTTATCACCTGCTGCTTCAGTAACAAATGATGGGTAGTTTTCCATTGATGAGAATTTTAACGGTGAATTATTTTCTTTTGTCTGTGGTTTCCGGAGAAAAAGCAATAAGGTTAAACATAGCACGCATGCGGCTGCGTAGTCGATTTCCGTAAATGTCCTCCAGCTCCTGACTATTAAGATTTGTAGTAACATGGGTTATCATTTTATGCGACATGAAGTAATCATAGCGTGACAGCAGGAGCTCCGCCATCACATTAGTGTTGTTGCCCCAGAAAGTTACCCGGCTTTCGAGGCCGAGATCATCGAAGCAGTATGTACGCGGGATGCTGGTCCACGGGTAGAAGGAATTAGTACTATACCGCTTGAGAGCATCATACCCTGAGTTACTAAATTCGATGCTGACCTGTCGGCAGGAAATGATAATTGGTCTGTAAGGCTCGAAGCTCAAAGATCGGCAGATGGTCATAAGAGAGGTTTTCCCGCAGCCGATAGGACCCGTAAGCATTATTCCCTTATTCAGGTCGATGCCTTCATCGACGGCCACTGCTTCGTCCCGTAAGAAGTAAGCCAGCAGCTTAAGTATTACATGACGATCAAGGTCCGCTATTTGAAAGTTCGGGCCGTATACCGTCTTACCTCGCTCTTCAACAACCTGCAGGAGGTTATGATAGTCATAACGGGTCTGAGTAGCTTTTGTCCTCATTGGTGTGGAGTCCTCCTGGTTGGGTTGCTGATTTGGTGTGTCGGATATCATGATTTTGATTTTTATATGAGTTTGCATTTAACATCCATTTATGGGCAGCGGCTTGCCAATCGCCTAGAGGGATTTTGCCTCCCTGGCGCCATCCGTTACCTTGATAGTGGTAAAAGAACTTGCGTCCTTCCTGATCGGGGTAGCCGGTAGTCCGGAAGAACTCCTGTACTTGCAGCAAGGATGGCGGGCCCTGCGGGCCAGCCGCGGCGGCAGCTGACTTGAGATCTTTTTTAGTTTCATTTTTATTATTTTTTTTAGGGGGAGAGTGTGTGTTCTTCCTCTCGCTTTTACTAACGTTTACCTGTTTATTATTAAAAGGTCCCATTTTTGCGACTGCTGGCGTATCATTATTGCGATTGCGCTCAGTCGCAGTTTTGCGATATGTACCAGTATCACTTTTGCGATATGGTGCAAGTGGTGGAGGGGCGAACTCAATAAGACGGTTCAGAATAAAAAAAGGGTGTAGCTGTGGAAAATTATCCTGGAATAGACTCAGCTGGACAGATTCCTTAACCGATTGATTATTCTTTAGTGGTTTAACACAAATTAAACTGGGCGCGCCTCGTTGCGCTGCCGGCTGATATTTGATATAACCCAAAGTATGAAGTTCTTTCAGACAACGGGTATACGTGTTAAGAGATCCGATGTGGCAGAGACGGATAATCTCCTCGCGCAGAATGGGAAAAGGATTTCTGAACCGGTATTGGTTCCAGACCTGAAAGAGTGCTAGGTACAGGCTAATGTGGTTAGCTCGCAACTGATCATCTTTTCGAATCTGCGCGAAGAAGGCGTTAAGATGCTGGATGTAATTGACCCGGACCGTCACAGTCATTTGCGCAATTGTTTACCGCCAACTTTTTTGGTGTCTTCCATGAGCTTCTTAATGTCGTCGTAGTCATAGAAAATCAAGCCGCCCATTTTAGTGTACGGTAAGGCGCCGTTAATCCGCATGTTCTGGAGGGTTCCAGGTGATACGCCTAACATTTCCCGGACTTCCCAGGATTTAAGCCATTTTTTAGGTTGGGCTGCAGGAGCGTTTAACAGTTCGCGCAGCTCCCTGATCAGTTCTGTTTTAAATGTGAATAGATCGTCTCGTGTGATGATCTCGACTGCCATGGTTTAGGTTTGTTTGGTACGGCAGCAAAACAAAGGAGATAATTGGCATGAAAACAGTTACAGGGGTAACAGTACCCCCTGTAACAGATTGATATTTAAACAATTATTTTGAAATAATTCTTCCGGTGGCCGATGTGCTTGACCATAAATGCTAAGTGGGTTATACCTTTCGGGAGTTGTTAATTAATGTAAGCAGTATATCTCGCACGGCTTTGGATACTGATGCATCATCCTTATAAAAATTTGTACGGAGGCTGCCGGAGGAAATATTCTCCTGCTTCACAGAGGTAAAGAACTTCGAAAAAAAATCCACCAGTTCTGACTTGTTAGTATTCAAGAAAATACCACTTTCAACTAACAACCTTAAGAAATTGCCTAACTGTGGTACTGAAAAGTTCGTAGTTACTCTAAAGTCTTTCCAGCGGATTAATTCTTCCGGAATTAAGTTTTCACCTACGAAAAGCAGCTCCTTTTCTTTTAGGTATTTGATCTCCTCAGTAATCCAGGTCTTAATCATGTCCTGAATGCCAGGATGCATTTTGCTGTAGATGAATCCCGGCTTAGCTGGTGTTTGGTTAGCCCGTTTTCGTAGTAAGTATAGATAGTCAAGTTTTTCCCGGAATGTAGACAGCGTATCTGTTTCTTTCTTGATCGTTTCCTTACAGTAGAAGAAAAAGCCAAGGGAGTTGAAATTCAGGTATATTAGCAGCTCCAGTAATTTCTCGTTAATATTGTTTTCTGGTTCATGTGCTGAGAACAAGGCTGATACTCTTTCCAATAATTCTTTAAGATAAAAGACGTCATGGTAGGTAGTTGAGCTGGGCATTTTCTTCGTCAGGTAAAAGTTGCCGGCACTCAATAGGACATCTAACAGCTTTTCGTCGCAGCCAGTTAACTTTCCTCTTTCCGAAATATACGTTAGTTCCGTTCGTAGTGTGTCTGATATGGCATTTATGTAGTAAACTGGAGCTTTGCAATTGGTATCCAGGTACTTTGCAAATTTGTCTTCAATGAAGGTCAATATCTCTCGTAATGTTCGATATAGACGTTTGTATAAATTGCTCCAGGTAGCAGCAGAGGTTATGGTCTCTGTATCTTCGTCTTTTAGATCTTCCGTTACTAGGTCCAATAGAGTAACCAGGTTTTGTTGATGTAGCTGTATATATAGTTCCAGCACATTGTCACTGCCCGAATTAAGCAAAGTGCTAAGAAGGCTATTCAGTGTTTGTTCCCTTTCAATTTCCAGCTCTGATATGAGGGAGGAAAAGTAGGTTTTGTCTGGGGTAGCCTTTGTTTTTGCTTTTGGCCTGATGTCTTGTTTGATAAGGTCTTCAAAGAAAAATAACTGGTATTTAAGCATAGAATGGGTTTAATTATAATGGTCAATGAGCAGAGATAATAGGTTATAACATCGGCACAGGCTACCGGGTAATGGGGTACTGGATGAATATAGTAAAATAATACTCTCAATTTAATTATGTGTGAATCAGATGTTAATGGATGTTAGGCAGCTTCCTCATACAAAGATTTGGGCAGCGCTAAATCGAAGGTTGCTTTAAGCATTTTCATGTCATTACTTACCTTCATCGCAACGATCTTTGCATAGATCTGTGTGGTACGGATGGACTTATGGCCTAACATAGCGCTGACTGTTTCCAAAGGCACACCATTGGCCAGGGTAACAGTGGTCGCAAATGTATGGCGCGCAGTATGTGTTGTAAGCTTCTTTTTAATACCACATATATCTGCAAGCTCTTTCAGATAGCCATTGAAGCGTTGGTTGCTGATAATAGGCAACAGACGGCCGTTAGCGATGCAATGCGGATGGTTTTTATATTTTTGGAGAATTTCCTTAGCAATAGGCAGCAAGGGTACATTTTCCCGGCACCACGTCTTTTCCCTGTTCTTCACGATCCAATCTTCACCATCAAAGAATTTAGCCAGGTTGTCGGGTTCCAACATTAAAGCATCCTTGTATGCATAGCCGGTAAGCGCCATGAAGACATACGCGTCTCGCACTTCGGCCAACCTGGGAATGGAGATTTCTTTGTAGTATAGTGTGCTCAGCTCGTCGAGGTCCAGGATATCGCGGTCGGGATTTACGTAGGGACATTGATAGTCCTGGAGAGGGTTGACCTGGAGCCATTTTCTTTGGGTAGCAAGTTTGAGTACCTGTTTAGTGTTCTTCAAGTACTTCATTGCGGAATTGTCCTGTATGCCTTCGGTCAGTGTTAAATAATCGAAGAAATCCTCAGCAAAGGCATACTCGATCTTTTCCAGGGGAATGTCGGGCAGTTTATGCACTGCTTTCAGAAAAGCAGTTAACTTATCCTTGGTGGTATACCATTTTTTGAGTGTTGCACCTGACCGCTTCTCCTTATCTACTTTTTCTTTGAATTTCGCATTGTGGAAGTCCAGGACCTGGAGTAACGTTTTTTTATCCTTGTCAATACCGAGGTAGGCATTTTTCAGCATGGTGGGAGTGATCGTGGGCCCCTGTTCCTTCAATAAATTGTAGTGACGGATAAGTTCACCTTTTACATACAGGATATGTTTGTTGATCTCGATGGCTTCGGTGGACTTGCCAGTCACCTCTGCAGCTTTGCGATTGAACTTTTTAGGATCCACCTGGTAGCCCAGGGAAAAACCGTCCCGGTCACCATCAATGATGATACGCAAATTAATTGTTGCCGGGTTGTTCGGATTTCTGACGTCTTTGCGGAGCCAGAATGAAATTGACAGCTCTTGACTTACTTTCATAGCTGAATTGAAATAAGGTTACTGAACTTTGGTTTAGTTTGGTATGTTTTGATACGGTTTCAGTTCCCTTAGACCCAGTGTAGATAAGCTTTTCCGGGAAAAAAGGTTACACAAAAATAGGAGCCAGCTGTGTAACCTTTTTTGTTACCATTCAGAATGGTTTGGAGTGGTTTAGCTTTATATGCTAAAAACAGAAAAGCCGCGTAAATCGTGCGATTTATGCGGCTTTGATACTGTCTGTTTTCTTTGTTGTGATCCCGCTGGGACTCGAACCCAGGACCCATACATTAAAAGTGTATTGCTCTACCAACTGAGCTACGGAATCAATCCCGTTTTTCGTTTTCGGGAGTGCAAAGATAGTAATTAATTTTTTTCTTCCAAATAATATTGAAAAAATTAAAACAAAGTCAGCGGCGTCGTCACACTTCCACCTATGACATATACCGCCGTTTCCGCCGTCCTGCCCGCTATCACCACTTCTACACCTGTTGCATGCTCCGTAAAAAGTGCCTGCACAAGATCCGGATGATTATTCTCTGCAGATAAATGCGACAACAACAAATGACTCATAAACGGCGGACGATACGCTTTAAACAACTCCAATGCCTGCTTGTTGGACAGATGCCCCATACCACCACGGATCCGGTTTTTCAGATACCAGGGATACCGGCCATTCTCCAGCAGCTGCTCATCATAGTTTGTTTCCAGGAAAGCGGCATGGCACAACTGGAAATGCTGGATCACATGCTCGCAGGCTACGCCAATATCCGTGAACACGCCAATATTCACCTGTCCGTTGCCAACAATAAAACTATGCGGTTCAGAAGCATCATGAAATTTGGGAAAAGCTGTCACACTCAGTCCACCGATCTGTACCGGCTCATAAGCTTTGAAAGGCACTACCTGTTCTGCATGTAGCGGCAAACCGCCGCTGCGTAAGGTTGCATCCGTGATATATACCGGTAGTTTATATTTTTTCGCAATAACCGGGATCCCTTTAATATGATCCGTATGCTCGTGGGAAACAAAGATGGCTTTTACGCGGAGCATGGACAGCCCCAGGCGTCTCATCCTTTTTTCCGTCTCTCTGCAGGAGATCCCTGCATCAACCAGCACCGCTTCTTTGTCATTCCCGATGTAATAACAATTGCCGTTGCTCCCCGAATTCAATGATGTAATGGATAGTGACATGTTAATTGCAAAGAAACCGTTTTTTTATTTTTTCCGGAGATTATTGATCTGTTCTTTTATCGTGCTCACCAAAATATCTGTCAGCCGGGTGAGGGCAGGAGACCCGGCCTGCTTCCGCTGCAGCAGGAAGAGATGGAATACGGGTAAGGCAGGGAGACCACTACTGGCGGGTAAGATCCTGCAGCCAGCCGGTACGCCTATTTCCGTGCGCAGGGTAATGCCCAGTCCTGCCTGGGCGGCGGCCCATAGACCGGAGAGGCTCGGACTTGTCAGCACCACCCGCCAGGGGCGTTGCACCTGTTCCAGGGCTTCCAGTCCTGCCTGGCGTACGATACAGGGCGCTTCAAACAGCAGGAGGGGGAGCGGCTGTTGCTGGTGTACCAGTGGTGTATGCCCTCCAATCCAGCGTAAGGGCAATTTCCCGATAGGAATAGCTTCGGGTGGCAGTTGTTGCCCCATGCTCACGACCACATCCAGCTTGCCGCTTTGCAACTGCTGCTGCAGCACGGCCTGACGGTCTATGACGATTGTGATCTGTACATCCGGGTACACGGCGGCAAAGCGGGCCAGTATCACCGGCAGCTCGCTTTCCGCAAAGTCGGCCGGCAAACCGAGGCTTACCTGTCCCTCCAGCCGCGTATCATGCAAGGCTTGCACCGCCCGGTCGTTGATCTCCAGTAGTTGCCGTGCATAGCCCAGCAGGAGTTCCCCCGTAGGGGTCAGCTGCCATCCACGGCCCTGTTTGAGGAACAAGGGGCGGCCCGTCATTTCTTCCAGCCGCTGCATCTGCAGGCTCACCGCCGATTGCGACCGCGCTACCCGGTCCGCAGCTCTGGCAAAACTGTCCATATCCACGGCCAGTACAAAGGTGCGGAGTAAGTCCAGGTCCATCAGATCACTCGTCATAGTTTAGTTTTGTTAAAGTATGTGATGAGATGTTTCAATATTGCAAATGTATTGAATTGAGATAATTTTGTGCAAACAACTACACAATAACAAAAACTAGTATCATGCCTTTTGTAAAGATCAATCTCGCACAGCACTTGACCGACAGCACAAAGAAAGATATCTCCCTCGCAGTACATGAAAGCCTGATGGAACACTTCAATGTTCCGCTGGATGATTATTTCCAGGTGATCCATGAGATCCGCGCAGCAGACCTGCTATATCCGGAGAGCTACTTCAACGTCCCTCATTCAAGTAGTATCGTGTATATCGAGATCACCGCCAGGTATGGGCGTACGGTTGAAATGAAGAAAGCGCTCTATCGTGCTATAGCAGACAAGATCGCGGCACGTACCCTCATCTCCGTGAACGACGTGTTCATCGTGCTCACAGAAGTAGCGGCAGAGAATTGGTCCATGGGCCAGGGCCTTGCGCAAATGGCATAAGCAAGTTTGTTAACCGGCTGTAATACGCGCTGCTCCTGGCATGCGCGTATTAACTTTTTTATGAGCCCCTGCGATTCCTTTGATTATTTCAAATAAATTAAGTACATTCAAGGACCCTATAGGTATCTGTCAGAAAGGTTTTTATCAATCAACGTATCGCAAGCATTCTGTTAATTTCCCAGTTTTCGATCTTCTTTAATCATTAAAAAGAGTCTTTATGAGAAAAAATCCACTATTGCCCCTCTTACCCGTTTTGTTGCTGATCTTCGCAGCCTCTTGTAAGAAAGACCTGAACGTAATCAACGGTTCATTGAAAAAAGACGCCAAACAACAAGACCGCGGTTTTATTGTCATCGCAAAAGAAGGCGTTCAGCTGTCAGGCATCGAAGAGGGCCTGAAGGCAATAGGCGCCAGAAAATTTGTATTAAAGAGCACCAATCAGCAATTAGGGCTGATCAGCGTGCAAACACCAGACCCCTCATTCCCCGAAAAAGCCAGGAAGATCGAAGGTGTTCAGTCTGTTGCAGTAGATCTTGTAATGAACTGGCGCCTGCCTGAAAAGATCTACAAATCAGGTGAATACTATAAAGCAGGTGCGGCTGCTAATCCGGGCAAACCAAACACCACCAAAGCTATCCCGATTCCCGGCAACCCGCTTTCTTTCCTGCAGTGGGACCTGCGTTCCGTGAAAGCGCCTGAAGCCTGGGCAAAAGGTTATAAGGGCAACGGCGCTACAGTAGCGGTATTAGATGGCGGCTTCCTGCTCAACGATCCTGAGATCTCCCCCAATATTATCGGCTCTCATAGCTTTATTGAAGGCGAAGAAGTACAGTATCACGGCCTCGAAGGTTTCAGCCACGGCACCCACGTTGCCGGTACCATTGCTGCGCTGGACGATGCGTTTGGCGTAGTAGGCGTTGCACCCCAAACCAAATTGTTATTGGTGAAAGTATTGTCAGATGCCGGTACCGGTCCCTGGAGCGGTATCATTGATGGTATCTACTATGCAGTGAGCCACAGGGCCAATGTAATTAACATGAGCCTTGGCGGAGAACTACCCCGCAAAACCTTCATAGATGATAACGGCACTCCCAATGATCCTTCTGACGACTATACAGTGGAGTATGACCGCGATATAAGAGACCTCGTTATCGCATTGAACAGGGCCACCCTTTGGGCTACCATCAATGGCGTAACTGTTATTGCCGCCGCCGGTAATGACGGATACGACTACGATCACGAAAAACGTTTCATCACTTACCCGGCTGCCTGTCTCGGCGTATTGTGTATTGCTTCCAATGGTCCGCTGGGCTGGGGCATCAACCAGGACACTACCTTGTATGTGCCTTCCTACACCTTCACTAACCATGGCAGGAACTTCGTTTCTTACGGCGCTCCGGGTGGCAACTACAGCATCCCGCTGAACACCACGATCGTAAACGTAGGTGGCATCGTACGCCCCGAATATGTGTTTGATTTTGTGTTCAATATTGGCGGCTGGGACGAGTTCTCCGGGTCCTTCTTCTATGTATGGTCCGTAGGTACCAGTATGGCTGCTCCGCACGCCAGTGCTGCTGCGGCCCTGATCTATGGTAAATATAAACGCCTGGCCAATCCGCTGCTGGTAGAGCTGATCTTAAGAAGAAGCTCTACAGACCTGGGGGCGCCTGGCAGGGATACTTACTTCGGTAACGGGCAGATCAATGCTGCCAAAGCCGTTAGCTACTAACTGGAAAGCTTGCAATAACGTTGTTTAAATTTGAAGGTTTGAGGGTTTAAAGGTTTGAAGGTACACTGTAATGAATGCAGACCTTCAAACTCTTAAACGCTCAAACCTTCAAACTTTTACATTTGCCTGATCACCTGTTGCAGGGCCTCATAAGGGCGATAACCCGTGATCACAACACGATGGTCTCCCTGCTTTACCGCCAGGGTAGGAAGACGGTTGATATTGCGGTAGCTCACTTCCTGCAGGTCCTGTTTTAAGAGCTGCATGGCGGCTTCGCTGCCAAGGTCCGCCTCAAACCGTTGTAAGTCTAAGATGCCTGGATGATCGTTGCTTAATATGGTTGCGGTTTCCAGCAGTACTGCTTTTTTTGCAATGTTCTTTCCGTCCTTCATGATGGCTGCTCTCAATGCATACAGGTATAAGTGCGCGGCCTGTTCAGATTGTATGCCCGCACATTTAACCGCAAGGCAGGCGGGGTAGGAAGAAGCCGGTGGATCTATGAACCAGATACGGTCGCTCATGGGCTGGCCGGATACCTGGCTGGCCTGCATCCACACAGGCCCCATTTGAATAGGCTTGCTTACTGCATTCAGGGTATCATGATAGGCGCCCCACTCAGAGAGTAATCCTCCCATACAGTATCTCCAGGAAATACGACCCTGGTATTCCTGCAGCAACTGCTGCCAGGCGGGCTCAAAAGCCCAGCTCCAGCAGCAAAGCGGGTCTGTGTAGTACACTACCTCCAGTTGCGCGATTTGCTGTTGTGCGGGTTGCTTTTTACTTACCTTTTGTTTTTCTGCTGCTTCTTGCATGGGTTCTTTTTGTATCATCTGCGTGCTCTGTGGCAGACATGCTCC
>Ga0102590_1000802_pt1 | contig 58812 bp, 59 predicted proteins | sample AraplaMF_Col_mMF_FD_76859 | JGI IMG/M metagenome (GOLD analysis project Ga0102590, IMG submission 76859) | Arabidopsis root microbial communities from the University of North Carolina, USA - plate scrape MF_Col_mMF | ecosystem: Host-associated > Plants > Roots > Endosphere | place: USA...
CGCAACGAAAAGCTGCGACTTGGCGCTGCCGAACTGCTTGCGCCGTCCCGCCAGGCATTGCAGCGCCGAAAAAGCGCATTCCATCGCCTGGGGAAACATGTTCTGCGAAACGCTGCTATAATCGGCTTCGAGCACCACGGCGCCGGCTTCCGCCAGGGCTTTGGCGACCGGCCGTTCGTTTTCGTCGCGCCGTTCGTCGAGAAAGGCCCCGCCCCGCAGGTAAAGCACCAGCGGCGGAACCTTGGCTCTGGCAGGTCCTTCATAGACGCGCATCGGGACAGCCGGCCCGGCCGACTTGTCAAACGCGATATTTTCCCACTGCGCCATCATTGAAAAACCCTCGGCCAAACCCCTAGTAAAAACGGGGTGCTTGCCGTCAATCTTGAACCTGATATTATTATTCGGGTGAAATCACACAAGCTAACGGCATTCGACAACACTATTCCATTTTTCGGAACAATGTTGCGGCGCAGCAGGAATCAAGACAATGGATCAGCTTTCGGCAATGCGCGTATTCGTTCGCGTCGTGGAAACCGGCAATTTCACCCGGGCCGCGGCCACCCTCAACATGCCCAAAACGACGGTTACCAATCTCGTCCAGAGCCTCGAAGCCCATCTGCGCACGACGCTGCTCAACCGCACCACCCGCAAGGTCATGGTGACGACCGACGGGGCGCTCTATTACGAGCGGGCCATGCAGCTCCTCTCCGAAATCGACGAACTCGACGGCAGCATGTCGAATTCGCAGGCCCAGCCGTCCGGGCGGTTGCGCGTGGAAATGGCCGGCGCCTTTGCCGACCTGCTGGTCATTCCGAACTTATGCGATTTCCACAAGCGCTATCCGCAGATCAGGCTCGACATCGGCGTCGGCGACCGGCTGGTCGATTACATTGCTGAAAACGTCGATTGCGCCTTGCGCGGCGGCACTCCGACGGACCAGTCGCTGATCGCCCGCAAGGTCGGTGAAATCGGCATGAATGCCTATGCCGCACCGCTCTATGTCCGCAATTTCGGCTCCCCCGAGCGCCCGAAGGACCTCGAGGAAGAGCATTTCTGCGTCGGCTACCTGAACGCCCAATCGGGCCGCGTCATGCCGATGACCTTCCGCCGTGAGGACGAGGAGATCGAGATCCAGCCGCGATATGTGGTGTCGGTCAACGACAGCCGGACCTATGTCAACGCCGCGATTTCCGGCATGGGCGTCATCCAGTCGCCGCGCTTCATGGTGAAGGACAAAGTGGAAAAGGGCGAACTGGTCGAAGTTCTCTCCGACTGGCATTGCGAATCGCTGCCCCTCTACATCGTCTATCCGCAGACCCGCCACCTCTCCAACAAGGTGCGGGTCTTCGTCGATTGGCTCGCAAAGCTCGTCCAGAACCTCAAGGTCGAGGAAAGCCGCGAGCAGATGCGCAAGGCGAGCTAGGCCAGCTTCTCCCTCGGCCATCAGCAAGGCGCCGACCGCATCGATGTCGGGCCTCCCACGGTGCGGGGCGTTAATGCCCCGAAGAAGCGTCGTCCGAACGGGAACAGGCCCCGCATCCCCAATCGGTCAAGAAATCATGCCGCCCGCGAAGGAATTTATGCCTCGGTTCGCGTCGGGGTGATAAAGCGGTCGGATGTTTGTTCGATGATTGGAATTAAGACCGCATGACGCGTTGGGGACATGTCACGATCGCCGTTCTGGGCGGCATCGCCGCAGCTCTGCATATCGGCAAGGTGCCGCCCGCCATTCCCATGCTGCGTTCCGAACTCGGCATCGATCTGGTGGCCGCCGGCTGGCTGATGGGCCTGGTCAGCGCGTTGGGCGCGGCCGGCGGCATCCTGATCGGCCGCTTCACCGATTACCTGACGCACCGGCGCGCAATGATCCTCGGCCTCGCGCTGCTGATCGCCGGCAGTCTGATCGGCGCCCTCACCCATTCGCAGACGGTGATCTTCGCCAGCCGCGCGCTTGAAAGCGTCGGCCTCATCATGGTGTCGGTCGCGGCCCCCGGCCTGATCGCCGCCTCGGTCGAGCCGCGCGACATGGGCCTCGCCTTTGCGTTCTGGGGAATCTGGGTGCCGGTCGGCGTGTCGATGATGATGATGATCTCGCCGTTCCTGCTGCCGAGCTTCGGCTGGCAGGGCTCGTGGATCTTTGCCGCGCTGCTCAGCATCGTCCCGATGATCGCGCTGCTGGTGATGCGCGTTCCGGAACAGCAGGGCACCGGACATCCGGCGACGTCGCTGCTGACGGCCGTCAAGCTCACCGCGTCCCGGCCGGTATCGTGGATACTCTCGGGCATTTTTGCAGTCTATAGCGCAAGCTTCATGTCCGTCTTCGGGTTCCTTCCGACGCTGCTGATCGAGGAAATGGGCATCGGCCTGACGGCCGCGTCGATCCTGACCGCGCTCGCGGTGCTGGCCAACGGGGTCGGCAACCTGATCGGCGGCGTCTTCGCCCGCTGGGGCGCCCCGCGCTGGGTGCTGATCGGCGGCCCCTGCGTGATGCTGACCCTGACCGCCTTCGTCGTATTCGGTCACAGCTTCCCGCTCTGGATGCGCTACGGTGGGTCCGTGCTTTATGCGGTTTCGGGCGGCGTCCTGCCGGCAACCATCATGGGGTCGCTGCCCGTCTATGCGCCGCGCCGCGATCTCGTCGGCACCTTCTCGGGCTTCGTCATGCAGGGCTCCAATATCGGCCAGGTCTTCGGGCCGATGCTGCTCGCCTCGATCGTCGCAGCTTCGGGCTGGCACGGGGCCCCTTTCTACATTGCCGCGGCCACCGGGCTCGGCCTCGTTCTGGCGCTCTATCTGCGCCAGATCGAACGGCGCATCGCCGCCGCCCCGCACGAGACCGCCCGGCCTGCCTGAAAGGCCGGAACGCCGTCTCGAAGATCGAGAGGCCCGGATTTGCGGGACTGGCATGCATCGCGAATTCGGATAGTCTGCCCTTGATCGAACCGGGGAGCCAGATCATGAGGCATCACGTCGCCGCGTCTTCCAAAACCTGCGCCTGGGGTTATTTCGACGCCGCCCTCGAACCGGTGCTGACCATCGATAGCGGCGACACGGTGGTGATCGATTCCGTTTCCGGCCCCGCGGAAGTCCTGCCCAAGGAAGGCTTCACCATCCTTCCCGAACATCTCGAAATTCATGCGAACTGCCGGCCGATCATGCAGGGGCATATCCTCACCGGACCGGTGGCCGTGCGCGGCGCCAAGCCGGGCCAGGCGCTCGAGGTGAAGATCCTCGATGTCGAGCTGCGCCAGGACTGGGGCTACAACGTCATCCGCCCGCTGGCCGGCACCCTTCCCTACGATTTCGAGACGTCACGGATGATCATCATCCCCCTCGACAGACAGAGGAATGTCGGCCGCCTGCCCTGGGGGCTCGATCTCCCGCTCGCCCCGTTCTTCGGCGTCATGGGCGTCGCTCCGCCGCCGAACTGGGGCCGCATCACCTCGATCATGCCGCGCGCGCATGCCGGCAACATCGACAACAAGGAACTGGTCGCCGGAACCACCCTCTATCTGCCGATATTCAACGAAGGCGCCCTGTTTTCCTGCGGCGATGGCCACGGCGCCCAGGGTGACGGCGAGGTCTGCATCACCGCCATCGAAACGGCGCTGCGCGGCACGTTCCAGCTCACTGTGCGCGAAGACCTCGATTTCACCTACCCCCGCGCCGAAACGCCGACCCATTACATCACCATGGGCATGGATCCGGACCTCGACCAATGCGCCGTGATGGCGCTGCGCGACATGATCGTGCTTCTGGGAGAAAAGGGCGGCCTGTCGCGCGAGGACGCCTATACGCTCTGCAGCCTCGCGGGCGACCTGCGCATCACCCAGACCGTCAACGGCTGCAAGGGCGTCCATATGATGATCGCCAAAACCCTGGTCGACGGCGCCGCCTGAAGCTTCAGGTCAGCCGAAAGGCGACTGGCATTGGCGGCGCGGGCCGCCGGCAAAGGGCTGATAGCTGTTGTCTTCCGGCTGATAAGACCGATAGCGGGCGAAACACCATTCCTCATGGGATCCGGCAGGCGCGCCTGTGTCGATCGCCTGCGACTGGGCATAACCCGACGCTCCGTCACGGGCTCGTTGATCGGCGCGAGCGGCTTGTGTCTCCGGCAGCGGCTGCAATTCATCCTGCATCCGCGGCGATTGCGGCTGGTCAGGCATGGGCACAGCGGAGGCCGAGACCATCGAGACTCCCAGCGCCTGACACTGCCGGCGGGGACCGCCGCTGAGGGGCTGGTAACTATTGTCTTCGACGCGGTAGGACTTGTAGCGCGCGGAGCACCAGTCGGCCTGCGCAGGATCGGCCAGGGCTTTCCGCTGCGGCTGCGACACGTCGTCCGAGTGCTGCGGATTAATGGATGCCGTGACGGTATGATCGACAGCCGCAGCCGGCTGCGGGACGGCCGCCCCCGTCTGTCCCTCGGCCGCCACCGTCACGGCAGGGCTCGCCGGGGGCAGGCGTTGATAGTCCTGTTTCACGGTGTCGACGGCCTTCGGCTGCGACGTCCAAAGATCGGGCGTGTCCATATGGGCGAATTTGTGGGGCTCGGGTTCTGCAATCACGTTGGCGGTGATGATCACACCGCTCAAAAATACCAGCACGAGCAGGACAAGGCTTCCCAAGAGCAAAAGGATTGGCTTCACGACCGCGCTCCCATTTCCGTTTTGCAGTCCAAATGCCGAATCAGGCACGGGAGTTCCCGTCAAAGAACCAAAAGAAACAGGACTGGAGATCACGGATGATGGCAGGGCGACATGCGCCCGTCTTCAGCCAACTCTTCGAAAGAGGAGATGGTGGGTGATGTAGGGCTCGAACCTACGACCCGCTGATTAAGAGTCAGCTGCTCTACCAACTGAGCTAATCACCCAAGAACCATCTGTGCGAGGCGTGCTCGCCAGCGGTGTGAGGGGCGTATAAAGGGGATCGTTCGGCTTGTCTAGCGGCTCCGTCAAAATTCTTCGCCTGACCCGATAAAAAATTCCGCCATGCGGATTTCGGCTCCGGGGAAAAGGTACCGCGCCCTTGGAGACGAGGCAAAGACGAAACGTTTCAAAGTCTTAGTGCGTCACAATATCGCAATCTTCGCCAAGGCGCGAAATTCACAGATAGAGCGTGCCTTCCGCGATCTTGATCGCCTGGCCGCCGATGCGTGCCCTGGCTATCTCACCCTCCTTCACGTCGATATGCAGGTGGATGAAGGACGGCCGTCCCATTTCCACGCCCTGCTCGACCAGCACGGGGTGATGGCCGTCCGGCAGCGCGTCGAAATGCCGGATCGCTCCGGAGAGTGCGGCGACCGCAGCGCCCGTGGCCGGGTCCTCGGAAATCCCCATATCCGGCGAGAACATCCGGGCATGGAATTTTGCCTGGTGGTTCACGCCGCTGCGGCAATAAACATAAGCCGACGCGAGCGAGCCCTCGACGAACGGCGCCGCTTTTTCCCACAGAGCGATATCGAATTCGAGATTGCGGACCGTCGCGAGATTGTGCAGCGGGATCATCAGGAAGGGCACCCCGGCGCTCCAGATGGAGGCGACGTGGTTCTCGAATCCGATGTCCGTCGATTTGACGCTCAGCGCATCGGCAAGACCCTGCCGGTCGAGCGGAAGCTCGATCTGCACCGGCTTTCTCGGCAGGTCGAATTCGGCAAAACCCGCCTCGCCGGCCCGAAGCCGCACGGCGCAGCGCACCGGCCCGACATTTTCCTCCAGCACGCAGACGAGATCCATATCAGCCTGCCCGGCCCCATGCTCCGTCCCATGATTGAGTTCGGCGAGCGCCACCGCTGTTCCAACGGTCGGATGGCCCGCAAACGGCAGTTCCCTGCCTGGCGTGAAGATGCGCAGGCGCGCGGCATAGGCGGCATTCGCGGAGCCCTGAACGAACACCGTCTCGGAGAGGTTCATCTCCCTGGCAATCGCCTGCATGGTGTCGTCTTCGAGGTCGTCCCCATCGAGAATCACCGCCAGCGGATTGCCGGCAAGTCGTCGGTCGGTGAAGACGTCATAGATGCTGTAGCGACGGGCCAACCACACCTCCCCGTGTTTCAATGGCGCCAAACTGCCCGACCGGTCGGCTCAAAGCAACCCCTGTTCAGCGCATCGAATGACCGAAAAACAGATCGAGAATCGGGAACATCAACGGGCTGTAGGGATGCGCGCCGCGATCGGCCGACCGGATCGCCACCGCACCGGCGATCTCCTTTTCCTCGTCGTGCACCATATGGGCGGCGATGCGCGCCAGCATCTGCTCCGCCGCGAGGTCGAAACGATAGAAGCGGAATCCGACGACCCGGTGCCCGCTATGGCTGGCGAAGAACTGCGGCTCGACCCTGGCCTCATCGAGATCCAGGCCGGTCTCTTCGAGCACCTCGCGGCGCATATTGGCCTGGAGATCGAGCTTGCCATCGACGATGTCGAGAAGATCGAGCGATCCCGCGGCGCAATAGACCTGGCCCGGATTGGCGGTCCTCTCGCTCATCCGGACGGCGATGATCGCTCCATCGGACGAGACGAGCACGGCGAAGCCAAAGAGGTGGAAGGCGCCCGCCGGATCCCGCTGCTTGCGCCACCACAGCAGCGTCGAATAGGGGATGACATGCGCCTCGCCGACGATCACGCCGTCCCGGAACGAAAGACGGTTCTGCAGCACCATCTGGCCGTTGAAGAGATGCGGATTGGCCGCCGCCTCAAGCTCCCAGTTCGCCTCGATCTCGCTCTGGTGGGCCGCATAGAGCGGATGCGGGCCGGGCAGGACCGAAAGATCGAAGGCCTCGACCTCGAAGACAGTGTTTTCGGCGGGCCAGCCGCCGGTCGCCTGGATGGTCATGCGAGCTCCAGCGACATGACGACGGGGCAATGGTCCGATGCTTTCGGCCGGTCCCAGCCGATGCGCGGAAACCGCTCCACCTCCTGCCCCGGCGGAAAGACGGTACGATAAGGCTGCCCGCCGCGGATGATCTCCGGCACCCCGCCGGAATTACGCTCCGCCAGCGCCGGCGACAGCCAGATATAGTCGAGCTGGCAGAGATGCTGCTCCTCCGGCCCGCGGGCGTGATAGAGCGTCCAGCGGTCCATCACGTCGCGGCGCGTCATCGGGTTCACCACGAAACCATCCTCGGTAAACACGTTGAGCGCGCTCACCGCCTCGCGCCGCGGCTCGAACCGGTAACCTTCGCGGCGGGAGCCGATCACCTGAACCTTTTCCTGGTAATCGTTCATGTCGCCGCAGATCGCGAAATTCTTGTCCGCCGTCCGGCCCTTGCCGAAGCGACGCTCGACGATCTGGCGCACAGCCCTCGCCTCCGCCATGCGGATTGCCATCGTGCCGGTGCGGCCGTCCTGCCCATCGCGGGCATTGCCCATGGATTTGAAATGGACGACGAACAGCGAGAAGGGTTTTCCCCCGATCGTCAGCTCCAGCTCCAGGCAGTCGCGCTTGAAGATCTTGTCATGCGCCTGGTTGCTGAGCGCCAGTTCGTCGTTGAAGAGATCGAGGTCCTGATAGGTCAGCATGGCATGGCTTCGCACGTCCAGCACCTCTATCTTCTCGCCGCCACGGGTCTCCTCCCGCATCAGCACCGCGACGTCGATGCCGCGCGAATCATTGCCCTCGACCAGGTATTTCTGGCGGTAGCCATTGCCGACCATGCGGTAGAGATAGCCGTATTCGAAAGCCTGCAGGGCCGGCATGTTGTCGACCTCCTGCAGGCAGAGGATGTCGGCGTCCGCATCGGCGATCGCCAGCGCCGAGAGCTGCCGCGTATCGTCCGTCTCGGCGATCATCCGGGCCTGTTCGAGCTGCTGGTAGACCGCCTTGTCCTGCACGTCATAGAGCCTGAGCACCCGGTCCTGCCGGAGCTGGTTGCGCCAGCCGGAAAAATCGAAGCGAGTCATCAGGTTTTCGATGTTGAAGGTGCCGAGACGTAGAGACATCAAATCCATCCTGTTGCGGTGTAACCTTAGCCGGCGCGGCCCACAATAAAAGTAACCAAATCAGGAAATTTAAGGCGCAAGCCGTCTGCCCGAGCGCCAACCTCGATTGCGGAGAAATCAAGCCGGTGCCATCTTCGCCGGTGGGGCGGCCCGGTCACCGATGGGAAGCGATCGCCGAGGGGAACGGTCTATGAAACGCGAAATCCTGATATCTCTTTCCATCTGCGCCATGCTTGCGGGTACGGGCACGGCATTCGCCGACAGTTTTGGGGCCATCGCCTATTCGCCGCGCACGGCCGCGCTCGGCTGGTCCTATGACCATCAGACCCAGCGAAGCGCCGAGCGAACCGCGCAGTCCAATTGCGACGCCAGCGACTGCCGGATCGCAATCTGGTTCAAGAACGGCTGCGGCGCTGTCGCCAGGGGTTCTGACGGCTGGGGAGCCGGCTGGGGCGGCGGCCGCAGGGAGGCCGAATTTCAAGCCATCCGCTCCTGCCGCCAGAATACCGGCGGCTGCCACGTCATCCGGTGGCAATGTTCCGGCGCCGAATAGGGTTCCGGCTTAAAGACGCCAGGCCGAGCGTATGACGATGGCGAGCCTGTCCGCGACCTTGACCGGATGGCGGCTGAACGCGCGCAGTGTCTGCCCGTCCGGCAGGGCAAGGCGCAGCGCATAACGTTCGCCTTCGAACAGGACCGAAAGGACGGTCACCGCGGCGCCCTCGGCGGAGATCTCGACGTCCTGCGGACGGACAAGGATATCGGCGCCCGGCCCCACGGCACGATCGGCCAGCACCAACTGCATGGCAGGCCAGTCGAGAAGCCGCCTGTCGCCGGCCGGTGACGGCAGCGACAGGATTGCCCCCTGCCCCACGAGACCGCCGACCAGCCGGCCTTCCGGCCGCGCATAGATTTCCTCAGGCGTTGCCACCTGCAGCAGCCTGCCCCCGGACATCACGGCGACATCGGTCGCGAGCGCCATCGCTTCCGCCTGATCGTGGGTGACATAGATCATAGTCGCGCCGGAGCGGGCATGGAATTCGCGAAATGTCTCCTCCATCTCCTGGCGCAGATGCCGGTCGAGATTGGCGAGCGGCTCGTCGAGCAGCACGACATCCGGCTCGGTGACCAGGCAACGCGCGAGCGCCACGCGCTGCCGCTGGCCGCCGGAAAGATCGGCCGGCCGGCGGTCCGCATAGGTTTCGAGATGCACGGCGGCGAGCGCGTCCCTCACCTTGCGGTCACGCTTGTCGCCGGAAATGCCGCGCACCTTCAAGGGATAACCGACATTCTCCGCCACGCTCATATGCGGCCAGAGCGCATAGGACTGAAAGACCATCGCCATATTGCGGTGTTCCGGGGGCACCATCTCGCCCGCATCGGCCAGCACTCGTTCGCCGAGCAGGATCGAGCCGTCGCTTGGCTGCTCGAAACCGGCGATCATCCGCAGCACCGTCGTCTTGCCGCAGCCGGACGGACCGAGCAGGGCAAGGAAACCGCCTTCGCGGACCGTCAGCGATATGTCGTTGACGGCCGCCCGGCCGGCCATGTCGAATGTCTTGGAGAGGCGGTTGAGGATCAGCTTCGCCACGGGACTACACCTTTGGGCAGACGTTTCGCCATCAGTTCCAGAAGGATCATCATCGCGATCACCATGACGACGACGAGGACCGACAATGCCGCGGCGATGTTGAAACTGCCGCTGTCATCGAGATTGTAGATCAGCACGCCGAGTGTCTGGGTGCCGGCCGACCAGAGAAGCGCCGAGACGGTCAGTTCGTTGCAGGCGATCAGGAAGACGAGGATGACCGAAGCGCCCGCGGCCGGCGCCACCAGCGGCACCAGGATATCGGCAAGCCGGCGCGCAAAACCGGCGCCGGAAAGCCGCGCCGCCTCTTCGAGCGACGGATCGAGCTGGCGGAAGGCGCTGACGACCGGCTTCAGGCTGACGGCGAAGAAACTGGAGAAATAGGCGATCAGGATGATCCAGATCGTCCCGTAGATCGAGATGCCGATCACCGGAATGGGCGCGGCGAACAAAAGGATGAAGGCGACCGCCAGCACGATGCCCGGCAGCGCATAGGGGATTTCCGCAAGCGCCGAAATGAGCCCGGTAAGGCGGCTCCTGCTGCGCACCAGGAAATAGCCGGTCAGCACCGTCACCACCAGGAGACCGAAGGCGGTGGCAAGCGAGAGCGAGAGCGAGTTGGCGAAGGCGGTACGCGTCGCCGCCTGGCGCACCAGGATTTCCTCATAGGCCTTGACGGTGATGGTCGCCGGGCTGAGCGGCACGCCATAGGCCGGCGCCAGCGAGCTTGCGACAAGGGCGATGAGCGGCATGACGAGGATGAGGAAGATCGTCAGCCACAGCATGAGCTCGGCAAGCCAGCGCCAGGCGCCGAGACGGAACACCGCGACCTGACCCGAAAGGCCGATCACGCGATAGTCGCGCCCGCGCAGCACCCGTCCTTCGACCGTAAGCCCGATGATCGAGAGAATGGCGATCAATGCCGACAGGACCGAGACATCGGCAAAGGTGCCGGGGCCGAAAGCCGCAAATTTCGAATAGATCAGCGTCGGCAGCGTATAGATCCCGGCCGGAATGCCGAGGATCGCCGGAATGCCGAAATTGCCGACACAGGAAACGAAGGCGATCGCCGCGCCCGCTGCGAGACCCGGCAGCGATAAGGGCAGGATGACATCCTTGAGCACCTGCCAGGAGGATGCCCCGGAAAGCCGCGCCGCCTCGACCGCATCGCGCGGCAGCGCCAGAAGCCCGGCCCGGAGCGACAGGTAGACGAGCGCCGCGTTCTGCACGCCATAGAGCAGCGCGATCCCGCCGATCGAATAGAGCGGCTGGGGCGAGCCGAGCGGCGGCGCCAGCCCGATCGCCTTCAGGAGCGCGCTCGAAGGCCCGGTCATGCCGATCCACGACAGCGCCGTCACCTGCGGCGGGATCATCGTCGGCAGCATGAACAGGAAGCCGAGGAGAGCCTTGCCGCGGATGTCGAACAGCGTCAGCAGAAGCGCAAAGCCGCCGCCGAGCACGACGGCCGCGATCATTCCGAAAAAGGAGGTCGACAGCGTATCGTAGACCGACCGCCAGAGACCGGGATCGGACAGAAGTTCGCCTGCGCCGCCCCGAAAGGCCGACATGATTCCGGTCGCGGCAAGCCGTCCGAGCGGCAGCACGCTCAGGCAGAAGATCACCGTTACGACAAAAGGAAACAGCCAGCGTGGCTGGCTGTTTCCCCGATTTCGAGATTGTCTCATCAGGCGCTTATATCAGCCTTTGATGCCGAAGATATCCGCGAAGCCCTTGACGTCCTTCTCGGAGTTCTTGAGCGCATCGGGAGCGTTGATCGGCAGGACCTTGATCGTCTCGCGCGCCGGGAAGCCGGGCGGTACGGCCATGCCGTTGCGTGCCGGGATGTAGCCGAGCTTCAGGAAACCTTCCTGGCCCTTCTGGGAGAGCACGTAGTCGATGAACTTCTTGGCATTGTCCGCATGTTTGGTCGAAGCGAGGATCGCAGCCGGCTCGGTGACGGCGGATACGCCTTCCTTCGGGAAGACGAACTCGACGGGAGCACCCTTCGCCTTTTCGCGGATCGGCAGGTAGTCGACGACGAAGCCATAGGCCTTTTCGCCCGAAGCGACCGACTTCAGGATCGCGCCGTTGCCGCCGGCGGCAATCGCGCCATTCGCCTTGAGGTTCTTGTAATAGTCCCAGCCGAGGCCAGGCACGCCGGCAAGCGTCTGGGCGTGGATGAGGGCCGCACCCGAAGCAAGCGGGCTCGGCATGGTAACGAGGCCCTTGGCTTCCGGCTTGGCAAGGTCGGCCCAGCTGGTCGGCTTCATCGCGGCCTGGGTGTTGTAGATGATGCCGGTGGTGATCAGCTTGGTCGAATAATAGAAGCCGTCGGCGTCATAGAGCGCCTTGTCGTAGTTTGCCGCCTCGGGCGACTTGTAGGCCAAGAGCTGGCCGGCCTGCTTCATGCGCTCCAGCGTCACCGTGTCGGCGATCAGGAGAACGTCGGCGGCCGGATTGCCGGCCTGGATCTCGGCATTCAGCTTCGCCATGATCTGCGGCGTCCCGTCACGCACCCACTGCACGTCGAGGCCCGGATTGGCGGCCTTGAAGCCGTCGACCGTCGCCTGCGCATCCTCGTTGGGCTGGCTGGTATAGAGCACGAGATCGGCGGCCTCAGCGGCGCCGGCAATCATGCCAAAAGCCACGAGGGCGGTGAAAGCGGAAAGAAGGTTCTTCATCGGAGCGTCCCTGTTCGAACATAAGCTGCGGACGATAAGCATTCCTGCTTGACAGCCATGTGACAAGACTGTGAGCAACGCCGATCTTGCCATGTGTTTTACCAGCGGCTGCCGGGATTCGAAGGCTAAATTTACTGTCCGCCGGTCATTCCGGCACAGCGCCCGCCAGAACCCCGCCACTTCAATTGTTTTGCAACCAAATCCTGCCATCTCCTGCACAAGGGTATATTTCGGTGGCGTGGGATGAAAAACCGGGAAAACTGGCGCGCACGGCTGCGCTATGGCTTCGACAAGAGCATGGCAGGCGGCGCGATCGCGCTGATCGGCTGGCTGGCGGTGATATCGCTCATTGTCATCCTCCTTGCAGGCGCCCTGCTTGCGATCACCGGCATCGCACCGGAAGGCGGGCAACCGGTCGGATTCCTCGAAGGCGCGTGGGAATCGCTGATGCGCACCATGGATGCCGGAACGATGGGCAGCGACCTCGGCTGGAGTTTCCGCGCCGTTTCGCTGGTGGTGACCATCGCCGGCATCTTCGTCTTCTCCGCCCTGATCGGCGTCATCTCGTCCGGGCTGGAGGAGAAGCTCGACGAGCTGCGCAAGGGTCGTTCGCGGGTGCTCGAAACGGAGCACACGATCATCCTCAACTGGTCGCCGTCCATCTTCGACGTGATCTCCGAACTCGTCATTGCCAATCAGAGCCGCCGCAATCCCCGCATCGTCATCATGGCCAACAAGGACAAGGTGGAGATGGAAGACGAGATCGCCGCCAAGGTTGCCGACCGCAGGAACACCAGGATCATCTGCCGCAGCGGCGACCCGACCGATCTCTATGACCTCGGCATCGTCAACCCGCAGACGTCGCGGTCGCTCATCGTCCTGTCACCGGAGGGTGACGATGCGGACGCACAGGTGATCAAGACCGTCCTCGCGCTGGTCAACGATCCCAACCGCCGGCCCGAGAAATACAGGATCGCCGCGGAAATCCGCAACGCCGACAATGCCGACGTGGCAAGGATCGTCGGCGGCGACGAAATGCAGCTGGTGCTCGCCGACGACCTGATCGCCCGGATCGTCGTCCATACCAGCCGGCAGGCGGGGCTGAGCGCCGTCTATTCCGAACTGCTCGATTTCGACGGCTGCGAGATCTATACGCTCGAACAGCCGGACATCGTCGGCAAATCCTTCGGCAATGCCGTCCTCGCCTATGAGAACAGCACGCTGATCGGCCTCCGCGACAAGGACGGCGCCATCCACCTCAATCCCAACCCGAACCAGGTGATCGTCGCGGGCGATCGCGCCGTCATCATCGCTGAAGACGACGACTCGATCAAAACCTGGACCGGCGACATGGGCATCGACAAGACGGCCATCAAGGCGATCGTCAGGCGCGGCAAGACCGCGGAGCGCACGCTGATCCTCGGCTGGAACCGCCGCGGCCCGATCATCGCAAACGAGCTTGTCCGCTACGTGGCGCCAGGCTCACGGCTGACGATCGCCGCCGACACGCCGGAATTCGAAGAGGACGTCGCCGGGCTCGACCTCGACAAGGCTCTGCTCGCGGTCGAACACCGGGTGATCGATACCAGCAGCCGCGCCGCGCTCGACGCGCTCGACATACCCTCCTACGACCACGTTCTGGTGCTCGGCTACAGCGACAGCATGATGGCGCAATCGGCGGACACCCGCACGCTGATCACGCTGCTGCAGCTGCGCAAGATCGGGGAGACGGCCGGCAAACATGTCAGCGTCGTCAGCGAGATGATCGACGTGCGCAACCGCGAGCTCGCGGAAGTCACCCGCGCCGAGGATTTTGTCGTCAGCAACAAGCTGGTGAGCCTGATGCTCGCCCAGGCCTCCGAAAACGAATCGATGGCGGCGATCTTCGGCGAGCTGCTCGATGAAGCCGGATCCGAGATCTACATGCGGCCGATGAGCGACTATGTGGATATCTCGAAACCGGTGAACTTCTTCACGGTCGCGCTCGCAGCCCTTCGCCGGGGCGAGATCGCCATCGGACATCGCCGCCAGCGGCCGGGCGAAACAGATGTCAGGAACCTTGGCGGCGTGGTCGTCAATCCGCCCCGTACCGAAATGACCGCCTATGCCGATGGGGACATGCTCATCGTGCTCGCCGCCGACTGAGCGGCCCGCTCCACACCGAAGGTCGGCGTCAAGGGAACGCGGGCCGACCACCTGTCCGCGCCGACGACCTATCCGCTATGCTCGGGCTTGACCCGAGCATCTCCTGCCGCCCCCCTTTTTAGGCGGCAGATCCTCGGGTCAAGCCCGAGGATAACACCGAGAGAATGCAAGGCCTGTCAAACCGGATGAGCCTGCGATTTTGCGGCAGGCTTTCCGGTTCATGGGATCTGCTCAGGCCGCGGCCCGGATCGCGTTGGAGATCAGGCGGCCGAGCCGCTTGATGCCTTCGTCGATCATCGCCTCGTCGGCGCAGGAGAAGCTCATGCGCAGCGTATTGGCATTGCTGCCGTCCGCATAAAACGCCTTGCCGGGAACGAATGCGACCTTTTCCGTGGCGATCGATTTCGCCAGCAGTTCGGCGCCGTCCATGCCTTCAGGCAGGGTCACCCACACGAACATGCCGCCTTCCGGGCGCGTCCAGGTGGTGTTCTTCGGCATATACTTGTCGAGTGCCGCCAGCATCGCATCGCGGCGCTTGCTGTAGACAGCCTTGATCTTGGCAACCTGGGCATCGAAACCCCGCGAGGCGACATGCTCGATGGCGATCTGGTTGATCGTCGAGGAATGCAGGTCGGCCGCCTGCTTCATCAGCACCAGCTTGCGGATCACCGGCATGGCGGCGACCACGAAACCGACGCGCAGGCCGGGCGCCAGCGTCTTCGAAAAGCTGCCGCTGTAGATCGTCCGGGTATTCTCGATGCCGCCCTTGCGGGCGATGTCGAGCGCCATGATCGGCGGAATGGCCTCGCCGTCATAACGCAGATGCTGATAGGCGGCGTCCTCGAGGATCGCGATATCGAGTTCGTCGGCCAGCGCCAGCAGCTTTTCGCGGCCGGCCAGATCGATCGTCTCGCCGGTCGGATTGGAGAAGTCGGCAGACAGATAGGCGAACTTGACGGCGCCGCCGGTCTTGGCCGCGGTGTCGCGATAGGCTTCCGGCGTGCGGTTGCCGTTCAGGGACAGCTGGTCGTAATTCGGCTCATACGCATTGAAGGCCGAAAGCGCGCCGAGGTAGGTCGGCCAGGTGACGAGCGCCGTATCCTTCGGCGACAGGAACAGCTTGCCGAGATAATCGAGCGCCTGCTGGGAACCGGAGGTGATGAACACGTTGTCCGGGGTGCAGTCGATGCCGATCTTGGCGACGTCGCGGGCGATCCATTCGCGCAGCGGCTTGTAGCCTTCGCTGACCGAATATTGCAGAGCCGAACCGACCTGCGCGCTTGAAAAAATATCCGAATAGGCTTCCTTGAAGGCCGCATCGGGAAACAGCGCCGGATCCGGAATGCCGCCAGCAAACGAGATGATGTCGGGCTGGTCGAGCAGCTTCAGCAGTTCGCGGATTTCAGAGGCGCGCATGCGGCTGGAGCGCGTCGCAAAGATTTGTTCCCAATCAAGCACGGAATGTTTCCTCTTATTTCAATTTTCTTTGCCCGATCTTTACACAAAGATCGATAGGTCAGCAAGGCTGACCTATCGGGCCGATGGATTTTTTTCGATCACATTTTGTGTTCGAAAGGATTGAGAACCGGAACGGCCAAAGGCTCAAAATCCCCGATATTGTGGGTTACGACAGTCATCCGATGAACGATGGCTGTGGCGGCAATCAGGCAATCCTCAATCATATGATCCGGACGGCCATGCATGAGGCGGGCCCATTCCCTGAATACATCGGCATCAAGACATCTGACCGAATCAATGATCATCTCCAGCCAATGTTCTATCTCGTCAGCCTTCCGTGGATCGTTCTTACGCGCCATTTCAATACCGGCTTGAATCTCTCCGGCGGAAATGCTGGCAAAATGCAGCGAAGAACTCGGCACGGATGCCAGCCAGGCCAATACTGCCCCATGCGGCTTGCGCCGTCGAAACTCGGACAGAACGTTGGTATCCAATATGTACATCGGATATCAATCGTCGAAGTCTGGAACGGGCCGGCGCTTCCAGCCGCCTCGCACTGGAGCCTCCAGATCGAACCGTGGTCCCGGGCCGAGAAGCAATTCCTTCAAATCCGGCTTGGCTCTTTTTTGGAGGTTTTCCCATTCATCGAGTGAGACCAGTATCGCTTTCGGTTCACCCCGCTTTGAAACCAGTTGCGGCCCCTCTTCCAAAGAAGCGTCGAGCATCTCGCTGAATCGAGCCTTGGCATCCTGAACCGGCCATTGACGCATGCCACTCTCCATCTGACTAGTCTGCAGTCTAGTCAGATGGAGAGTGGCAGGCAAATGAAAGAAGGCCAGAGCTTTCGCCCTGACCTTCCACCCGTCCGGCTTTTGCCGAAAAGCTTAGTTGACGCTCTTGTCGACCAGCTTGTTCTTGCCGATCCAGGGCATCATGCCGCGCAGCTTGGCGCCGACTTCCTCGATCTGGTGGCTGTCGTTCATGCGGCGGATGCCCTTGAAGCGCGAGCCGCCGGCGCGGTATTCCTGCATCCAGTCCGAGGTGAACTTGCCGGTCTGGATGTCCTTGAGGACGCGCTTCATCTCGGCCTTGGTTTCGTCGGTGATGATGCGCGGACCGGTGACGTATTCGCCCCACTCGGCCGTGTTGGAGATCGAGTAGTTCATGTTGGCGATGCCGCCTTCATAGATCAGGTCGACGATCAGCTTCACTTCGTGCAGGCATTCGAAATAGGCCATTTCCGGTGCATAACCGGCTTCGGTCAGGGTTTCGAAACCGGCGCGGATCAGCTCGACCAGGCCGCCGCAGAGAACGACCTGCTCGCCGAAGAGATCGGTTTCGCATTCTTCGCGGAAGTTGGTTTCGATGATGCCCGAACGGCCGCCGCCGACGCCGCAGGCGTAGGAGAGCGCGAGTTCAAGCGCGTTGCCCGAAGCGTTCTGGTGAACGGCGACGAGGCAGGGAACGCCGCCGCCCTTCTGGTATTCGCCGCGCACCGTGTGGCCCGGGCCCTTCGGCGCGATCATCACGACGTCGACCGAGGTCTTCGGCTCGATCAGGCCAAAATGGATGTTGAGGCCGTGGGCGAAGGCGATCGCGGCGCCGTCGCGGATGTTCGGAGCGATTTCGGCCTTGTAGATGTCGGCCTGCAGTTCGTCCGGGGTCGCCATCATCATCAGGTCGGCCCACTTGGCAGCTTCGGCGACGGTCATCACCTTGAAGCCGTCGGCTTCGGCCTTCTTGATCGTGCCGGAACCGGCCTTGAGTGCGATCACGACGTTCTTGGCGCCCGAATCCTTGAGGTTCAGCGCATGCGCGCGACCCTGGCTGCCATAGCCGATGATGGCTACGTTCTTCGCCTTGATGAGGTTGATATCGGCATCCCGATCATAATAAACGCGCATCGTTTTTCCCTTCCCTATGCGTGGGTTTGTTGATGACTGTCATCGTCCAGCGGAGACGCCGAGCGCATCCGCCGATTGTTTTTGCGTGCCGTGCAGGGTGAGGAAGGCTGCAACAGCCTTCTCCGCCTGGCGCGCATTGTCCTTGAGGCCGGGCTCGCCGAGCAGCATGCGCACATGCAGGTCGGACACGACCAGGCCGTAAAGCGTGTGATAGGCGGCGTCCGCATTGTCGAAACGCAACAGCCCTGCCCTTTTTCCTTGGTCGATCAGCGCCATGGCGCGGCGGTCGATCTGCCGGCGGCCGTGTTCGAGCAAGAGCTTGCCGAGTTTCGAGCCCTCGCGGTTTGCCTGGCCGATCGCCAGACGATTAAGCGCCAGCGAAACGTCGCCGGCCAGAACCTCCAGCAGGTCCCGCGCAAAAAGTTCGAGATGGTCGCGCAGGAGATCGGCCGTCAGCCTCTCGCCCGAACGCTCGAAGGTGCGCACCTTGGCCGCCTGGTGGGCGATCATCGCCGCCAGCAGGCCCTCGCGGTCGCCGAACCACTTGTATAGGCTTTCCTTGGAGCAATTGGCGGCACGGGCGAGACCGGAGGTCGTCAGCGCCTTCTCGCCACCTTCCACGAGCAGCCGAAGCGCCTGTTCCAGAACGGCGTTCTGGCGCGGCGAAAACTCGGGCATGTCGGTGGTATCGGCTCTCACGGTTCTCAATCCTTTTGCGTACCGTACGGTACGGTTCTGCTCGTATAAACGATCCGCCGCCGCCGTCAAGCCCGTTCTTCGACGTCGGTCATCAGGCATGAAGGATTTCAGGCTAGATGTTCTCGGAAGCGATGCAATCGCCCGAACGATCAGGGGGACCCTTCATGAACCGGATATGCCGCGCATTTGCAGCCTTGGCTTTTGTCACCCTTCCCGCGGTGGCCCAAGCCGCCGAAAACCGCTGCGGCTGGATCCAGAATCCGACGCCCGGCAACTGGTGGCTGGACGACGCCGAGGATACATGGACGATCCGCACCCAGGGAAGCGACGAGGAACCGGAGGGCATGGACCTCATCCCGGACATTTCCGAGCGCGACTATGTCCGCACCAACGGCAACTACGGTTACGCCTGCGCCTGCATGAAGGTCGATACGGACGACGACGGGCAGATCACCAGGATCTATTCGTTCAAGCAGCTCAAGCTTGCCCAGTGCCGCAACGACAAGGCGCTGAAATTCCCCGGCTGATCGTCAGATCTCGAGCTCTCGTCATTCCGCAGCAGCGAGGATCGCATCCACGTCACGCAGCGGTGACACGCCGTAGAGCCGGCTGTATTCGCGGCTGAACTGCGACGGGCTCTGGTAGCCGACCCGGTGGCCGGCGCTGCCGACATCCAGTCCCTCCAGCAGCATCAGCCGCCGCGCCTCGTGCAGCCGCAGCTTCTTCTGGAACTGCACGGGCGTCATCGCCGTCACCGACTTGAAATGATGGTGCAGCGAGGACGGGCTCATTCCGACATGGTCGGCCAGGTCCTCGATCCGCAATGTGCGGTGGAAATTGGCGCGCAGCCAGGCGACGGCGCGGGCGATGCGGTTGCTGCGGCTTTCGGATGTCGCGATATGCAGAAGCCGCGCGCCGTCCGGGCCGCACAGGACACGATAGAGGATTTCCTCCTCGATAAGCGGCGCCATCGCCGCAATATCCGACGGCCGGTCGAGGAGGCGAAGCAGACGCGTCGCCGCGTCGAGCAGTTCGGGCGCTGCGACATTCGAGACGATGCCGCGCATCGCGTCGGTGTCGGAACCTGGCCGCGGAACCTCGACCCGCTCCAGGAGCGCCGAAAGCCTGTCCGGATCGATGGCCAGCGCGAAACACAGATGCGGCATGTCCGGGCTTGCGGCCGTGACGCGCGATGTCACCGGCAATTCGATCGAGGTGAGAAGACAATCACCGACGCCATAGGCGATCGTCTCGTCCCCAAGCTTGACGCTCTTGGTGCCTTGCAGAACCAGGCAGATGCAGGGCCGGTAATCCATATAGAGCGGGGCGGTCGGGATCGACCGCCGGCCGAGCACCAGGTTTCCGATGGGCGTGAACACCTCCCCGTCCTTCTGAACATGCCGTGCGGCAATCGAGGCAGCCTCGTAGTAGGGATTGAAGGGCAGTGTCATGTTGCCTCCGGGATCGGCGAGTGAGTATTTTCCCTAAGCCGAATTTAGCCTCCGAGCCAACAGGCTGGCCATCACTTTTGCAGGATCGTGCAAAAAGCTAGGAGGATCGCTCTAACGCTGTTGCGAGGTCCGCAGGCATAGTCCGCCCGTCCAATCCCTCTCCCAACCCAACAGATGAACGGAGCTTTCATGGCTATTGCAAAAGGCTATGCCGCAACCGACGCGTCGAAACCGTTGACGCCCTTCACCTTCGAGCGACGCGAACCGAACGACGACGACGTCGTCATCGCCGTGCAGTATTGCGGCGTCTGCCACTCGGACATCCACCAGGCCCGCAACGAATGGGGCAATTCGCGCTTTCCGATGGTGCCGGGCCATGAAGTGGCCGGCATCGTCTCGGCCGTCGGCTCCAGCGTCACCAAGTTCAAGGTCGGCGACCGCGTCGGCGTCGGCTGCTTCGTCAATTCCTGCGTCGGCTGCGCCACCCGCGATCTCGACTACGAACATTTCCTGCCGGGCCTCGTCCAGACCTATAACGACGTCGAAGCCGACGGCACGACGCCGACCTATGGCGGTTATTCGGATCAGATCGTCGTCAAGGAAGGTTATGTCCTCTCCTTCCCGGACAATATTCCGCTCGACGCCGGTGCGCCGCTGCTCTGCGCCGGCATCACGCTCTATTCGCCGCTGCGCCACTGGAAGGCCGGCCCGGGCATGAAGGTCGCGATCGTCGGCATGGGCGGCCTCGGCCATATGGGCGTCAAGCTCGGCGCGGCCATGGGCGCCGATATCACCGTGCTCAGCCAGACGCTGTCGAAGAAGGAAGACGGCCTGAAACTCGGCGCCAAGGACTATTATGCGACGAGCGACGCCGAGACCTTCACCAAGCTCGCCGGCACGTTCGACCTGATCATCTGCACGGTCGGCACGACGATCGACTGGAACGCCTATCTCGGCCTCCTGAAGTTCGACGGCTCGATGGTCCTGGTCGGCGTTCCGGAACATGCGGTGCCGGTCCATGCCTTCTCGGTCATCGGCGGCCGCAAGAGCCTGTCCGGCTCGATGATCGGCTCGATCAAGGAAACCCAGGAAATGCTGGATTTCTGCGGCGAGCATGGCATCACGTCCGAAATCGAGAAGATCAACATCCAGGATATCAACGAAGCCTACGAACGCGTCATCAAGAGCGACGTCCGCTACCGCTTCGTCATCGACATCGCTTCGCTGGCAGCCTGATCTGAAACGCGGAATAGAAGACGAAAGGGCGGTCCATGGGCCGCCCTTTTACGTTCAGGCAAGTTCGCTCTCGTCGTATTTCACCCGCGCGGCCTTGACCGAAGGATGATTGGCCTCCGCCCATTGGAGCACTTTCGAAAGCGGCTCGAACAGCGAGTGACCGAGTTCGGTCATCCGGTATTCGACGCTCGGCGGCTTGGTCGGAAACACTTTCCGGTCGATATACCCGTCGCGCTGCAGGTCGCGCAGCGTCTGGGTCAGCATCCGCTGGGAAATATCCGGCACCAGCCGGCGAAGCTCCCCGAAGCGGAAGGGCTGACGCGACAAGGCCTCGAGAAGCAGCGTCGACCATTTGCCCGCGATCCGGTCAAGAACATCCCGGACCGGGCAATTCTCCATGTCCCACCCGGAAATATCGCATTCCTTGGCGTCGATCACCGGCTTGCGATTTGCATTGCGGATCATGATGGTGGTTCCCTCGACGTAACGATCTCCCTCGAAACTGCCTCCTTTACAGATCGAAGTCAATTCTTATTCTAGCGCTAGTCTCTTTTTGAGACCAAAGATCATTGCCCTGCCGGCACGCCGGCCATTGCTAGGAAAGAAGACCTCATGACCAAACTTCTCGTCACCGGCGCCGCCGGCCATCTGGGCCGCGCAGTCCTGCGTCACCTGGTGGAGACATCCAAGGTCGCGTCCGCCGACATCATCGCTGCCAGCCGTGATCCGAACAAGCTCGCCGACCTCGCGGCCGGCGGTTTCGAAACCCGCGTGGCCGATTTCGACGACGAAGCCGGGCTCGTGAAGGCATTCGCCGGTGTCGATCGCGTGCTGATCATTTCCACCGACGAACTGGCAACGCCCGGCAAGCGCATCAGCCAGCACAGGAACGCCGTTTCCGCCGCGGCAAAGGCAGGCGTCAAGCACGTCATCTATACGTCCATGCCGAACCCGGACAAGTCGCTCGTCACCTTCGCGCCTGACCATCTTGGTACCGAAGAGGCCATCAAGGCCAGCGGCGTTCCCTACACGATCCTGCGCAATTCCTGGTATCACGACAACTATCTGATGGGCATGCCGCACAACCTCCAGGTCGGCAAATGGTACACGTCGGTGGGTACCGGCAAGATCACCACGCTCAGCCGCGACGACTGCGCCCGTGCCGCTGCCGCCGCCCTTGCCAATCCGCCGGCCGGCAGCCAAATCCTCACCCTCACCGGCCCGGAATCCCTGACGGCTACGGAAATCGCCGCCCGCGCATCCGCTGCCGCCGGCAAGCCGCTTGAAGTCGTTGACGTCACTGACGAACAGCTGACCCACGGCCTGACCGGCGCCGGCCTGCCTCCCTTCGTCGTCAATATGCTGGTCTCCGCGGACGCGAATATCCGCGCCGGCAATTTCGAGCAGTTGACGAGCGACTACGAGACGCTGACCGGCCACAAGCCGCAAACCCTGGCTGCCTATTTCGAGACGCAGAAGGCCGCGCTCGCAGCTTGAACCCCTGCCGATTGCGGGCCGTAAAATTTCGCGATATTGAGATGGAGTTGCTCAACTCCATCTCATCGAGAGAAAAAATGCGCAAAATCGGCCTGATCGGCGGAATGAGTTTCGAAAGCACCGCGGTATATTATCGGCTGATCAACGAGATGGTGCGCGACCGTCTCGGCGGCTTCGCCTCGGCCGATCTCCTGCTCCATTCGGTCAATTTCGCCGAAATCGTCGACATGCAGAAAGCCGGCCGCTGGGATCTGGCGGCCGAGCATCTGGCAGACAGCGCTCGCCGGCTGAAGGCGGCCGGCGCGGAATGCGTGCTGATCTGCACCAACACCATGCATCTCGTCGCCCCGCCGGTGCAGGCCGCGACCGACATTCCGCTCATCCACATCATCGATGAAACGGCTAAGGCCCTGAAATCGCAAGGCCTGAAACGCCCGCTCCTGCTGGCCACGCGCTACACGATGGAGCAGGGCTTCTACACCGATCACATGAAGACGCTCGGCATCGACGTCATGGTGCCGGATGCGGACGACCGCACCGATATCCATGGCATCATCTTCAACGAACTCTGCGCCGGCGCGGTAAACGACACCTCCCGCATCCGTGCCATTGCCATGATCGAAAAGGCCAAGGCTGCGGGCGCCGACAGCATCATCCTCGGCTGCACGGAAATCTGCCTTCTGCTGGATCCGGCCGGCCTGCCCCTGCCCGGCATCGATTCCACCGCCATTCACGCCACGGCGGCAGTCGATTTCGCGCTCGGCCAATCGAAGGCAAAACAGACGGCCGCGTAAATTTATTTGACTCAGTCCAATAAATATCTGACAGAGTCTCCTTAAAGGAGATTCTACCGATGACCGATGTTGCCGTTTTGGACGCCGTCCGCGCCTTCAACCGTTTCTACACCAACAAGCTCGGCATTCTCGCCAAGGGCTATCTCGATACCGACTACACGCTGACCGAGGCGCGCATCCTTTATGAGATGGGCGCCCGCAAACGGGTTTCGGCGACCGAACTCAATCGCGATCTCGGCCTCGATCCCGCCTATCTCAGCCGGATCCTCAAAAAATTCCGCGAGGCGGGTTTCATCGACAGCCAGCCGGATCCAGACGACAAACGCAGCCAGATCCTGATCGTCACCGACAGGGGGCAGGCGGAATACGAAACGCTCGGCGAACGCTCCCGCCGGCAGATCGCCAGCGACCTCAGGGAAGTGGATATGCTTGGCCGCGAAAAGCTGATCGGGTCCATGCAGGCGATCCGCACCATTCTCGATCCGCAATCGGCCGTGCCTTCTCCGCCGGTCGTCATCCGTCCGCACAGGATCGGCGACATGGGCTGGCTGATCGAAGCCCAGGCGGTCGCCTATACGCGCGAATACGGCTGGAACGACAAGTTCGAAGGCATGGTCGCCGACGTCGCCGGCAAGTTCATCGCCAACTTCAACCCCGAACGCGAACGCTGCTGGATCGCCGAACGCGACGGAAAGCGGGTCGGCTCGGTGGTCGTGGCGGATGGCGACGGCGATACCGCCAAGCTGCGGCTGCTCTACCTCGATCCAGCCGCCCGCGGCCTTGGCCTTGGTCGCACGCTCGTCGAACAATGCATCAAGTTCTCGACATTAGCCGGCTACAGGAAGCTGTCGCTTTGGACCAATGATTGCCTGAGCGCCGCGATCCGCATTTACGAGACGGCCGGTTTCAGGCTCGTCTCGGAGGAAAGACATGCCATGTTCGGCCCGCAATGCGTCGGCCAGACCTGGGTGCTCGAACTCTGCGAGGCGAAACTGTCGTCGAATTAAACGGCCTGGCCGCAGGCCCGGCGGAAGCGGCGCACGGTTTCCGCCATGCCGTATTCGAGCGCATCCGCCGTCAGGCCATGCCCGATCGAGACTTCGGCGAGCCCCGGGATGCGCTTGACCAGCGCCGGCAGGTTGGCGACGGTCAGGTCGTGGCCGGCATTGACGCCCAGCCCTTCGGCAAGCGCCGCATCCGCCGTCCGCCCCAGCCTGTCGAGGATCTCGGCACCGCGTTCCGGATTGTCGAAACAGCCGCCATAGGGACCGGTATAAAGTTCGATACGGTCGGCGCCCGTTGCCCTTGCAAGCTTCACCGCCTCGACATCGCCATCGCCATCGGCAAACAGCGACACCCGCATGCCGCCCTTCTTGAGCCGCGCCACGATCGGCTTCAGCATCCCGCCCGTGGCGCGGAAATCGAAACCATGGTCGGAGGTCGCCTGGGTCGGATCGTCCGGCACCAGCGTCACCTGCTCCGGCTGCGCCGCCTCGCAGAGCACCAGAAATTCCTCGCTCGGATAACCTTCGATGTTGAACTCGGCATCCGGAAACTCGTCGTCGATCAACGCCCGGATCACCGGCAGGTCGGAGAAGCGGATATGCCGCTGGTCGGGGCGCGGATGCACGGTCAGGCCCGCCGCGCCCGCCTGAAGCGCGATGCGCCCCAGCCCCTCGACGCTCGGCCACGGAAGATCGCGGCGGTTGCGCAGCATGGCGATGGCATTGATGTTCACGGAAAGCTTGGTCGGCATGGCGATATCCGGTCTTTGAGAAGGTGTCCCGCTTTTAGGCCATGCGCTTTCGCAACGCCACCGGGTTTAGGAAAATGCACCTATAAAGAGTTTTGATGGACGAGAATTCACGAGGCAACCGGGGCTACCATTTCCTAAAGTTTTAGCTAATCTATATTCAACAGAGTTCGCTGGGCAGGCCAAAAGGCGGCGGAATACGGTTTGAACGGCGAATTCTGTCATCCAATTCAATCGGGTCCGCATTTTCAGTACCGAGGTTCCATCCGGAGGTTCGACGCGCAAGTCGCAACCCTTAGATGCATATTTGACCATAACGCCAAACACAGGCGCAAAGGGACTCGATGCGGAGTGATATCATGCAGGTCATGACCGAAAGTGCCTCCCCGGCAGGGGCGGCCCGGTATTTCGTCTATCTCCCCCAGGTTTCCCTCCCTTTTGAACTCCCGAGCCAGCCCGTGGCGATCGCCGAGATGGCGGATCTTTTCGGCGTTACCCACCGCACCCTGCATTTCTACGAGGAAAAGGGCCTGATCACCGCCCGCCGTTCCGGCAGCATGCGGGTCTATGACAGGGTTCAGATCCACCGCATGGCGGTCATCAATGCCTGCCGCGAAATCGGCATTCCGGTCGCGGTCATCCAGGAACTCATGGAAGAGCTTGCCGACGCGACGTCGGAGGCGGAAGCCAACGAGATGTTCCACAACATGCTGGCGCGGCGCAAGCGCGAGCTTACCGCCGACATTTCCCACATCCGGCGGCAGATGCAGCAGATCGAAAGCCTGCTGGTCGCCGAGGAAGAGGACCAGGCGCTCGTCAGCCCGAAACCGATGTCGCTGGTGCTGAGCGATATCGAAAAGCAGTGTCTGGGGCTGATGGCCGAAGGTTATTCGGCGCCACGGCTTGCCCGCGCGCTCAATCTCGAATTCGAAGACCTGCGCCGAATGGAGGATGACATCATCCGGAAATTCCAGGCCACTAACCGCTTTCAGGCGGTCGCCAAGGCGATGCTGCTCGGTTTCGTGCCGAACTGACCGGAGCCGATTCAGCGAACGCCGATCTTTTATCGAACGATGGTCAGAGTCTCGGCCGCGCGGGTGATCGCGGTATAAAGCCAGCGCTCCCGGCTGTCGCGAAACGCCCAGCTTTCATCGAACAGCACCACATTGTTCCACTGCGACCCTTGAGCCTTGTGCACGGTCAGCGCATAACCGTAGTCGAACTCGTCGTAACGCTTGCGGGTCGACCAGGGGATTTCGCCTTCCTGCTCTTCGAACGCCTGCTTCAGAAGCTTGATCTTGGCGGCGCCGCGATCCATGTCGTCGTCTTCCGGCCGGATCATCAGGTTGATGCCGGGCTTCACCGTCTCGCGCGACGAACTCATCACCTGCCAGAGCGAACCGTTGAGCAGGCCCTTGGCCGGATCGTTCCTGAGGCAGACCAGCTTGTCGCCGGATTGCGGATAGTCGGCCGTGAACCCCTTGAGTTCCCGGAGCCGCTGATTGTAGCGCTTGCGGGTCTTGTTGGTGCCGACCAGGACCTGGTCGGCCTCCATCACCAGCGGCTGCGTCACCTCGTTGCGGGAAATTACCTTGGCGGTGCCGTAGTCGCCATACATGATTTCCTTGCCTTCGCGCACGTTCATCGCGAGCTGGATGATCGGGTTGTCGCGCGCCTGGCGATGGATGTCCGTCAGCAGGTAATCCGGCTCCTGCTCGGTGAAGAACCCGCCGCCGGAAACCGGCGGCAGCTGGCCGGGATCGCCGAGCACCAGGATCGGCGTACCGAAACTCATCAGGTCCTTGCCGAGCGCCTCGTCCACCATCGAACATTCGTCGATGATAATAAGCGCCGCCTTGGCGACCGGGCTCTGGCGGTTGATCGAGAACATCGGCGCGATCGAGGTCTTGCCCGCATCGTCCTCGACCGCCTCCTCGCCGCGCGGCCGGTAGATCAGCGAATGGATCGTCTTGGCGTTGCGCGCCCCGCGCGAGCGCAGAACCTGCGCGGCCTTGCCGGTGAAGGCCGCAAACAGCACCTCGCCATCGACATTCTCGGCGAAATGTTTGGCAAGCGTGGTCTTGCCGGTGCCCGCATAACCGAACAGCCGAAAGACCTGGCTGCGCCCCTCTTTCAGCCATTGTGAAACGGCCTTGAGGGCCTCGTCCTGTTGCGGTGCAAATTGCATGGCGGGACTTGGCAGGATTCTGCCGGCAAGCGCAACCGAAAAAGAACGAAAGAGGAATCAAAGGCCGGGATGAACTGCCGCTGCGACTGCCCGGGGACAGTCTGCTCCGCGAAGTCCGCATGCCCGCCCGGGCAGCATTGCCGCTGTTCAGTTTTCGTTATCGACCCGTATGATCGCGGCATGAAAATCCTGATTCTCGGCGCAACCGGCTTTATCGGCTCGGCGATCCTTCAAAGGCTCGCCGCCGACGGCCATCGGATAACCGGCCTCGGGCGAGATCCCGGGAAGGCCAGGTTGAAATGGCCCGCAGCCGCGTGGCTGAAAGCCGACCTCGCAAAACTGTCCGCTGATGCGTGGCGCCCACTGATCGAGGACCAGGATATCATCGTCAACTGCGCCGGTGCCCTCCAGGACGGTCTTGCCGACGATCTTGCGGCCACCCAGGAAAAGGCCATGCTGTCGCTCTACGAGGCAGCAAGGGCGCTGGGCGGCAGGCACATCGTGCAGATCTCCGCCCGCACGGATGGCGCCGCCGGCAGCCTGCCCTTCCTCGCCACCAAACGCCGCACCGACAAGGCGCTTGCGGCAAGCGGCCTGCCCTTCGTCATCCTGCGGCCGGCGCTGGTCATCGGCCGCAATGCCCATGGCGGAACCGCCCTTCTGCGGTCGCTCGCAAGCTTCCCCGGACTGCTGCCGCTTATCCATGGAGAAAGCCCTATCGAAACGGTCTCGCTGCGCGATGTCGCCGCCGCCGTTTCCCTCGCTATCGACGGCACCATCCCGGCCGGCAGCGATCTCGATCTTGCCGCGGAACAGACCCTGACGCTGTCAGACCTCGTGCAACAGCATCGCAGCTGGCTCGGCCTGCCCGCGGTCCGCGTCGTCGAATTGCCTGCGCCGCTCGCAAGACCGGTCGCCTGGGCTGCCGATCTTGCCGGAAGGCTCGGCTGGCGCTCGCCCCTTCGCTCGACGGCGATGACGGTGATGTCGGAAGGCGTCAGGAGCAGCCGTCCGAGACCGGGCGGCCTCGCATTTGCAGATGCAACGCAAACGCTCGCCGCTCATCCAAGCGGCGTCCAGGATCTATGGTTCGCGCGGCTCTATCTCCTCAAGCCGGCAATCATTCTGACCCTGTCGCTGTTCTGGCTGCTGTCCGGCCTGATCCCGCTCCTTGACGTGAGCGCCGCCGCGGCCCATTTCCCACCGGCCATGCCGGCCACGCTCGCGCTCTCGACAACCGTCGCGACATGCATCCTCGATATCCTCCTCGGGTCCGCCGTCCTCGTCCGCCCCCATGCCCGCAAGGCAATGCTCGGGATGATCCTCACCAGTCTCACCTACCTTGCCGGCGGCACGATCCTCGAACCGCAGCTCTGGCTCGATCCGCTCGGCGTCCTCGTCAAGGTCCTGCCGTCGATCGCCCTCACTCTTGTTGCCCTCGCCATTCTGGACGAACGCTGATGGATGCCGAAAGCCTGCTGCGGCTCATCCATGTCATCGGCGCCACGGTGCTGCTCGGAACCGGCGCCGGCATCGCCTTTTTCATGGTCATTGCCCGGCGGACGGAAGATCCGAAACTGATCGCCCATACCGCCGGCACCGTCGTGCTTGCCGATACCGTCTTCACCGCCACCGCCGTCGTCCTGCAGCCGATCACTGGCTATCTTTTGGCGCGAAGCATCGGCTGGTCGCTGACCGATGGCTGGATCGCCCTGTCGCTCATTCTCTACGTGGTGACGGGACTGTTCTGGCTGCCGGTGGTCTTTATCCAGATCCGGCTGCGCGATATCGCCCGCATTGCCTGCAAGAACTCGACGCCGCTGCCGCCCGAATGGTATCGGCTCTACCGGATCTGGTTCGCCTGCGGTTTCCCGGCCTTTCTCGCCGTCATTGCGATTTTCTGGCTAATGCTGACCAAGCCGGATATCCCGCTTTTCTGACAGTTGAAGAGATAAGCGCCGGATCTCGCAAATTTTTCTTTCAAAGGACGGAATAAATCCGCCCCTGCCGGTGTCTTGACCTATGCGGCCGATGTGAGGCTGCCATTCAACCAGGGAGACGATCCATGAAGACCTTCATTCTCGTGCCTTTCGCGCTCGCAGCGCTGACTTCGGTCGCGTTTGCCGCCGGCCCGTTCAAGACCGTCAAGACCTCCACCAAGGGTGACGTCCTTGCCGGTGAAAAGGGCATGACGCTCTACACCTTCAAGAACGACAAGCCCGGCACCTCCAACTGCTACGACAAGTGCGCCACCAACTGGCCGCCGGTCATGGCCGCTTCCGATGCGAAGGCCGATGGTGCATACTCGATCGTGACCCGCAAGGACGGGGTCAAGCAGTGGGCGAAGGATGGCATGCCGCTCTATTACTGGGTCAAGGACACCAAGGAAGGCGACACCACCGGTGACGGCGTGAACGGCGTGTGGGATGTCGCAAAACCCTGATCAATCCCCTTCCGGAACGGCGCGTGAGGCACAGGCTCCCGCGCCGATTTCCTTCGAGGCGCAGATCCTCGCGCTCCTGCCGACCCTCAGGCGCTATTCGCGCAGCCTGACGCGTTCGGACACGGAGAGCGAGGACCTGCTGCAGGATTGCGTCGAGAAGGCGCTGCTGAGCCGTGCCCAATGGCGTGGCTCGAATTTCAAGTCCTGGGCCTACAGGATCATGACCAATCTTCACCTCAACGCACGCCGGTCGATTGCGCGGCGTCCCTCCGTCGGCATCGAGGAGGCCGAGACCGTGGCCGCCGGTACGAGCGCCGACGACCCGCTCGAAAAGAATCGCCTCGTGCAGGCGCTGGAAACGCTACCGAAGGAGGCGCGCGCAGTGCTGATACTGGTGGTCGTCGAGGGTTATGCCTATCAGGAAGTGGCCGACATGCTGGACATTCCGGTCGGCACGGTCATGTCGCGCCTGTCGCGGGCGCGCCAGGCATTGCGGGAAAAAATGCGGGAGGAAAACGTCATACCATTGCGGAGACCACGATGACCGAAGCCAGATCCGTATCCGAGGCGGAACTGCACGCCTATGCCGACGGCTTCCTCGACGAGGCCGACCGTGCCCGCGTGCAGAGTTTTCTGGCCGAAAACCCGGAAGCGGCGCAGATGGTGTCCGACTGGCAGGATCAGAACGAAGAACTGCGCGCCGCCTTCGCCGGCCATGAGAGGTCGAAACTCTCCGATATCCGCCTCCTGTCGGGCGGTCTGGCGCGCGCCGGCACCCGGCCGTCGCGCCGCTTGGCGCTCGCTGCCGCCGCGGTGCTGATCTTCGCAGCCGGCGCGCTCGGCGGCCATTATGGCCCGCTTCTGTTCGAACCTGCGGATATCCGGCTCACCTATGCCGAAATCCTGCCGCGCGAAGCCCGTACTGCCTTCCTCGTTTATGCGAGCGAAGTGCGCCATCCGGTGGAAGTGTTCGCCAACGAGGAAACGCACCTCGCCACCTGGCTCGGCAAACGCCTGTCGATCGCCAATCTCAAGGTCCCCAACCTGCAGGGACAAGGCTTCAAGCTGGTCGGCGGTCGCCTCCTGCCGGTCGGTGGCAAGCCGGGTGCGCTGTTCATGTACGAGGACCAGGGCGGCCAGCGCCTGACGGTGCTCGTCGGCCGCAACAAGGAAAACCGCACCACCAGTTTCCGCTTCGCCTCCGCCAACTCGGTCGAAACCTTCTACTGGATCGACGGCGAGCTCGGTTATGCGGTCACCGGCGAAATCTCCCGCGACATGCTGCGCCGGATCGCCGAGGAATGTTATCGCCAGTTTCCGTCGTAATGGGCGGCGCCGTCAGCGGCGCTTCCGTCTTGATCTGTTCTGCCTCTGCGGCAGCCCCTCATCCGGCTGCCGCCACCTTCTCCCCGCCTGCAGGGAGAAGGACGCAAGAGGCACCGTCTTTGTCCCCGTAAGCGTCGGAAAATGGCGCATTCGACCTCTGTCGCCCTAACGGAAGAGAGAGCACGAGCGCCCGCAGCTCGTTCCCTTCTCCCCGCAAGCGGGGAGAAGGTGGCGGCAGCCGGATGAGGGGCAACCCCAACCGCCTATCTATCTCAAAAGCATCTACCGCAGCGGATCGTTGCCCAATTCGATCGGCCGGCCGTGCGGCGTTGCCTCGGCGGCCCGCTGCCAGCTCTGCTGCAGCGCGAGGATCGCCTCTCCATCCGCGACTCCCTTGGCCGCCACCAGCCCGGAGAGCGCCGCCACCCAGCAGTCGAAATAGTCGCTGCCGTCCTCGGCCCGGCCCGGCTTGTGGACCTCGCCCGAAAGGGCTGCGGCCCATTCGCTCCAGGTGAACAGGCCGCGCTCGTGCAGATGCACGGTCATCGCAAAGGCTTCCGCCACCCAGGGCTCCGGAAATACCGGATCACCTTCCGGTGACTTCGGCAGGCCCGGCGACTGCACCAATGCCGAGGGGATCTCACACGCGCTCAAGATAGCTCTCCCAGGCATCGATCGACACGGTCAGCGTCGGATCGGCGCCCTCGCCCCAGATTTCAGGCCCGTCGAAAACGACGGTATAGACCCATTGCGGGTTCTCGCCCCTACCATGCGCATTGTCGTCCGGAAAAACGTAGGAGCCCTGCACGGCCTCGACCACGCCCGTCTTGGCGCGGGCATAACGCGGCAGCCGCGTATGGGTCTGCGGGTTGAAATTGCGCGTCCGCACCCGGTCGCCCGGCTGGAACCGCGGTTCGGTCCCGACCGGCCGGTCGCAGGGGCCGCCTTTGGCCAGCACGCCGGCCACCATGTCCGCCTTCAGGATACGCTTCGGCGTCACCGGCTCCGTCTGCTTGCGACCCGCATCGATTTCCGCCCTCGTGGCAAAGCCGTGGCGTTCGAGCAGCACTTCCAGCGCCCGCGTCCAGATCTCGTAATAGCTTGCGGCGAGATAATCCGCCGGCGGGATGTTTTCTCGCGCATGCCGGCTTTCGTCGATCGTCCAGGCGCCGAAGGCACCGCCGGACAGCGTCAGCCCCAGCGCCCGCTTCTCCCAATCCGCATGGAAATAGGGCTCGTCCTTTTCGGGCGCCACCGGCCCGAAACCCATCTGCCCGCCGAGATCGTGAGGTCCGTTCATGGCTGGGCTCCGGCCACTGCCGTGCCGATCATCGCATCGCGGCTGACGAGGTCGGCGAGCGCCTCCTCGCCCAGACCGTCCGTCCCTTCCGGCCGTTCGGGGACCACCAGGTAGCGCAGTTCCGCCGTCGAATCCCAGACGCGGATCTTCTTCGTCTCAGGCAGGGTCAGGCCGAATTCGGCAAGCACGCCGCGCGGATCGATGACGGCGCGCGAGCGATAGGCCGGCGCCTTGTACCAGACCGGCGGCAGGCCGAGCACCGCCCAGGGATAACAGGAGCAGAGCGTGCAGACGACGAGGTTGTGGGTCTCGGGCGTATTGAACACAGCCCGCATATGTTCGCCCTGCCGGCCGGTAAACCCGAGGCTTGCGATCGCCGCCGTCGCATCGGTCCGCAGCCATTCGGCAAAACCCGGATCGCTCCAGGCCTTGGCCACCACGCGGGCTCCGTTGCGCGGGCCGATCTTCGTCTCATAGGTCTCGACGATCGCATCGATCGCCTCGGGGTCGATCAAGCCCTTTTCGGTCAGCACCGTTTCGAGCGCCTTCACCCGCGCCTGCATATCGCTGTAGCGGTTATCGTGACCATGCTCGTGATGATGATCGTGGTCGTGGTGATCTGCGGACATGGATATCTCCCTTACTTCAGCATCGGCCAGAGGCTTGCGACAAGCAAGAGCGCCATGGTGATGTTGAACCATTTCAGCCGTGCCGGCACCGACAGCCATTCGCGCAGCGCCGAACCGAAGCCCGCCCAGGTCGAAACGCTCGGCACGTTGACGGCGGCGAACGCGAGCCCGACGAGCATCACGGTCGGCAGGTAATAGTCGGGGTTGGTATAGGTCGCCATGGCGGTGACCGCCATCACCCAGGCTTTCGGGTTGACCCATTGGAACGCCGCCGCGCCGAGAAACGTCATCGGCTTCGCACCCGCCTTGCCATCCGACAGGCTGCGCGACGTGCCGATCTTCCAGGCGACCCAGAGCAGATAGGCTCCGCCCGCGAATTTGAGCGCCGTATAGACGACCGGCACCGAACGCAGCAATGCCCCGAGCCCCAGCCCGACGGCGATCAGCAGCGACAGGAAGCCGGCGCCGATGCCGAGCATGTGCGGGATGGTCCGCGCAAAGCCGAAGTTCACGCCCGATGCGAACAGCATCATATTGTTCGGCCCCGGCGTGATCGAGGTGGTGAAGGCAAACAGGATCAGGGCCAGAAAGGTTTCCAGCTGCATATGTTCTCCTAGCGCCAATCCGTCCCGCTTGTCTCGACCGTCTCGTATCGCGAACGGCCTGTGGGTCCGGTGATAGGATCGTTGGGAACAATCTTCAAGCGGAACTTGGAGGCTTCAATCGACGCCATATCCTCAGTAGGATAGACGCCCTGAGATAGAGATCGAGGTTTCCGATGTCCGATATCCCGACAGTCACCCTGCCCTCCGGCATTTCGGTCCCGGCGCTCGGCCTCGGTACCTGGCAGATGGGCGAGGATGCCCGCAAGGTCGGCATCGAGATCGAAAGCCTGAAGCGCGGCCTCGATCTCGGCCTGACGCTGATCGACACGGCGGAAATGTATGGCGAGGGCGGCGCCGAAAAGATCACCGCGCAGGCGATCGCCGGCCGGCGCGACGAGGTCTTCCTGGTCAGCAAGGTCTATCCCTGGAACGCCGGCCGCAAGAGCGTCGTCGAAGCCTGCGAACGCAGCCTCACCCGGCTGAAGACCGACCGGCTGGACCTCTATCTCCTGCACTGGCGCGGGGAACATCCGCTTGAAGAGACCGTCGCCGGTTTCGAGGAATTGCGCCGGGCCGGCAAGATCGGCGCCTGGGGCGTCTCGAATTTCGATCTCGACGACATGCTCGAACTGATGGACGTGCCGGATGGCAAGAACTGCGCGGCCAACCAGGTCCTCTACAACCTCTCCCGCCGCGGCATCGAATACGACCTTTTGCCCTGGTGCCAGGAACGCGGCATTCCGGTCATGGCCTATTCACCGATCGAACAGGGCCGGCTTGCCAGAAGCGGGGAGCTGATCCGTATCGCCAAGGCCTATCAGGCCACCCCGGCGCAGGTGGCGCTGGCTTTCCTGCTGGAGCGCGACGGCGTCATCGCCATCCCCAAATCCGCCAACCCGGAACGCGTCGCGGAAAACGCCGAGGCGGTCGAGCTGGAACTGAGCGAAGAGGACTGGACCGCCCTGGACGCCGCTTTCCCGCCACCGGCACGCAAGCAGCCGCTTGAAATGATCTAAATGCTGTCGGCCACGTTGCCGGACTTCATATCGCTTCCCTGATCGACCAGCAGTATGCGGCCAATCTTTTCTCTGGGCTTCAAAACCAAGGGAATCTCAACGTTGTTGTCTTCGCCCTCGAAAAAATCGAACTGGCTAGCGCCCCGAAAAAACTTGGTTGTTGATCGTCCGTTGGAAAATGAGCAGCTATTTTCACAACGCACGGTCAGTTCGCTCACCAGATCGCCGCGCTCCCGATAGACCTTCAAACGAAGATCAAGCCTGGGTTGGTCACGTTCGAGCAACTGACAGGTTTGCCCCACGATACAAGTGACATCGCCGGAAATAGGGTCGTCGTGTTCGAGCAGGATCGCGAAGTGAACCCGAATATTTTCCGCGCCCAGGTCGCCTGTAAATGCGGTTGTGGGCGCGGAAAGCCCAACAAGAGCAAACGCAAGAAAAGTTGCCGAGTATTTCGTCAGCGTCATTTTGCCCCCGGTTACACCGACGATCTCAGCCGAGTATGCTGGAAGTGAGGCCATTTCCTAGACCTACTTTTCGAACAGACCTAATCCAGATCGTGCGTCCGACGTTCCGCAACCAGCGTGTCGACGGCCCGGAACACGTCGATCTCCTGCCAGGCCTTGGTATCCCTGTAGGACGGATAGAGGCTGAAGGCAGCAGCCGCAAGCTGGTCGATACTCGGGCGGGCGGTGCGCCGCGGCAGCATCTCCCGGGACCTTTCGCCCAGCCTGTCGTCCGTCAGCCCCCAGCCGGCATAAAACGGCGCCGCGTAACAGCGGACCGGGATGCCGCGCAGCAGTGCGTCGAGGCCGAATTGGCTCGACACGGTCCAGACCTCGTCGACGACATCGAGCATCGAAGCGGCCGAAACCGCATCAATCAGCAGGATCACGCCGGGCGTTCGTGACGCCAGTTCGGTCAGATACCCCTTGCGGAACCCGGCCATCACGTCCGGATGGGTGCGCACTACGCATTGCGCGCCGCTTGCCACCGCATCCTCCAGCATCCGCACGAAACTTTCGGGCGAGCCGCCCGCCATCGGTACCGAGACGTCGCCAAACACCTGGTCGACCAGCAGTACCCGCCGCCGGGTCGTTGGGTCGAGCTTCGGCCGACGGTGCGGCAGGTTGTTGTATTTGGAGAGCCGATGCCGGACGATCGCCTCGCGGATATCGGCCCCATGAGATCCATCCATCCCGGTGGAACCGGCAATCAACCGTTCCAGCCGCGACGGCTTCGATGCATCCACCGGCATGCCGAGATCGTCGATCGAGATCGAGATCGGCAAGGTCATTTCCTTGCCGAGGCCGACGGAACGCAGAAAACCGTCCTCGAGATACCAGGAGGGCAGCCCGCGCAGCCCGGCGATGAAACGCGCCGTCCTTGCCGGGATGCGCCCGCCCCACAACACCACCCCCCCGATACCGGGGCTGAGCGTCGGCTCAAGCCTTTTGATGCCGAAATAGTGGCAGAGCCACGGCTGGGACTGCCGGACATAGAAGGTAGCGCCGAGGCGCGTGCCGGATGGAGGCAGCCAGTCCTTCTGCAATCGCCGCCCCTCCTGTCCGGTTGCTCCGCGGTCCCTGGCGGGCGTCACATCCCCTGCGGACCGCGGTTCATCGCCGCGATCCCCGTGCGGCAGACTTCGACGAGGCCGAGCGGCTTCATGATCGCCACGAACTGGTCGATCTTGGAGGATTTCCCGGTGATCTCCAGGATGAAATGTTCGACCGTCGCATCGACCACCTTCGCGTGGAAGGCATCCGCAAGCCGGAGCGTCTCGGCGCGGTGGTCACCCTGGCCGACCACCTTCACCAGTGCCACTTCGCGCTCGATCGGCCGCTCCTGGCCGAGCGCATGGGCCCGCACCGTCAGATCGACGACCCGGTGCACAGGCACGATCCGTTCGAGCTGCGCCTTGATCTGTTCGAGCACCGTCGGCGTGCCCCGCGTCACGATGGTGATGCGGGATAGGTGCGCTTCATGTTCCGTTTCCGAAACCGTCAGGCTTTCGATATTGTAGCCGCGGCCGGAAAACAGGCCGATCACCCGGGCGAGCACGCCCGGTTCGTTGGCGACGAGCACCGAAAGCGTGTGGCTTTCGGCCTTCGCCGTCTCGGGCGCGATGAAATAGGCGGATCCGGTCGGTTGCTGATGCGCATTCATAATCTTAGGTCCATTTCCTCAGAATTTTGTTGAAGGGATGGCAGCCCGTCTCAGACGAGCTGGCGACCCTTGGCATCGATGGCGTTGGCAACCGCTTCGTCGGTGGCTTCGTCCGGCAGCAGCATCTCGTTATGCGCCTTGCCCGACGGGATCATCGGGAAGCAGTTGGCGAGATTGGCGACGCGGCAATCGAAGATGACGGGCTTCTTGACCGCGATCATCTCCTCGATCTTGCCGTCCAGTTCCTTCGGATCGTCGCAATACATGCCGACGGCGCCATAGGCTTCTGCGAGCTTGACGAAGTCCGGCATCGCTTCCGTATAGGAATTCGACAGGCGGTTGCCGTGCAGCAACTGCTGCCACTGGCGCACCATGCCCATGTACTGGTTGTTGAGGATGAAGATCTTGACCGGCAGGTTATACTGGATGGCGGTCGACATTTCCTGGATGCACATCTGGATCGAGGCGTCGCCCGCGACGTCGATGACCAGAGCGTCGGGATGCGCGACCTGCACGCCGATCGCCGCCGGGAAACCGTAACCCATCGTGCCGAGCCCGCCCGAGGTCATCCAGCGGTTCGGCTCCTCGAATTCGAGGAACTGCGCCGCCCACATCTGATGCTGGCCGACTTCGGTAGTGATGTAGGTATCGTGCCCCCTGGTCGCCTCGAACAGACGCTGCAGCGCATATTGCGGCATGATAACGTCGTTGGAGTGCTTGTAGGAAAAGCTCTTGCGGGCCCGCCAGCGGTTGACCTGGCCCCACCACTCCTCTGTCTGCGCCTTGGCCGGCTTTTTCGGCAGGGCGCGCCACAGGCGAACCATGTCTTCGAGAACGTGGCCGACATCGCCGAGGATCGGGATATCGACATGGACGTTCTTGTTGATCGAGGACGGGTCGATATCGATGTGGACCTTGCGCGAATTCGGCGAAAACGCGTTGATGCGGCCGGTGATGCGGTCGTCGAACCGCGCGCCGATGCAGACCATGACGTCGCAATCGTGCATCGCCATGTTCGCCTCGTAGGAGCCGTGCATGCCGAGCATGCCGAGCCAGTTCTTGCCGGACGCCGGATAGGCGCCGAGGCCCATCAGCGTCGAGGTGATCGGGAAATCGGTGAGCTCGACCAGCTCGCGCAGCAGCCGCGAGGCTTCCAGGCCGGAATTGACGACGCCGCCGCCGGTATAGAGGATCGGCCGGCGCGCCGAAGCCATCAGCTCGATGGCGGCCTGGATGGCGTTGATGTCGCCCTGGGTCCGCGGCTGGTAGCTGGTGTTCTGAGCGATTTCCGGCTTCGGCGTATAGGTGCCGGTCGCGAACTGGATGTCCTTCGGAATATCGACGACGACCGGTCCCGGACGGCCGGTCTGGGCAATACGGAAGGCTTCGTGGATGATGCCGGCCAGCTCATTGACGTCCTTGACCAGCCAATTGTGCTTGGTGCAGGGCCGGGTAATGCCGACGGTATCGCATTCCTGGAAGGCATCGGAACCGATCAGCGTGGTCGGAACCTGGCCGGACAGGCAGACCAGCGGGATGCTGTCCATCAGCGCATCCTGCAGCGGGGTGACGGCATTGGTGGCGCCAGGACCCGACGTCACCAGCAAGACGCCGACCTTGCCGGTGGAGCGGGCGTAACCTTCGGCCGCGTGGCCGGCGCCCTGCTCGTGGCGTACCAGAATGTGCTGGATGTCGTCCTGCTGGAAGATCTCGTCATAGATCGGCAGGACGGCGCCGCCCGGATATCCGAAGATATGCTCGACGCCATTGTCCTTCAGGGCCTTCAGGACAATCTCCGCACCAGTCATCTGATTATCTGGCATCTGATTGTTCGTATCCGTCATTGTCTTGGTCCATTCGCTGCTGGATTTTTACCGGCGGCTCCTCCGAGCCGGATTGAAGGCATAAAAAAAGGCCCCTTGGAGGAGCCTGTCTTTCCGCGCATGGGTGGCTGTCGCCGGATGGTTACACCATCCTGCCCATGCGCGTTCCCACCACAATAAGAGCGATCGAAATCTTCATGGCGCGAAGTGTTAGCCAGATAAATGTCGTTCGTCAACGTGGACATGCTCCAAAAAACGCCATCAGCCTGATTTTACTGCTCCGTTTCCCTGCATTCGGCGATACCGCCTCCTACACGAGTTGTTAAGGCCGGCACAATATAGTCCCGTTGTTTGGAGGGTAGCGACCCGACGGATGAGCCATGACCCGATCCGCCACCCCAATGATAGGGGCCCGAGTTTGTTGAACAACGATCTGCACCGTTCCGCGACTGCAGGTGAGCAGGATCGTCGCGACATCCAGAAGCCCGGCAACCGCATGCTCGGCCGCGTCGTCGCCTGCAACGGTTCCCATGCCACCATTTCCGCCATTGCCGAAAACGGCGAGACCGATCTGACCGAACTGTGGTCGGTCGGGCGGCTGATCTCGATCAGCGTCGGCGCAAACCGCGTGGTAGCGCTCGCCTATGCGATGCAGACCGGCGGCAAGGAATGGAGCGAGGGCGGCAATACCAGTTTCCACATCGAGGCCGAACTGCTCGGCGAAGTGCGCAAGAGTCCCGACGGCCGCGACGAGTTCACCGGCGGCATCTCGTGTTATCCCTATCTCGGCGCCGTCGCCCACCGAATCCGTGCAGCCGACCTGGCGCGCATCTATGACACCGGCAAGAACGATACCTGCGCTGTCGGCAAGCTCACCCAGGACGAAACGATCGACGCGACGATTCATATCCCGTCGATGCTGTCGAAACATTTCGCCATCGTCGGCTCGACCGGCGTCGGCAAGTCGACCGCCGTTTCGCTGCTTCTCCACAAGGCGATCGAGGCCGACCCCAAGCTGCGCGTCCTCATTCTCGATCCGCACAACGAATTTGCCGCGGCTTTTCCCGAGCACGCCGTCGTCATCGACACCGACACCCTCGATCTGCCCTTCTGGTTGATGCGGCTCGAAGAGTTCGCCGAGGTGGTGTTTCGCGGCCGGCCCGCGGTGGCTGAAGAACTCGACATCCTGCGCGACCTCATTCCGGAAGCCAAACGCGCCTTCCGCGGCAACGAAACGTCGCTGATGCGCCGCTCGACCGAAAAGAGCTCGGTCACTGCCGATACGCCGGTGCCCTATCGCATGGCGGACCTTTTGGCGCTGATCGACGAACGCATCGGCCGTCTGGAAGGACGTGGCGAAAAGCCGTTCCTGCGGTCGCTGAAGATGCGCATCATGTCGGCGATCAACGACCCGCGTTACCATTTCATGTTCTCCAACAATACGATCAACGACACGATCATGGAGACCATCGCCCATATCTTTCGCATTCCCGGCGGCGACCGGCCGATCTCGACCTTCCAGCTCGCCGGCATCCCCTCGGAAGTCGTCAATTCCGTCGCCTCGATCCTCTGCCGCATGGCGTTCGAACTCGCGCTCTGGAGCGGCGGCGCCATCCACATGCTGGTGGTCTGCGAGGAAGCGCACCGCTACGTGCCGGCCGACCGCGAACTCGGCTTCTTTCCGACACGGCAGGCCATCTCGCGAATCGCCAAGGAAGGCCGAAAATACGGCGTCTCGCTCGGCGTCATCACCCAGCGGCCCGGCGAACTCGACCAGACGATCCTGTCGCAGTGCTCGACCGTGTTCGCCATGCGGCTGTCCAACGACCGCGACCAGGAAATCATCAAGTCGGCGATCCCCAATTCGTCGATCTCAACGACGAGCTTCCTGTCGTCGATCGGCAATGGCGAGGCGATCGCTTTCGGCGAAGCGATCTCCGTGCCGATGCGCATGCGGTTCGCCCGCGTCGAGAAAAAATACCTGCCCAAGGCCAATGGCGTCGCCGAAAAGGGCAGCGAGGATACGCCGGATACGGTCGATCTGCGCACCGTGATCGCCCGCATGCGCGCCGTCAGCGGGCCCGACATTTCCGCATTCCAGCAGAGCTACAGCGCCGCCACGCCTTTTCCCGAGGGTGCTTCCGGTGTCGAGGACGAAACGGACGACGATTTCCCGCCGGCGGGCGATGCCGAACTCGAGCGCTGGAACCGCGAAATCCGCTCGACGGGCCATGTGACGATCAATCCTGTTCCGCCGATCGCAAGCAATCCGCAGCCGGAACCCTACCGGCCGGACATGCTTCCGCGCGCCGGCGCGCCGGAACCGCCGGCAGCCCCTCGCCCCGATCGCTTTGCGGAACTGCGCCGCGAGCGCCCCGCCGAGCCGCCGCCATCCTACCAGCCTGCGCCCCCGACGTTCCAGCGGCCGCCTCCGCCGGAGGGAGCGCCGCGCCCCGGTCCGCTGCTTCGCCGCGAAGGATCGTTGCGCGAAAGCCTTCTCAAGAAACCGCTGAGCAGCCTCTACGACAAGGATTGAGCGGCAGGCCTCAGGTCAGCCGCTCCCAGCTCTCGTCCATCTGGTTGCGGAACCAGGTCATCTGACGCTTGGCATATTGCCGTGTCAGCGCGGATCCGCGCTCGACAACCTCCTCGCGGCTCATGCGGCCTTCCAGCATCTCGGCGATCTGCGCGACGCCGATCGCCTTCATCACGGGCAGGTCCGGCGCCGGATCGAGCGCCCGCAGCGCCTTCACCTCGTCCACGGCCCCCGTCTCCAACATCGTCCCGAAACGCCAGTCGATGCGCTCCTGCAGGATTTTTCGGTCCGGCAGCACGATAAGCTTCTTCGCCCGCGCAGGATCGATCACCATCGGCCCCTGCCTGCCCTGGAATTCTGCGATCGAACGGCCGGTCTGCGCCAGAACCTCCAGTGCCCTGACGATCCGCTGCCCGTCCTTCGGCTCCAGGCCCGCCGCCACGGGTGCGTCGCGCACCAGAAGCTCCGCATGCAGCGCCTCCGGGCCTTCCTCCTTCAGACGCAGCCGAACCTCGCAGCGGATACCTTGTGAGATTTCCGGCATGTCGGACAGCCCGCCGGTCAGCGCTTTGAAATAGAGCCCCGTGCCGCCGACGAAGACAGGCAGCCGGCCGTCGCGATTCAGCTGCGGCAGAAGCGCCGTGACGTCGCGCAGCCACTCGCCGGTCGAATAGGCGCGTATCGCCGGCACATGCCCGTAGAGCAGATGCGGCACACCTTCCATCTCGTCCTCGGCCGGCCGCGCCGTCAGCACCCGCAGAGTGTCGTAGACCTGCATACTGTCGGCATTGATCACCACGCCATTGGTCTCACGGGCCAGACGCAATGCGAGCGCCGACTTGCCGCTTGCCGTCGGCCCGGTTATCAGGATCGCATCAAGATTGTCGATAAGGTCGCTCATATGGCTTTCGTTGCCACGCTCATTGCCCATCCGTCAAACCCCGTTCTCAACTCGACGCTCGGAGAACAAGCGGCAGAGGTGGTAAAAGCCTCCGGCCTCTACTGGCTGGCGGATGGCATCGCCTGCGACATCGCCCTGCGCGACGGCTCCGATATCGAAGAAACAGAGGCCGCTCTGCGGGCCATCATCGGGAGCGCCCCGATCGATCTCGTCATCCAGGACGCGGATACGCGCCGGAAAAAATTCCTGATCGCCGACATGGATTCGACCATGATCGGCCAGGAATGCATCGACGAGCTTGCCGATGTCGTGGGGCTGAAGGACAAGGTCGCGACCATCACCGCCCGCGCGATGAACGGCGAGATCGCCTTCGAACCCGCCCTTCGCGAACGTGTCGCACTTCTGAAAGGCCTCCCGATCACCGTCGTCGACGACGTCATCGCCCAGCGCATCACGCTGACATCGGGCGGAAAGGAACTGATCGCCACGATGAAGGCCAGGGGCCATTACGCCGCCCTCGTCTCGGGCGGCTTCACCGTCTTCACCAGCCGCATCGCCGCAACCCTCGGCTTCGACGAGAACCGCGCCAACATCCTCCTCGAAAAGGACGGTATCCTGACCGGCGAAGTGGCTGAACCCATCCTCGGCAAGCAGGCCAAGGTCGACGCACTCCTCGCTATCGCCGAAAGGCTCGGGATCGCGCCGGAAGACACGATCGCCGTCGGCGACGGCGCCAACGATCTCGGCATGCTCGGCATCGCCGGCTCCGGCGTGGCACTGCACGCCAAGCCCACCGTCGCCGCCCAGGCCAGGATGCGCATCGACTACGGCGACCTCACCGCCCTGCTTTACATCCAGGGCTATCGAAGGACGGATTTCACAACACCGGACTGACCGCAAGTCCCATTGATATTTACGGATATGTATGTACGATGGGAACGGTTATACCAAGGTTCGAATGGGATCCTCAAAAAGCCCGGATCAACGAAGCCAAGCACAAAATCTCCTTCGAGCTTGCACAGCAGATCTGGGACGATCCGCTGCGAATGATCATTCCGGATGCCGTTTATGACGGTGAGGAACGATGGCTGGCAATCGGATTGGTCGGACCCGTGGCCATGCTGGTCGTGGCTCACGTCTATCGTGACAATGATCTCGGTGAAGTCATACGGATCATAAGTGCCCGAAAGGCAACCGCGCATGAAAGGAAGCGTTATGAGCACGAAAGGTCTTACAGATAAGCAGCGGCGCGAGCTCGATGCTCTTGAGCGGCTTTCGGACGACGCAATCGATACAAGCGACATACCGGAAATCACCGAGGAACAATGGCGATTGGCCAAGCGCGGCAATCTTTATCGGCCGTTGAAGAAGTCCGTGACAATCCGTCTGGATGCCGACATCATCGAATGGTTCAAGGAGCATACGGCCGGTAGCGGCTACCAGACCGAGATAAACAGCGTGCTTCGCCAACACGTCGCACAGCAGGAAAAGAAATCCGCCTGAGATCGCGCCCGGACCATGCCCCCAAGGATCATCCTCGAAACCGAACGCCTGCGCCTCCGAAGCTGGATCGACGGCGACCGCGATCTCTTTCGCGAGATCAATTCCGATCCGAAGGTGATGGAGTTCTTTCCGTTCCGCCGCACCCACGAAGAGGCGGATGCCTTCCTCGCCAAGCTCAACGACGCGATCACCGAGACCGGGCTCGGCTTCTATGCGCTGGAACTGAAAGAAACGCAGGAGCCCATGGGTTTCTGCGGCCTGTCGCTCGCCAGCATGCCGGATATCTTTCCGATCGAGACGGTGGAGATCGGCTGGCGGCTCGCGACCCGGTTCTGGGGCAACGGTTATGTCACCGAAGCCGCCCGTGCGCTCCTCGACTTCGCGTTTGGTGAGAAACAGCTCGACGCGGTCGTGTCCTTCGCCGTCGGCGAAAACAGACGTTCGACCGCCGTGATGAAACGCCTCGGCCTGCATCGCATCACCGGCATGGATTTCGACCATCCACGGGTGCCCGATACGCACCCGCATCTGAAACCGCACGTCGTTTATGCGGTGACGCGGGACGAATGGCTGCGCCAGAAAGCGGCCGCGGGACGCACCCGCTGACCGCTTCGCATCGATTTACTCCAGCGGCAGCGCCACGAAGCGCAGGTTGCCGGAAGCATCCGAGACCATCACATGCGCGTTTCGGCGGCCTTCGGATTTGAGGACGGCGATCCGCTTGACGACGTCAGCCGGGCTTTCGACGAAATCCTGGGCCACCTCGACCACCACCTCGCCGACCTTCAGCCCCTTCTGGGCGGCGGGCGAATTCGGCACAACGGCGGTGATCAGCACGCCTTCGACGCTTTCGACGATGCTGAAACTCTTGCGGCGGGCCTCGTCGAGCACCGCGAGCGTCATGCCGAAGGCCGAGGCCGGATCCTGGCTGAGTTCGCCCTTCTGGTCGCCGGGCGGCTTGCTGTTGGGGGTCTTGTTCTCGCCTTGGCCTTCCGGCATGGCCGGCTGGTCGTCGTCCTCCTCCTGCGGTTCGGCGCTGTCCTCCAGACGGCCGAGCGTCACCTTGACGGTCTGCTGCTTGCCGTCGCGCAGGATCACCACGTCGACTTCCTTGTTGACCGGGCTTTCGGCGACGATGCGCGGCAGATCGCGCATCTCGTTGACCGGCTGGCCGTCGAAGGTGAGGATCACGTCGCCCGCCTTGATCTCGCCGTTCTTGATCGGTCCGCCATTGACGACGCCCGATACCAGCGCGCCGCGCGCCTTGTCGAGGCCGAGGCTTGCCGCCACGTCGTCCGTCACCGGCTGGATGCGCACGCCAAGCCAGCCGCGGCGCGTCTCCCCGAATTCGGTGAGCTGGTGCACGACGTTTTCGGCGAGCTCCGTCGGCACGGCGAAACCGATGCCGATCGAGCCGCCGGACGGCGAAATGATCGCGGTGTTGATACCGATCACCTCGCCGCGCATGTTGAACAGCGGGCCGCCGGAATTGCCCTTGTTGATCGCCGCATCGGTCTGGATGAAGTTGTCATAGGGGCCGGCATTGATGTTGCGGCCGCGGGCCGAAATGATGCCGAGCGTCACCGAACCGCCGAGCCCGAACGGATTGCCGATCGCCATCACCCAGTCGCCGATCCGCATGCGGCGCGAATCGCCGAAACGCACCGCCTTCAGCGGCGCCTTCGGCTCGACCTTCAACACGGAAAGGTCGGTCTTGGTATCCGTCCCGACCAGTTTGGCCTTGAGTTTCGTGCCGTTCGGGAAAATCACCTCGATGTCGTCGGCGCCCTCGATGACGTGGTTGTTGGTGACCACGTAGCCGGAGGGATCGATCACGAAGCCCGAACCCAGCGAGGAAACCTTCTGGTTGCTGCCCGGGTTGCCCCGGCCGTCGAAAAAGTCCTCGAAGAATTCCTGGAAAGGTGAGCCTTCCTGGATCTGCGGCTGCGGGCCGGCACCCTGATCCTTGACGCTCTGCGAGGTCGAGATGTTGACGACCGCGTCGAGCAGGCCCTCGGCCAGGTCGGCGATCGAGCCGGGGCCGCCGCCTGCCATCGGCCCGGGAGCCGGAGGCGGGTTGAGGGTGGGCGACGGCGTCGGCGGAGCGGGCAGCATCGGCCCCGGAGAAGCGCCGGCCGGCGGATTGGCGTTCTGCCCCGGAGCGGCTGGGACCGCCGTCTGGGCAATCGCCTGCAAGGGCTGCGCCAGCAGGGCAAAAGTTGCCGCAAGCGTGACGGTGCGCTTGAAGGTCGATCGAACCGAATGAGCCATCTGGCATCCTCGCTGTTGGATTGTCCGCATCACCCGGAAGAGCGGCTCTCGACCCGGGCTGGCCATTGGAGCCTTTGAATCGGGCGGAGTTTCGGCAGAGCATAAGACGGAATGACGGCGGTGGAAATTACCTTTTCGTGAGGATCGTGCCCTCTACCCGCCACGCCTGTGGATGGTCCTGTGATGAAAGGGGCGGCTTTGCGCCGCCCCAAACGTGTCGGATCAGTTCGCCGGCGCAGCAGGAGGCGCCGGCCGAGCGGGCGTCTGGAGCGGCGCAAGCGCCTGGCCTGCGGACGAGTTGAAGAACCGGAAGAACTCCGAATCCGGCGACAGCACCAATGTCGTGCCGTTGTCGGAAAGGGCCGCCACATAGGCGCGCATCGTGCGGTAGAACTCGAAGAAGCCCGGATCGCGCTGGAAGGCTTCGCCGAAGATCCTGTTGCGTTCGGCGTCGCCCTGACCGCGCAGGATTTCCGAATCCCGCTGCGCTTCCGAGACCAGTTCGACCACCTGACGGTCGGCGATGGCGCGGCGGCGCTGGCCCTGCTCGTTACCGCGGGCGCGGATCAGCTCGGCCTCGGCAAGACGCTCGGCCTTCATGCGCTGGAAGGTCTGCTGCGAGACTTCCTGCGTCAGGTCGGTGCGGCGGATACGAACGTCGCGGATGGCGAGCCCGAGGGTTTCCGCGGCCGAGGTAAGGTCGGCGCGAACCTCCTGCATCATCGACGAGCGCTCGTTGGAAAGAGCTGCATCGAAATTCCGCAGACCATAGACGCGGCGCAGCGCTGCATCGAGGCGGGTGCGAAGCCGCGATTCGGCCGAGTCCCGGTCGCCCGACACGGTTTCCCGGAAGAGGCGCGGATCGGTGATCGAATAGACGACGAAGGCGTCGACTTCATAGAAGGCGCCGCCGCGCACCTGGACGCGGATATTGTCGAGATCGAAGCGCAAGGCGCGGTCTTCGACATACTGGACGCGGTCGGCGTCCATGAAGGCGAACGGCAGCTTGAAGTAGATGCCCGGCTCGCGCTTGACGTCCTGGATCTCGCCGAAGCGGACGACGATCGCCTGTTCGCGCTCGTTGACCACGAAAACCGACGAATAGATCAGCACGAGGAGAACGGCGAGGCCGATCAGGATTGCGGGGAGTCGATTGGAGTTCATTTTGTGCCTCCCTGGTTCGTCTGCGGCTTGATCATCTCGTTGAGCGGCAGATAGGGGACGACGCCGTCCTTGTTGTCCAGTATGACCTTGCGGGAGTTCTTCAGCACCGTTTCCATGGTTTCGAGGAAGATGCGCCGGCGCGTCACTTCGGGCGCGTTGGCATATTCGTTGTAGATCGAGACGAAGCGCTGCGCCTCGCCCTGCGCTTCGTTGACGACCTTGTCCTTGTAGGCGGATGCCTCTTCGCGGACCTGGGCTGCCTGACCGCGGGCCTGGCCGAGCTTCTGGTTGGAATACTGGTTCGCCTCTTCGACGAAGCGATCCTCGTCCTGTTCGGCGCGCTGCACTTCTTCGAAGGCGTCGGCCACTTCACGCGGCGGTGCGGCGTCCTCGATCGGCACGGCATTGATGGAAAGGCCGGAGCCGTAGGCGTCCATCGTGCCCTGGATGATGTTGCGCACCTCGGTCGAGATGCCCTCGCGGTTGTCGCGGAAGATGTCCTGGGCCGGACGACGGCCGACGACTTCGCGCATGGCGCTTTCGGAAACCTGCTGCAGCGTGGAGGCCGGACCTTCGAGGTTGAAGAGATAGGCCTTCGGATCGGTGACGGTGAACAGGACCGAGAACTGCACGTTGACGATGTTCTGGTCGCCGGTCAGCATCCAGCCCGCATTGGAGCTAGAGCCCCGCGTCGCGCCGATATTCTGCTGCTGTTCGGTGACCTTGACGATCTCGACGGATTCGAACGGCCAGAAATGGAAATGCAGGCCCGGCATGGAGATTTCCTCCTTCGGGCGACCGAAACGCAGCTCGACGCCGCGTTCGTCCGGCTGGACGGTATAGACGGACTGGAAGGCGAGGAAGGCAAGGATGACGAGGAGCACGATCACGAAGGCTCCGCCGTTGAAGCCGCCCGGCATCACGCTGCGCAGCCGGTCCTGACTGCGCCTGATGATGTCTTCGAGGTCCGGTGGACCGCCGTTGCCGCCGCCACCGCCGCCGCGTGGGCGGTTCGGTCCCTGTCCCCAGGGCCCTTGATTATTACCGCCACCGCCGCCCCAAGGGCCACCGCCGCCACCATTCTGATTGCTCCAGGGCATCAAAACCTCTTCGTTCGTATTCGCTCCCAAGCCGCGACCCTGCCGTGTGGCAGCAATCTGGCTATTGCCCGTTATAGGGATGGGGAGGCCCGCTTTCAACGCAGGTTCAATAACTTCCAAGTCAACGGTAACGAAATGTTTCAGTTTGTCGCGGCTCGGCGGACATAGGTGGCGAAACGGGTCGGATAACTGTCCTTCTCGCCGGCCGGCACCGCGATCTCCTCCACCTTCTCGAACACGGCGGCATCGATGGCCGGAAAGACGGTATCCCCGTCGGAAATCCCGGTCTCGACATGGGTGATGCGCAGCATGTCGGCGATCCCGATCGCCTGGGCATAGATCTCGCCGCCACCGAGCACGAAGATCTCGTCCGAACCGGTCTCCCGCGCCTTGGCGCCGGCGATCTCGATCGCCTCGGCGAGCGATGCCGCCACATCGACCCCGTCATAATGAAAATCGGGATTGCGGGTGACCACCACATGCGGCCGACCGGGAAGCGGCCGACCTCCGAACGAATCGAAGGTCCGGCGCCCGACGATGACCGGCTTGCCCAGGGTCAGCGCCTTGAACCGCTTGAGATCGGTCGAAAGCCTCCAGGGCATGTCCCCATCGCGGCCGATGACGCCGTTCTGCGAGACCGCCGCGATGATGACGAGGCGAGGCTTGCTCACACCGCCACCGCCGCCTTGATATGCGGATCGGCCTCATATCCTTCGAGCGCAAAATCCTCGAAGCGGAAGGAGAAGATGTCTTTCACGGCAGGATTGATGCGCATGGTCGGCAGCGCCTTCGGTGTACGGGTCATCTGCAGCTTCGCCTGCTCGAAATGATCCGAATAGATATGCGTGTCGCCGAGCGTGTGCACGAAGTCGCCGGGTTTCAGGCCCGTCACCTGGGCCACCATCATCGTCAGCAGCGCATAGGATGCGATGTTGAAGGGAACGCCGAGAAAGATGTCGGCGGAGCGCTGGTAGAGCTGGCAGGAGAGCTTGCCGTCGGCCACATAGAACTGGAACAGGCAGTGGCAGGCGGGCAGCGCCATGTCGTCCAGCTGGCCGACATTCCAGGCCGATACGATATGCCGGCGCGAATTGGGATTGACCTTCAGGCCCTCGATCAGCTGCGAGATCTGGTCGACATGGCTGCCGTCGGGAGCGGGCCAGGAGCGCCATTGATAACCGTAGACCGGACCAAGCTCGCCGTTCTCGTCGGCCCATTCTTCCCAGATCGAAACGCCGTTTTCCTTCAGATAGGCGATATTGGTATCGCCCTTCAGGAACCACAAGAGCTCGTGGATGATCGATTTCAGGTGCAGCTTCTTGGTCGTCAGGACCGGAAAGCCTTCTGCAAGGTCGAAGCGCATCTGATAGCCGAACACCGAGCGTGTGCCCTTGCCGGTCCGGTCGCCCCGGTCGGTGCCGGTGTCCATCACATGCCGGAGAAGATCGAGATATTGTTTCATGGGTCAGGCCGCCGATTCCATCGTTACAGGAATATAGTAGCATGGAAGGGATGAACCAATCGCAAGGACGACCTTTCCCCGAATTTTAGCGGAGCCGCATGCGGCGGATCATCCGGAGACGTATGTCCGCCAGTTGTGGTTTTCGGAAAAACCCAGCACGTCTCTGATCTTGCGATTGCTGATCGGAGCATCGAACTCGCCGATCTCGCCGGTGACAGGCGTACTCGGCGCCCAACGCGCAAGGAACGGGCGGGTCGGCTCGCGCGCCGTGATCGTGTCGTTGACGGCGTTGAAGACCTGGAATCCCAGCCCGTCCTTTTCGACGCACAAATGGACGATCTGGCCGAGATCGCGGGCATCGATATAGCTCCAGGCATTGCGCTTGCGCGACGGCGGATCGGCGAGGAAGCCGGGGAAGCGGCTGTAATCCTCGGGCGAAATCACGTTGCCGATCCGCAGCGCGTAGATGTCCGCGCCGAACCGCATGGAAAAGGCCCGCGCCGTCTTCTCGTTGACCACTTTCGACAGGCCGTAGCTGTCCATCGGATCGACATCGTAATCTTCGGTCAGCGGAAACGAATGATAGTCTTTGTCGCCCTCGGCGAAGCAGACGCCATAGGTGGTTTCGCTGGACGCGATGATCACCTTTCGGATGCCGAGCTTCATCGCCGCTTCGACGACATTGTAGGTGGAGATCGTGTTGGCGGAAAATGTCGCGTTGTCCGGCCTCATCAGGATGCGCGGCACGGCGGCGAAATGCACCACGGCATCGACCGGCGCCGGCCCCCGGCCGCTCTCCAGACCCGTGAAGCCGAAATGCATGGAGAGTGCGTTGAAGGTCTGGCCGCTATCGGTGAGATCGGTGATGAGCGTGTTGACGCCGGGGCAATCGAGCGGCACCAGGTCGAGGTTGAACACCTCGTGTCCTTCGCGAAGAAGGTATGGCACGACATGCCGCCCCGCCTTGCCGCTGCCGCCGGTGAACACGATGCGCTTGCCCATGACCTCGCCTCCTCAAATGCCGCCCGCCGTCCGGGCGGCGATCCCGCCCGTCCTCCTCGCAGACCTGCCGTCTAGCTATCCCCAAACCGGCGGTCTGTCAGCCGGAATCGGTCAGCCGTGACCGACCTACTTAGGTCGGTTGCAGCGACATGACCACCACCGTGGGCCCGAGAGACGGACGGCCGCCAATGGCGGATGGTCCGGATGTGGAGGAAACGATTTCGAATGTTGCGCAACCCCTTTTCATGCGCCCCCGGAAAGCCTATATGGGGGATGCCGGACATCTGTCCGGCTATGGCAATAAACGGTCGGTGTAATAAACCTATTGGACCCGGGGGCGGTACCCGGCGCCTCCACCAAAAACCGGTCGGTCGCATTGGGAAACCTTGAAGACCGGCTTTTGATGGGGGCGAAATAGGATCGACAAGGGCGTAAAGATCGAACTTTTGCTCGGCATGATACCACCGTTATCGGGTCAAAAAGTGTAGTTGCAAACGACAACAACGCTAAGGGTTATGCTCTCGCTGCCTAATGGCGGTGCGGGAAATCCGAACTAAGTCCTTAGAGGTAGCACTTTAAGGCGGGGTCCGAAGGCACCTGGCAACAGAAGCCTTCACCTTCGCCCCCCAGTCGAATACTATGGAACTGACTCGGATGCTCGTCGGGGCTTCCCCGCGCCGGGCCGGCATGGCATAACGCGTCTGACTAAAAGACGAGAGAATGGAAAGACAGGACCGTATGGGGCAGGATCACATCCGTTACGATATTCTGGCGCAGGATGCTTTGCGTGGCGTCATCCGTAAGGTTTTGACCGAGGTTGCGGCCACCGGCCGTCTGCCGGGCGAGCACCATTTCTTCATCACATTTCTCACCGGCGCTCCTGGCGTGCGAATCTCGCAGCATCTGAAAGCAAAATATGCCGAGCAGATGACGATCGTCGTCCAGCACCAGTTCTGGGATCTGAAGGTTTCCGATACCCAATTCGAGGTAGGCCTTTCCTTCTCCGACACGCCTGAACGTCTGGTCGTTCCCTTCAATGCCATCCGCGGCTTCTATGACCCGTCGGTGAATTTCGAGCTCGAATTCGAAGTGCCGCTTGCGGAGGAGGACGACAACACCTCCGCTGAAATCACCGCGATCCCGGTCGAGGCGGTCGCCAAGTCCACAGACGCCGAAGCCAAGCCCGGCGAAGAGAAGAAACCGGGCTCGGTCATTTCGCTCGATTCCTTCCGCAAGAAGCAGTAGCGCCGGGAGGCGCATCAGCCATGAGCGCCGAAATCGTCAATCTTCGCCAGTTCCGCAAAGCTAAGGAACGGCTCGAAAAGGAAAAGGTGGCGGAACAGAACCGCCTCACCTTCGGCCGTACCAAGGCGGAAAAATCCCTGACCGAGGCCCGCAACGAGAAGGCGGACAAGCTGCTCGACCAGGGCCGGCTGGAAAAGCCCGCCAAGGACGACTGAGCTTTTGGCAGGTGGATATCAAGTGCGCGTTAACCAAGCTTGCGCCGGTCGGCTTGACGCCGCAGGTGCCGCGGTCTGAATAAGCGGACTTGTTCCGAAGGTCCGGAGAGTTTCGTGATCCGCAAACATTCCGCGACCCTTCACGGTCATCGCACCAGCTTCTCGCTCGAAGACGAATTCTGGGTCGAGCTGAAAGCGATCGCCATCAAACGCGACATCAGCCTCGCCACCCTCATTGCCGAGATCGACGATCAACGAGGCGCCGACAGCAATCTCTCGTCGGCGTTGCGCGTTCATGTCCTGAACTGGCTCAAATCCACCTGAATTCAAGAGCCGCCGTCGCCCGCAAGGCGACCGGCTATCGCTGGACCCCCGGCAGGCTCGGTATGCTGGGGCTGATGGCCGGCGGAAGGGTCGGAAAATTCTGGCGGATCGCGCCGTCGGTCGGCGGCACGATGAGCTGCGGCGGCTGGGTGATCTGGCGCTGTCGCGCCTCTTCCGCCGCACGCGCCGCCGCCTCCTGCCGCTGACGTTCCGCCTCGGCGGCCTGCTGGCGGGCCCGTTCCTCGGCGGCCGCCTTGTCGCGGGCGGCCTGCCGCTCGACAGCCTGGAAATTATAGAGCGCCACCTCGCGGCGAAGCCGCTGTTTCTCAAGGACGCTCGCCTGCAGGGTTTCGACGCGCCGCCGCTGCTGCTCGAAGGCACGCTGCGACAGGAAATTGGTCATTGCGGCGATATCGATCCGTTTGCCAGGGGCGGCCAACTTCCCCGAATAGTCGAGCCGGACGGTCGGATCGCCGCCGGCCAGCGCCTCCTCGCCGGCATCGTAGGTAACCGCCAGATTGGCGCTCATACTGTCGTCGAGAACATCGAAACGCCCCTCACCCGACAGTTTCGTCGTCCCGACCGAGGCTGCGATATTCTGCGCCCGCGCCTCGCCCGCCGTGATGGTCACGGGAACGGTCACGTTGCCGATCGCTGCACTCCCCTGATGCAGCAGGCCGGCAACGATCGGCCGCACCCGGGCTTCCGTCACCTCGCCGCCAAGCTTGTCGACCCCGGCCATCAGGGGCTTGAGCGCGTCGGGATTGAGGCCCGCCACAGTCACCCCCTTCAGCCGCAATTCCGCCGAACCGCTCGCGGCCCCCAGAAGCTCGGCAAGGTTCCGGCCGGTCGATTCCGCCGACATGTTGAAATCCAGCTTGCCCTGGGCAATCGGTTTGCCGCCCGCCGTCCACACGAGCGGCGCGAGATCGGCGTTTTCCGCCGAAAGCCTCGCCTGCAGGAGGCCCGTCCCGTCTCCGTTCGACATCATGAGCCGGCCGGCAAGCCTGCCGCCCTGCCAGTTGCCGGCGCCGTTTTCGATGGTGATGCCGCCGCTGCGATGGGTGACGCGCGCCGCGAAATCCCCGACATTGCCGAACGCGCCCGCATGGAACGTCCGCGCCTTGACGTCGAGCGCGACATCCGCACCGGCAAACAGCGGCCGGGCGAACGGTTTTGAGGAAAACGCACCGCTCTGCGGATCGCCGACCGGCCCGTAGATCGCCTCCCCGAGCCAGGCGAGATCGAGAGCGTCGACATTGACCGAACCCGTCGCGGGCAGGCCCGGCGCCTTGCGGTCGACGGTGATGTCGCCGCTGATCGCGTTGCCGTCCGCGGCACCTTTCAAGGCCGCGATCTTCACACCCTCCGGCGTCATGCTGATATCGGCGTCGAGCGTCACCGGCAGGCCCGTTCCGAACTGCGGCAGGCTTATTCCGTTCATCAGCAGATAGGGTTCCAGGTCGGCGCTTCTCAGCGTGACGTGACCTGTGCCCTCGCCAAACCCCTCGCTGTCGATCCGGATATCGCCGTTGATGTTAAGGGAGGTCTTTTCGGTCGTGAACGTCAGCGCGGTCTTTGCCGCGGCACCCGCGGCCTGATGGACGTTGACCAGCAGTTCCCCCGCGCCGTCCCCCTTGAACGGAAGCGGGTCGAGGCCAGACTGTCCCAGGAGAACCATCGGATCGCCGTTCTCCAGCGATGCAAGCAGCGTCATGTCGGTGTCGCTCGTCAGGTCCAGGAGACCGGGCAGCTTCAGGTCGGCGTTGACCACGCTGCCATTGGTCCTGCCCTTGAGGATGACCTCCGCGCCGTTCAGGTTTCCGCCGACGGTGAGGTTGGCTCCGAGATCGGTATTGGCGAACCAGGCACCGTTGGCGGCAAGGCGGGCAAGCGCCGGATGCGGCGGCAGCCGGTCGCGCAGCATGGTCAGGAAGGCCGTCGGATCGGCGGAGCGGAAGGTGAGGCTGCCATTGCCCGAATAGGCGAGCAGCGAACCTTCGATCCGGCCCCTCGCCGAAACCGTGGCGCCTTCGATATTGCCGATCGTCAGCCGTTCCAGCGACAGCGTGCCGCCGGTGACCGTGAAGGCGGTATCGACGTTGTTGGCCGCAACCCCGAAGGCGGTGAAGCGGTCGGCTTTCAGCGTTGCCGCCACCCGATGGTCGAGGACGTCCTGGCCCGCGTCGTCGCCGGTCATCAGCGAGGCGAGCGCCCGCATCGCGTCGATGTCGATCTCGTTGCCGGCAAGGCTCATCGAGAGGTTGGGCGTCTGCCCCTGGCCCGACTGGCGCTCGACGCGTCCCTTGAGCGTCGCCGGGCCGATCGCCATTTCGAGGTTCTCGAACCGCTGCAGGTCCGGCGTCAGGTTGACCTTCGCCGAAAAGCCGGCGGACCGCAGCTGGCGCAGCTCCGGCGCGACCCGGCCCGAAAGCCAGTCGGAAAGGCCGGATGGCTGGCTGGATGCGACCAGCATGTCGCCGACGAAGGACGTCCGGCCCTGAAGCACGAGGCTGCCCTTCGCCTCCAGCTGCGTGCGGCCCGGCAGGGTGGCGACCACGTTGTCCACCGTCCAGCCGCGCCCCGCGGGCCGTATGTCGAGCCTGATGTCGCGGATGGTGGTGTCGTTGGCGACGATCGCAGGCAGCTTGAGGCTGGCACGGCCGGGCACCTGCGGAATGGGGATCGAAGCAGCCAGACGGATGAAATTGTTGATGCGGCGCTGCGCGGATGCGGCAGCGTCACGACCGGTTTTTGCCCGTGCCCCGTCGCCCAGCCGGTTGACGTCGATCTGCTGGCCATCGGCGGTCAGCAGGAATTCCGGCTTGCCGCCGGTGTCGAGCGTCGCCTCGCCGGTCACCACGTAGGGATTGTCCGTCGCCCCCACTTCCAGCCTGTATTGCGGGATGCGGATCCGTTCGTTGGTGACCTCGAACCCGCCCTTCAGCCGCGGTCCGGGCGGCGGTGGCGCTACCGGTTCGGTCTCGTCTTCCTCCTGCAGGAAGTCGAGCGTGAAATTGCCCTTGTAGGCCGGCTTGTTGTCGGCCACGGTGAGCTCGCCGTCGAGATTGAGTTCGACGGGCTGCGCATCCGGCCAGAGCCTGAGCCGCATCGGCAAGCGCTTGCCCTCGGTATCCGCCGTGCCGCTCGCCAGATTGAAGCGCGTCTCGTAACCGTCGAGCGTCGCATTGCCCTCGCCCCGCCAGGGGCCGCGCAGCGAACCGGCGGAAAAATCGCCCGCAAGGCCTGTGATCTTCCGCGACCGGCCGGACTGTTCGTCGATCAGGTCGATCTCGCCGCCCGTGACATGCACGTCCTCGATGACCACAGTGCGGGCGGGAATGGCTGCGCGGCTGCCGCGCATCCAATCGAGCGTGCCGTCCTTCAGCACCCGGACCCGTGCCTTCGGCTGCTCGACGCGCATGTCGAAGATGCGCGCCTCGCCGGAAAGGAAAGGCGCAAGCTCCATATCCATCGAAAACTGCGCCACCTGGATCAAAGGCTGGCCGTCCGTGTCGGCCCCCACCCTCACGTCGTGAAGGGTGACGGAGGGAAATGGCAGTATGCGCGCATCGACGCTGCCGTGGACGGTGACCTTTTTGCCGAGGATCCGGCTTGCCTGTTCCTCGAACCCGACCCTGAGGCTCGACCAGTCGACAAAGAAAGGCGCGATCAGCGCTGTGAACAGCGCCACCACCACCAATCCGCCGAATGCCAACAGGATGCGTCCGAGCACGGTATCCGTTTCCCTGATCTTGCTAGGAGACTAGTTCTATTGGGTTCGCCGGCAAGTCAAGCTTGCGGGAGCATCTCATTCGGCATTCCTGAAGATCTTGCCCGGATTGAAGATATTCTTCGGATCGAACCCCTGCTTGATCGTCCGCATCAGGCCGACCGCACCGCCGAGCTCCTCTTCCAGAAACGCCATCTTGCCCTGGCCGATGCCGTGTTCGCCGGTGCAGGTTCCATCCATGCCGAGCGCCCGGTGGTTGAGGCGCCCGATGAACGCCTCGACCTTGTCGACCGAGGCCGGATCCTTGCCGTCGAAAAGCACCAGGACGTGGAAATTGCCATCGCCCGCATGGCCGACGATCGGCGCCAGCAACCCCTGTTCGGCGATATCGGCCTGGGTTTCGGCAACGCATTCGGCAAGCCGCGAGATCGGCACGCAGACATCCGTCGACAGGCCGTCGAGTTCCGGCGCCAGCGCCCGGCTTGCCCAATAGGCGTTGTGCCGCGCATTCCAGAGCTTCGCGCGCTCCTCGGCATTGGCGGTCCAGAGAAAATCGTCGCCGCCGCACTCGGCGGCGATCTCCGCAAACTGCGCCGATTGCAACGCCACCGTCTCCTCCGTGCCGTGGAATTCCAGAAACAAGGTCGGTTTTTCCGGATAGGAAAGTTTCGAATAGGCATTGCAGGCGCGCATCTGCACGTCGTCGAGCAGTTCGATGCGGGCGACCGGAATGCCCATTTGGATGGTCATGATCACAGCGTCGCAGGCGGCCTTCACGCTCGGGAAGGCGCAGACGCCGCCGCCGATCTTTTCCGGAATGCCCTGTAGCCTCAAAGTCACCGAGGTGATTACGCCGAGCGTGCCTTCCGAGCCGACGAAGAGACGGGTCAGGTCGTAGCCCGCCGAAGACTTCTTGGCGCGCTGCGCCGTGCGGATCTCCTCGCCATCAGCCGTGACGACGGTGAGCGACAGGACGTTGTCTTTCATCGTGCCGTAGCGCACCGCATTGGTGCCGGAGGCGCGGGTCGCGGTCATGCCGCCGATCGAGGCATTGGCGCCGGGATCGATCGGGAAGAACAGGCCGGTGTCGCGAAGCTCGCGGTTCAACTCCTCGCGGGTGATGCCGGGCTCCACGGTGACGTCGAGATCGGCGGGGCTGACGCGAAGCACCCTGTTCATGCGGCTGAAGTCGATCGAGATTCCCCCCGACGGCGCATTCACCTGGCCTTCGAGCGAGGAGCCGACCCCAAAGGGGACGACCGGAACGCGATGCTCGGCGCAGGCCCTGACCACGGTTTTCACGTCGTCGGCGCTCTCGACGAAGACGACCCCGTCCGGAAGCTGCGCGGGCAGATAGGTGGTCGTGTGAGCGTGCTGCTCGCGGAACGACTGGCCTGTCTGGAAGCGCTCGCCGAAGGATTGCTTGAGGATGCCGAGGACGGTCGCGATGCCCTCTTCGTTGCGAAGCCCCGCCTTCACGTCCTTGACCGCCATGATCTGTCTCCTCCTTGTCTTTTCAAGGGATTGGTTAGGCGACGGGTCGGGTTTTGTCCAGCCGCAACGATGATGGATCGACCGGACGGAGTCCGGCCTTGGCGATTTCGGTTTGAAGGTCGGACGGGGCGCTGAAAGCTGCCTCGTAAGTTAGTTTATAGGTGACACCTCTCAGCGCCCCGTTCGGCGGTTTATGCCCGCGACTGCGGTCCCTCTGCCGTGGCTTTCCCGGACGGAATGTCGCCGCCGGTTGCTCCGATGGTATCGGTCGGACTTCAGAAATCCGGCGAAACCATCCGGGTCGACCACCATGTGTGCCGCACAGGCACGCCCGGCGCGCTCTTTCGGGCATCAAGAGATAAAGGCTCGGTCCGTGTGCCTCCATCTCTCCCCGTGTCGCCGGAGGGAGACCATTTTCCGCGAACCCCGGATGAAAGGACTTACGTCGTTTCCTCCCACCCGGCGCCGGTCCCGCCTCGCCGCAACGCCTTGCGGTGGATCCGCGACGGAACGAGGGGATTGTAGGCATGGGTCGGGAATGCGGGGATGAAAGAGGATGGAGATTTGGGTTAAGTCATTGAGTGGACAGGCGGGTAACGCTTGGGACATCCCCGCGACTGTACTGCCCGACGAACCCGAAAAATGGGGATGACGGACGCGGAACCTGATGCCCAACTATGCGGGTATGGCGACGTTCAGTCTCTGCTGCACCTGATCGACATTGCCGCGGACATAAACAGCCGTGGGCTTGCCGCCGCTGCTGGCGAGTGCAAGAGCGATGATCGTGACTTCCTCTTCAAAGGTCGTGACGTAAAGCACCTGTGCGGGATTGATATAGACGGCCTGGTTGTGGGTGTTCTTGAAGCCGATCAGCGCCATACGTCTCTCCTTCTGCTGCGTGGCGAGATATGCCATGCCATGCCCAAGGTTGCCGCAAGTTTAACAGCCCCGTGTCGCGGCCGTCATCATGACAAGAAGTCTCAAAACCGACCACCACAGGGAGATACCCTCGGCGCACCTCGCGCGAGGGTAAGCCCTCACCGCCCGGCGTGGCGACGGATCGAAGAGCCGACGCGAATCACGGGACCTGCCTGCGACGGCCGCGAGGGGCGTGGCGGCAATTCCTGCACCAGGCGCCGCGCCGAACGTGATCGCAGGGCAAATAGTTCACCCGCAGGTCACCGATTGGTGCTCTAAGTCGGGTTCTACGTTTTTTC